>Ga0116129_1000646_pt1 | contig 21314 bp, 13 predicted proteins | sample June2015DPH_17_2_FD_89732 | JGI IMG/M metagenome (GOLD analysis project Ga0116129, IMG submission 89732) | Peatland microbial communities from SPRUCE experiment site at the Marcell Experimental Forest, Minnesota, USA - June2015DPH_17_10 | ecosystem: Environmental > Terrestrial > Soil > Wetlands...
CCAGACCTGCGCGCGGCTCAAATCCGACCCGGAGAGCGTAGATATTCCTGTGATATTCCTCACTGCCAGAAACGAGGTGAGTGATGAGGAGGTCGGATTCAATCTCGGCGCGGTCGACTACATCACCAAACCAATCTCTCCGCTGATCGTTCTGGCACGCATCGGTACCCATCTCGCCTTGAGCCGCACCCGCAAGCTGCTCAAAGACAAGAACAAGCAACTTGAACAGCTGGTCGAGGAACGTACGCAGGAACTGGTGCGCACCCAGGATGCAACACTGGTTGCAATGGCCAGCCTGGCCGAGACCCGCGATAACGAGACCGGCAACCATATACGCCGTACCCAGCAATACGTTGCCCTGCTGGCCATGGCCCTCAAGGAACATGACCGGTTCAGCAACTTCCTCACCGAAGACGTCATAACCCTGCTCTATAAGACCGCGCCGTTGCACGATATTGGCAAGGTCGGAGTTCCGGACTCCATTCTGCTCAAGCAAGGCAAGCTCACGCCTGAGGAATTCGAGGTGATGAAGCGACATACGGTCTATGGACGCGATGCAATTTTAGCCGTAGAAGCTAACCTGGGACGAAGCACGGAGTTTCTCCGGTTTGCGCATGAGATTGCTTATTCGCACCAGGAGAAATGGGATGGCACCGGCTATCCTGAAGGCCTATCTGGCGACGATATCCCCATCGCCGGCCGCCTGATGGCGGTTGCCGATGTCTATGATGCAATGATCTCGACACGGCCCTACAAGCGAGCCTACAGTCATGCGGAAACGATCGAGTTAATGAAAGAGCGCCGCGGGAAGGACTTCGATCCTGACATCCTGGACGCGTTTCTGCGGATCGAGGACGAGTTTCGGGCGATTGCAGAGCGGTTTCGCGATGAGCCCGACGAAGACGCGGTGCGCAGTTTCTCTCCCCAGCTTCCAGCCGGTCTGTAAGTCGCCGGAGAGACCTCGGGATCAGAGCTCGATACCCAGGTTGCGCGCGGCGTCCTGCAACAGTTCCAAGGCCTCCCGAAGCTCAAACACTTCGATTGCCCTCTTGATTGCCGCGAACTGCTCGCCCGGCAAGCTCCTGAGGGCCGCTTGTTGCTCAGCCAGTACGAACGGTGCCGTTCCGTCATTCTCAGCCAGGATGCGAGCAAGCGAGCGAATCGCATCAGCGACGCACATCCGGTCGACGGTAACCGGTTGAACAGCGTCCTCGGATGGCAGCGCCGCCTCCAGCGCAGTGATCATCGCATCAAGCATTGGCGCGAGTTCTTCAAAGATCCTCTCATTGGTCGCGGAGTCGTTGCCTGAGCGAATTGAGGTTTCCAGTAACCCAGCCTGCTGGGCGAGCTTATCTGCACCGAGCGTCCCGGCAACCGAACGTAGTGTATGAGCGGTTCTTGAAGCAGCCCCAAGATCGTCCGTATCGAGCGACTTGCGGATCGCATGGGCATCGTCCCGATGGCCCGTTAGGAACAGCTTGAGAATGGTGAGGTATAGACTCTTGCGGCCACCCGCCCGCTTCAAACCTAGCTTTACATCGAGATCGGCCACCGCGTTCAGCAGGACTGGCCCGTCAGCCGGATTGGCAGCCTGGTCTGCGACCGACTCAAAAGGTATCCAACGGCTAAGGGTAGTCAACAGCAGATCCGGTGCGACCGGTTTTGAGATATGCGCGTCTGCTCCTGCGACCATGCAGCGATCCTGATCGATCTCGAGTACATTGGCAGTCATCGCCAGGATGGGTAGTTTTGTTAAGTCCGGCCTGCTGCGGATCGCTATCGTTGCCTCGAGCCCATCCATCACTGGCATCTGAATGTCCATTAGCACGACCGCGTAAAAAGAGGGGTCGTGGTTGAGCACCTTGTCGACCGCGATCGCCCCGTTTTCAGCCAAATCAACCTCGAGCCCGAGATCTTCGAGCGTGCCGCGTGCCACGATCTGGTTCAGCAGATTGTCCTCAACCAACAGGACCCGAGTACCGGGCACTGCGCGGCGGTCCGGTACCCAGCTAGGTCGAGAGGGCTCCTCCGGAGCGAAATTCGTTGACTGGCGCAACGCGTGCAGTGAGGCTTTGAACACTTGCGACGGCGTACACGGTTTCAATAACACTTCTGGGGCTCCCGCGCGGCCAGAGTTGGCCAGGCTCTGTTCCCTTCCGCGGGCTGACACAATAATGATTGCCGGTTTGGCGACCAGCTTGAGCTCCGCGATTCGTCGCGCAGTTTCTCCGCCATCCATCCCCGATATCTGCCAGTCCAAGAAGATGAGCTCGAATGGGTGGTTTTCAGCGTCAGCAGCGGTGATTATATCGAACACCTGGTGACCGCTCGATACCGCCTTGACGTCAAACATTATCCCACCGAGCATGGCGACGAGAGCAGCACGCGCTTTCTCGTTGTCATCGACAACGAGAACTCGTCGTCCAGACAGCTGGTCCCGCGGTTGAGAGCCTTTTCGTTCAGATGGCTCCTTACCAAGCTGGGCGGTAAACCAGAAGGTGCTGCCAACGCCATATTCGCTCTCGACCCCGACCGTGCCCCCCATGCTCTCCACCAGATTTTTGGCGATCACCAAACCAAGGCCGGTGCCTCCATATCTCCGGGCAGTCGAGCTATCGGCCTGATGAAACGATTGGAATAAACTGTCGCACTGCTCTTCGGTCAGCCCGATACCCGTGTCACGCACCGCACAATAGATCATCACTGACGTGGTGGACTGTTCCCGCATCTCGATTGAGATTTCTACTTCGCCCCGGTCAGTAAATTTCACTGCATTGCTCGCAAAATTGATTAAAATCTGGCTGAGGCGCAGGGGATCACCGATCAGTTGAGAGCCAAGGTGCTGGTCGATCTTGAACAATAGCTCAATGCCCTTGGCTGCTGCCTCAGCGCCGATCATGTTCGCAACATTGTTCAGCACAGTGTCGAAGTCGAACGTCACTTGCTCCAGGCGGAGTTTGCCAGCTTCCATCTTCGACAAATCGAGAATGTCGTTGATTGTGCCAAGAAGCAATTGGCCAGCCTGTTGAATCTTTTCAACATAGTCACGCTCCTGGGGTGGAAGCTTGCCGCGCAGCGCCAGATGAGCAAGGCCAATCACCGCGTTCATCGGAGTCCGGATTTCGTGGCTCATGCTTGCAAGAAACTCACTCTTGGCTCGCGCCGCCTCTTCGGCTAAGCGTCGTGCCTGCAGCAACTCGGCGGTGCGAATTTCAACCGTAGCCTCGAGAACACGTTTATGCTCTTCAAGCTCAGCGTAAAGCTGAGCACTCTCAAGCGAAATGGTCGCCTGCGCCACCAGTTGTTCGAGAATAGCAATGCGTTCCAGTGTAAAAACATGGCTCATGGTCCGGTGCTCAAGATAGACGAGGCCGATCACGGAGTTCTGGCGAAGAATCGGCAGCGCCAGCATTGAACGGGGATGCCTGGAGGAGAGTTCGGGATCCTTGCTGAAGGCATGTGGCTTCGCCGCATCTTCAAGAAGAACAAGCTCGCGACGACGCCGAACGAAAGACAGCACGCTCGTTGGCAGGATGATCGAGCGAGCTTTGTCCGCATCGAGCAGCTCAATTTCGATGCGCTGCTGTACGACTTCGGCAACGGCGACAAGTTGCAGTTCGGTGCCACTGCTCAGCAGCAGCGCGCCAAACTGTGCGCCGGCCTGCTCCAGAACGATCTCGATCAGAGTATGGAGCAACTCCTCGCGAACAACTTTGCCCGAAATCGCTTGTGAAGCGCGCGCGATCGCCAGCGCATCGAGGTCAGCTGCATCTCCGCCCGGGAAAGGATCTGCCTTGTGCGGCAATGAGCTTTGAACGCCGAGCGACGGAAACTGCGCATCGAGAGCCCGCACTTTGCCTTCTGCGCCCCAGAGCGCATAGGCGCGACGCGCTGCCCGGCGATGAGATTCGGCGACCGATGCAACACCGAGGCGAGTGTAGCATTGAGCGGCGATCTCGTTGGCCAGCGCTTCGTGTTGTAGGAACCCTCCGGCAACCGCGCCGGCAATTGCACGTTCATAGAGCTCTAACGCGCCGCTCACATTGCCCTCAATCCGTCGGATTTCTGCGGCCACCAGCAGTTCGCCATGAGCGAAAACCGTCGGATTATTTTCGCTCCAGGCTTGCAACTGTCGATGATTCTCGCGCAGCCAGTCCAGATCTTGAGCCTGAAACTCTGCCGGTTGGTCGTCATAGAGCGCGGCAATGCTGAGCGAACCGTGAAGGAAATAATCGTGGATCGGCAACAATCCCATGGTTGCCCACAACATCGGTCGGGCGACCAGCGCTTCATCCCGGGCCTGCTGGTGCCGGCCCATGATGCAGTGAGCGGCAAGTCTGGAAAGATGTTCACCGACGATGACAAACGGCGTGCGATCGGTGGCGCCGGTCGTTCCAGCATCCGATGCGGACCTGGGAGGAGAGATCGCCGGGCCTTCATCCTGGCCGCGCAGTTGCTTGACAAGGCGATAGGTGGCGCGGTTGAGAGCAATCACGACGGGGTAACCCATCTCCGTCGCAAAGGCATCGCAACGCTCGATCTCCTGCGCCACCATCTCCAGGGGGTCGCCACGCAGCAGGCAGAAGCAGGCAATGAAACGGTACGAGATGCAAGCGATGATGAGATTTCCAGCTTCGAGCAACGGCAGGATGGATCCCCGCATCATCTCGATGCTTTCGCTTATGGGGCGGACCCACAAGCTGACAAGGGCCTGGTGGTAGAGCAGGCTGCCACGATGTTGTGAAAGACCGCGGTGCTCCATCAATTCCCGTGCGACCAGACAATAGTGATATCCCTCTTGGTATTGGAAAAGATAGTTGCTCAACATGAAGCCATAAAAGACGTAGCCGATAACCGATGACGGCGCAGTGCCGTAGCGAAGGCTCAGTGCCACCATCTGGGTGTCATGGTAGGCGAGCAATTGCTGATTGGTGAAAAAGGCAGCTGTCGAGGTAGAGGTCAGAATGCGTATCGCCATCTCCATCTTCGGATCGACGATGTCGGGCAGGTCTAGAAGCGCCTCAGCGGGACGGCCGCCGAGAAGCTGCTTGATCTCGTTATAGCCAGCTCTAACATCCGCATCGGTTGGATGTTCCGGCAAGTTAAGACCGATTTCAGTCAAACCCCGTTGAGCAACGGCGCAAGAACCGGGATTGTCACCACGGGTGACTTGGATACTGATCCTGATCAGATATGCCAGGGCCCGGTCGAGCGGTTCATGCGCTTCCGCAACAACGGTATCCAGGATGGCATCGGCAGTTTGCATCTTGCCGGACAGATAGTCGCATTCGGCACACCCCAGGGAGAGCGCCAGCATGAGCGCATAATGTTCGCTCCAGCTTGGCGCCGGAACCCAGCAGAGCCCGGCGGTGAAAAAACCTGAGGCTGCCCCAAACATGGTCGCGGCACGCGCCTTCGTACCAGCGCGCAAATTCATCGTGGCGATCAGTCGCCGCTCATCGCAGTCTTCAATCTCCGATATGGCGGCGTTGAGATGTTCGACAATTTCGAAGATTCTCCCATCCAACTCGGTTTCCGGCGTACTGTCGCGCAACAGCCGTCCGATCGAGCCATGCATCGCCGCCCGCTCCGAGGGGGGCGTTAACAGATACGCGGCTTCCTGCACCCGATCATGCAGAAAGCGGCCATGGCCATCATGGCGCAGGAGCAGCCCAACCTCGAAAGCCGGCCACAAATCTGCATCGATCTCCTCTCGGCTCTGACCGGAGACGCTCGCCAGTGTATCCAAAGCGAACTGATTGCCAACAAAGCCAGCCACGCTCAGTATCGCTTGCGTCGGCTTCGGCATGCGCTCAATTTCGGCGAGCATCAGCTCGACAACATTGTCGGTGAACTCACACGCCACGATTCGTGCCAAATCCCAAGTCCAGGCGGCCTTTTCCTGATCGAACACGATCATCCCGTCTTGATAGAGGAACGTAAGGAACTGAAAGCAGAAGAATGGATTGCCCTGGGTTTTCGTGCGAATCAAGGCTGCCAGTGGCGCCGCCGTCGCTACGTCGCAAACGAGTGTATCGGCAACGAGGCGCTGTAGATCCGGTTCGCTCAGCGGCGCAAGGCGTACTGTATGCGTCGTGACTGACCGCCGTTCAAGCTCCTTGATCATCCGAGTCAGAGCGTGATCTATACTGACTTCTTTCTCCCGGTAAGCACCAATGATCAGCATGTGACGCGTATCCGCTTGTCCAAAAAGCTGGGCGAACAGGCTGAGACTGGCGCTGTCAATCCACTGCAGATCGTCTAGAAACAGAACTAGCGGATGTTCCAGTTGCGGGAAGATTGCGACAAAACGCTGGAATACACGATGAAGCCGGTTCTGTGCCTGATCGGGCGGCAACTCGGGCAGAGAGGGCTGATGCCCAATAACAAGCTGCATCTGAGGTACGAGATCGATGATGATCTGTCCATGATCGCCAACCGCCTCGAGAATGCGAGTGCGCCAACGATCGATGCTCTCCGCGCTTTCGGCCAATAACTGCTGGGTGAGCGACTGGAAGGCCTGTGCCAACGGAGCGTAAGGGATGCCGAGCCGATATTGGTCGAATTTACCGTCGATGAAGTAACCGCGCTTGCTCACAATATCGCGGTGAAGCTCGGCAACCAGAGCCGACTTGCCAATGCCGGAATGGCCGATTACCAGAACTAGCTCGAGCGCACCGCCGTTTGCCACGCGCTGGAAGGCGTCCAGAAGCGTCCCGATTTCGTCCTGTCTTCCGTAGAGTTTTTGCGACAACTGAAAGCGATCCGAAACGTCAGCTCTCCCCAGCGCAAAAGGCGCGACAGCTCCAGATTCATTCCATTGTCGCCGGCACTCCAAAAGGTCCGCGCGCAGGCCTGCAGCGCTTTGGTATCGGTCTTCGGCCAGATTGGCCATGAGCTTGAGGATGATATCCGCGAGAGGGCCCGGGATATCGGCAATCTCGGAAGGCCGACGGGGCTGTCTGGCCAGATGACAATGCACCAATTCCAGGGCATCGAGAGCAATGAAGGGCGGACAGCCGGTCGTCAGTTCATAAAACAGGACTCCCAAGGCGTAAAAGTCGGCGCGATAGTCTACGACGCGGTTCATCCGACCAGTCTGTTCGGGCGCCAGGTAGGCAAGCGTGCCCTCCACATGAACGGATGGCGCTAAGTTGGGATGTTCACGCGAAAGTCGTGATGAATGCGAAAAGTCAATAAGTTGCGTCCGGCAAGAGGTAAGATTCACCAAGATGTTCTCGGGCTTGATGTCCCGATGGATAATTCTGCGACGATGGAAATGTTCTAGTGTTTCAACGAGAGTGAGCGCGACCGGCAAAAAAGTCGATAGAGACCACGGTGTGCCGTCGATCATTGAAGCCAGCAGCTGGCCCCCGATATCTTCAACGACGATCGCCGAACGCTCACTTTCGTTCAGCAACGCATACACACGTGGAGCGCCGGGGCAATCAAGATCGGTAAGTACCTCGCACTCGTGACGCAATCGTGCCAAACCGGGTGCATGCGGAAGCGCGGATCCAGGCCGCTTCAATAGGACAGGGACGTGCCGTTCAGGATCGATGCTGCGGTAGACGCGGCAATCGGCATCCTCGCGAAGTGTCTCCGTGACGACAAAATCTTGCAGCGTCAATTCTGAGACTCCTATAGCTGTCGACTTCAGTCCCTTCAATCGATTCCTATATTGACCCCACGACACGCGCCAAGCTGAAGTCACGAAGATCATAGTATACGAGGCAAAGCCGCCCATAAAGAGGTATCAACCTTCTTTCGCCGATTGATTATGCTTTCCAACAAACCGAAGGCCCAGGCTAGCGGCCTTCGGAATAGCCGATCATGATCGAATTTTTCGCCGCGATCCGAAGCCAGGGCAAAGACTTGCGGGCAAGCGAAGAAGAAAACACTGCGCAAATCCTGTTTGCCCCGGATGCGAAACTGGCTTTTGAAGCCCTGGTGCGAAGCAGCCGGATCCACAATGCGCCAAGAACCGAAAGCCCAATGCCGATATTGCTGTTCCGGGGCACCAAGCATATCGCTCGTCATGCGCAAGTATTGCTGCCATGCCCGTGCCTGCTCACGGGTCTTGAACTAGTTCGAGCCTGCCATTACCCTCTCTCCCCGGACCTGGCTGCTTATCGCCAGATGCGACGTGGGTTTTCCAAAGAACCATCCTTGACCAAAGTGGCAGCCAATTTCAAATGCCAGGCTGCACTGTTGCCTTGTTTCCAATCCTTCGGCGACCAGTTTTATGCCGCGTTCGCTCAAGGGACGCAGCACGCTCTGCAACACAACGCGCAGGCCACAATCCGATTCAGCCGCACGCATCAGGCTGGTGTCGAGCTTGATGGTATCGGCGTTGAGTTTCGTGAGCATGGCGAGATTCGAATAGCCGGTGCCGAAATCGTCAATCGCCAAAGAGACTCCGCTCGTCCGCAATAGGTCCAGTTCGCCATGCGGATCTTCCATTATTGAGCGTTCCGTTAGTTCCAGACAGATGGCTGTTGCGGGCACATCGTGGCGCGAGAGTGCGCGCAGAACCCGCCGCGCCAGCCCCTGCCTTTTAAGAGACCGGGCGCTGATGTTGAGCGACATCCGGTATGGTCTGCCTCCCAGATCAGGTAACGTGCCGACCGCCTGGCAGGCCGTGTCAAGAACCCAGTCAGTGATCTCTTCAATCGCCTCACTGGACTCCGCCAAAGGGATGAATTCACCGGGAGAGATCGCTCCCAGCTCGAAGGTGCTCCAGCGCAGGAGTGCTTCGTAGAATGCCAGCCTGTGGTTCGACAGGTCGATGACGGGTTGGTACTGCAAAGTGAATTCGTTGCGGCCGATTGCGCCGCGAAGCAGGTTCAGCAGCTTAAACTGGCGTTCGTCCTTGGCAGCAATGGTTGAGTCGTAACGGGCAATTGAGCCCTGTCCTTGCATTTGTGCCACCGATGCTGCAGATTCGGCTGCCCGCAGTAAGACCTCCAGTGGCAGATGTCTGCTTCCACTCGCGATGCCGATGTCGAAAGCAGGTGCGATTCCTTTTGCCTGAAACGATGGAATTGTTCTCACCGAATGCGCAATCCGATGCGCGGCCCGATCAACCGATTCCGCGTCTTGATCCGCTGTTCGCGTCAACAGAGCGAACTGGTCAATCTCGATGCGTGCCAGTACTCCGTCAGCCTGAGTCGCAGCGACAAGGGTCTGAGCGCTGCTGACCGCCAGTTCTTCTCTCAGGGAATGCCCCCACAGTTGCCCAATTTCACGCAATTCCCTCAGGCTCACCAGAATCAGCGAGTAACAACTGTCCGATTTCTCTTTCGATGAAATGCGCTTATATACTTCTTCAAGACCGGCCGTGTTCAGCAGCCCGGTAGGTGGGTCGTGAGTCGCCAAGTGAAGCATATGGTCATTGAAAGTTTCCAGGGCACCTACTGCGAGGAATGCGCGCAGGACAATCAGAACAAACATCCCCGCCAAGACTGCTGCGGCAAGAAGCGGCGACGGTTGCATGCCGCGAGGGGTCCATGTCATCAGTCGGTAGAGCGTTACGAGAAATACTACCGCGATCAACGACAGGCGTGGCACGCTCCATGGTTTTGGATGGGCGCCATGGCCTCGATCGATTCGCCGCATCGATGGCAACAAGGCGGCTATGCCTATCAGCCCGATAAAGATCAGACTAATAGGGACAAAGGTTCTCGTCCTGGTCATCGTGAGCATATTGAGCCGCGCCATCAGAGCTGACAAGTCCGCCGCAGCGACGATTGTAAAGGCAGAAAGCAGAAGCGTCAGCGACCCATTTCTTTCCTTCGCACTTGCAAAAGCGAGGAGCAATATGAGTGCTATTAAAACGGTATCGATCGAGGGAAAGGCAATCCCCGCAAAGATCGCATCCACGGAGATTCCTGCTCCTCCATTCTCCGCGACGGGTATGCCGAGATAGCTGAAGAACACGAACATCAACCCTATGCTGATGACGGCAACGTCAGTCCACAGAAAACGATCGCGAAAACCCGTCCTGCGGCGAACCAGATAATATGCCGCCACGATATACGTCATTGTTCCAATGGCGGAGTCCACCTGCCACCAGGTCCAATTCCTGATCCACAGGTCACGTATTGGGGTGAAAAAGAACGACCAGACAAAGCGTGCGCCAAGCAGCCACCAGACGAAACGATGCTGCGGCCGCCATCGCCAGACGCCACGCAGGATGCAGGCGACGGAAACCAAGCGGGCAGACATTCCTGCAACTGCGGTGGTGAAGTCGAACGAATGCGGCTGAGCCGCCAGCCACATGCCGATGATGGCCAGCGAAAGGGAGGCAGCGATTGCGGCCTCCTTTACGTGCCCAAAAGCACCCTGTTGTGAGTCGTTGACGGTCTCAATGAAGTGTTCCATAACGGAATTCATCTTTAGTCCGCGGATCCCTATCACACACTTTTGGTGAAACCGTCGCGCTAGCGTCAGCTAACCGGTACTCAAACCAAGATTTTGTCGCCTTCTTTGCTGTTTATCGGCACAGACAGCTCAGCCGACAGTGTTCAGCCAGTTTTAATTCCTCAGCAGGTGGGTACCCAGTTCACGCCGATTCCGGTCCATGTGGGCCGAGATCTCATTGGGATCTTGGCCGTTTTTTATGGCTTCGAACGCGACAGCAATCGATATGCCCGAACCCGCGGCCTGGCTGCGGGCGGAATGGTGGCTTAGGCTTAGGGGGTACGGAATCAATAGCATCTTGGCGACCAAGAAAAAGGAAACGACAATAACGCCTGTTCGAGCTGTCCATCGCCATCCTATTCCCGGATGTGGGCCGTTTACTCCCCCCTGAGAAAACCAGTCAGCGTCGTTTCGCTTGCGATCCTGCCCCACACCGCCCGAATACGCCACCCGGGGGAAGGACTGGTTCTGTGGATCACGGTCGCCCTGTCGGCGCTACCAGCCAAATCATTTCTGCGCACAAATGCGGGCGAAAGCAATACAAAGCGAAGCGGAGGAGATATCGGCATACTGCCGAGCTATCCCTATACTGAATACCGATTAAGAACCTTAGGCACCCGCCGAACATCTAACCACAACCGTCCCGCTCGCGTGAGATGCTCCAAGAAACTGGGCTCCACCGGTCGGTGACGAAAGAGAATGGCCGGAACCGGAGTCGACGGGGGGGGATGCTACCGGGAAGTTCACATTCAGTTGGTTTTGAATTTGTATTTATTGATCTTCATGGCCCTCAGCTTTGACTCCAGGGTAGACGGGGGAATTCCCAGCCTGATTGCCGCGCCAGAGGGCCCTGCAATCCGGCCCCCCGATTGTTTTAATGCTTCTTCAATTGTCCTTATTTCGAGTTGCTCGACTCCTTTGACCAGGGGGAGTTCAACCTGCTGCAGTAAATCGGGAGACAACCAGTGTTCGTCTACGAGAAAGGTATCACCGTCGCACAACACAACCGACCTCTCGACAACATTTTGCAGTTCACGAATGTTGCCAGGCCAGGAGTAACAGCGCATCAGATCTAATGAACGCTCCTCGATCTTCACGATCGTTTTTCTCATCCTGCTCGTGTAGCGGCAAATGAAGTACTCCAGGAGAACCGGGATGTCTTCGCGCCGGTCACGTAAAGAAGGAACGGCAACGGGGAACACGTTGAGTCGGTAGAACAAATCTGCCCGGAAGGTACCTGCGGTCATCGCGGCGTGCAAGTCGCGGCTGGTCGCCGCCACCACTCGAACGTCAGCCGGAATCGGAGTATTGCCGCCAACGCGCTCAAACTGACGTTCTTGCAAGACGCGCAGCAACGCAATCTGAATTTCGGAAGAAAGATCTCCGATTTCGTCGAGGAAGATAGTTCCACCTGAGGCGAGTTCAAATCGCCCGAGTCTGCGCTGCTCCGCTCCGGTGAAGGCGCCTTTTTCATGGCCGAACAATTCCGATGCAATCAACGATGGGGTTAACGCGGCACAATTGACACATACCAGCGGCCGGTTGGAGCGTTGCGATCGCTTATGGATGGCGCGGGCGATAAGCTCCTTTCCCGTCCCGCTCTCGCCGGTAATCAGAACGGTAGTCTCGGTGGGAGCAACTTTGGCGACAGCGGACAGAACCTTCTTCAGCTGTATGGATGAGCCTACAATCTCCTCAAACATCAACGCTCGGTCCACTTCTTCGCCCAAAGCCCTCACAACCTGGTCTGAAATCTCGCGCTCCTCGACCATGCGCATTCGGAGCGCCTGGTTCGCCTTTTCAAGCTGAAGACATTTTTCCTCAAGCTTATGGATGAGCGTCTGGCTGTACTCTCTGAGGAGCGTGACCTCCGAACCTGCTTGGTCACTCGGTCTGGCAGATGTGCGGTTTCTCATGCCAGCGAGTAGCTCTCGAATCTTGGCGAAAAAGAGCTCCGGCTCTGCCGGCTTCAAGATGAATGCATCGGCTCCCAGATTCAAAGCCAGCTTTTGATCCGATGGCTCGGTGTAGGTAGCCGTATAGATGATGAAAGGAATTCTGGTCAGCTGCACGTCAGATTTCCATTGGCGGAGCAGAGTGTAGCCGTCCATGACCGGCATCAGCAGATCTGAAATGACGATATCCGGTGGACTTTGACGCGCCTTGGCGAGCGCCTCTACGCCGTGAAAGGCAGTTTCACTTCCAAATCCACGAGTACTCAGCAAAGCACTTAGGTAGCTGAGATTTTCTTCCTTATCATCGACCAGTAACGCCCTCTTCATTGCGTCCCACCTTGTTCAATTGACGGAAGGAATATCTCCATTTCAGACACAAAAGTAGACGGATTAATGGGTTTCTCAATGTATCCGTTGCACCCCGCGGCCAAGGCCTTCTCCCGATCGCCTGACATCGCGTAGGAGGTAACTGCAATGATGGGGGTGCGCTGCTGCGACGGCGAGTGGCGCAATGCTCGAGCGACCTCGTAGCCGTCGATGTGAGGCAACTGCATATCCAGCAGGATTGCGAACGGTAAGATTGCCTTCGCAACCTCGATGCCGCTGGCTCCGTCAAAAGCCGCCACTACGGTATAACCGTGTCTCTCAAGAAGAAATGTCAACAGATAACAGTTCTGCTCATTGTCTTCAATGAGTAAGATTGTCTTATTCATAGACTCATTCTTCCCGGTTGATCGGCACAATAAACGTGAAGACGCTTCCAATGCCATACTGACTTTCCCCGTAAACCTCGCCCCCCAAGCGATGGGCAAGTTTACGGCTGATGGCTAAGCCCATTCCTGTTCCCTTGTGTTGATGGACCAACTCCGTGTTGATTTGTCTAAATGGCTGAAAAAGGCTAGCAAGATCGTCGGGCAGGATTCCGATTCCGCTGTCGGTCACTCTGAAGCGGATATGCTTCTGTGGCGGAAGGGTGAAGGACTCGCTCTCCGGCAAACTTTCTACGGAAAGTGTCACCTGTCCATGCTGCGTAAACTTGACGGCATTGCTGAGTAAATTGAGCAGCACCTGTTCTACGCGGCGCCTGTCGCTCACCATGTCATCGATCGATAGTATCAGTTCCAGGCGAAGGGCGAGGCCCTTTTTATCCGCGAGAGGCTTTACGCTTCCCATCACTCGTTCGACCATGGATCGCAGATTGAATGCTTCGGCAAGGATTTCAAATTGGTCGGCTTCGATTTTGGAAATGTCGAGCACGTCGTTGATCAGTGCCAGCAAATGTCTGGCGCTTGCCTGCACCATCTCCAATTGCTTGGCTTGTTCGTCGTTCAAAGGTCCAGCGAGCCTTTGAACAAGAATACCGGTGAAGCCGATAATTGAGTTCAGTGGCGTTCGCAGTTCATGGGACATGGTTGCCAGGAATGCAGACTTGAGCCGATCCGCAGACTCGGCCCTGTCTTTCGCGACGGCTAATTCCCGCGTCCGCTCCCTGACTCGATGTTCCAGGCTGGCGTTCGCCTCAAGAAGAGCCTCCTCGGTGAGTTTGCGCTCCGTCACATCCTTGATCGTCACAAATGCCACCGCTTTGTCAGCTGCATATCGAACTGTCGATCCGGAGTAGGCAAAAACACGCTCCGAATCTGTATCAAGGCGCCGAACCCTCACTTCGACGTCGTGCACATCCTCTCCCCGTGTTGCACGCGACAGTGGCCATTGCTCGACAGGCAGGATTACGTGATCGATTGTTGAAACCTCGAACAGTTCGGAAAGCTCCCTCAGTCCAAGCAGATACTCCTCTTGCCTCGAAAAGCCGTGCATGCTCAGAGAGACACGGTTCCAGCAGAGGCTGCCAGTCGCCGTATCGAGAATGACGATGCCCTCGTCAAGGTTGTCAACGACTACCTTGAACTGCGCCAGAGCGTCCTGCAACTGGGCCGTTGCCTGTTCGCGTTCCGTGTCATCCGGCTTGGTCATCGAGTCCCTAGTGATTGGTCGCCCTTTGGTTTAGATGCAGATACCGGGTCGATTTGAGTGTTCAATCTGTCGCTCTCCGAATCGATGTGGCCGGACACCCTATCGGGAGCCATTGCAAGTCGAGAAAAGGGCCGTCGATGGATTCATTGAGAATTTAAACCATCACAGACTTCCGAGTTTATGGTGTCAACCGTTCAAAACCCTCTTGAGGCGACATCGATCCACTACTCGAGGCCAATTCTCCAGCCCCGAATAGCTGTCAGCGGCCACAGCATCAACGAATGCGATTTCACTGTTTTCGAAGGAGTTGGTTGCCGAACCATTTTGGGGCGACGCGCAGCAAAATGGAACTTGTTGTGAGATCGCTAAAACCTTCAGACTGTCGGATCGAGAATATATGGCTGAGATCCGGCAGCGGTCTGGATGTCCGGCGCGACAGGAATCGCCGCTCCCATCAAGCTGGCTCGATTTGGAGGTGAATGCCCTACCATTTCGAAGCCTTTCCGAGTCGTCGGATCGACCCCTTACACTTTCCAGGTCATCGCAATCACCGACGGGAACCGCCGCCCGAACCGTTAAAGCACTTTCCGAGAAACTCCATTCAACCCAAACGCTCAGAGCTCCGATTGCTTTAGCAGCTGGACTGCGAGCCACGTCGAATGGTTCTGAGTCAGTCATCATGCGCAAATTAGAGCGGTTGAAAAGGCAAAGCATATTGCACGGTTGTGTGTACCGCGGGGCCGATTCCCTAACTTCAATTCGGCGCGTTTTCGGTTGGGTCACCGGAGGCCCCCTCATGACCATTTTGCGGGCTTTGCAAAGTATTGTACACCGGGCAAAGCCGTCCCGCATGGGAGCCGACTCACTCCTAAAGTCGCTGTCGGCAGCAGAAGCTCCGCTTCCTTGTTCGAGCGATGATAGAACCGTCGGCCACCCAATACCCTACCAGCGTAGTTGGATAAGGCATGTTCCGGCGGGCTTGGTTTGCGTTTGAACTTCCAGTCGGTAGTGATGCAGTTGCAGTTGACGGGAGGGGCCAGGGGGGGCGGCGGGGCCGCACAGATTGGCCAAGTCCAAATTTCTACGCTGGCCCAAGCTCCCGCGGATTGGCAGCTTCAGATCGATCTCCGCCGGCTCGTTCATAGTTTCCTAACACCGCTGAGGAGGCAATCGCCAAGGGCCTGCCTTGACGAGGAATCCGCTGTACCGGTCGGGCTTGATGACAATCGCTGATTGTTCGCGAATTCGCGAACCTCGTCGAAAATTCATGATGCATCGCGTTTCTCCCCAGGCACCAAGCATTTAATTTCAGCAACTTAGGAATGGCTCGCGAATTGCAGTTTTCTAGTTAAAGCACCGCAGAGAACTGCCGGAAAGTGGGTGAGGTAAATCAAACCTCTTCGCCCGCACTATGGCATCAGGCTGAGTGGTATTGCCACTTCAGCTTCGGCTGATATACGCGAATCAACACAATGACTCATAAGGAAACGAAATGCAAACGCCAGATATGACGCTCCTGCCGCAACTGAAGCAGACGCCCCAGATAGAACAAGACCTACCTAGCCAATTGCGCGCGGTGCATTCGATCGCGCGTCACATTCACCGGCGGCTGCCTGTGAATGTGGACTTCGATGACCTTTTCTCTGCGGGGCTAGTTGGTCTGGTGGAAGCGACGGCCAACTTCAACCCGGCCAAGAATTCCAGGTTCGCCAATTACGCTCAGTTCCGTATCCGAGGGGCTATTCTGGATAGCCTGCGTGACGCCGATTGGGCCCCAAGACAACTGCGTCGCAAAGGAAGGGCCGTCCGCAGGACGATTCAAGCACTTGCCAGTCGGTTCGGACGTGAGCCTTTCGAAGACGAGGTTGCGGATGAACTGAAGATGAGCCTGGGCGCTTACCAGAAGTTGCTGGGAGAGCTGAACGGATTGCAAATCGGCTCGTTGCATAGGATCTACGATGAAGACTCCGGCGAAGAAGAGCTGGACTACATTCCGGGCCGGCCTGAAGATGATTCACTCTTTCACTGCATACAAGGAGAGATGAAGGATCGGCTGACCGGCGCGATCGAGAATCTCTCCGGGCGGGAACGGCTGGTGATAACTTGCTACTACTTCGAAGAAATGACAATGCCCGAGATTGGTCTGCTCTTGGGAGAGTCTTGGACCAGGGTCAGGCAGATTCACGCCTCGGCGGTACGTCAACTTCGCTTCGAGTTGTCCGGTTCCCCTTCTTGTAGGCACCGGAAGGTTGGGCGTATGCGTCCGCGGCTATATAAAACAACAGAGGATGTTTTGTTGTCCAAGTCGGCCGCATAGTCGCTTTTGAACCATTGTGGAAGCATAAAAGGAATGAAAAAAGCAGACAAACCAACTGTCGAACATGGCTCCTTGTGGCCGATTCGTTTTACATTTGTCGACGATAAGATGAATGGGCTCACACCCATCGGTGGTGGATCCTGGAAAAATAAGGAAGAACAACTACGTCAATGGTCTGGAATACCGGAGTTTTCCCTACAAGGGTACTCTGGCTTCATCGCTGACCTTCTAGACAAGGATGCATCCACAATTCTTGCTCAGAAGCGGGTTTCTGCGGAGACTTGCGAAAGATTGATCGGGCGGTCGATTGAATCGCTCGTTGACGAGGGGCGGAAGACCGGGTGCACCCCGAAAACAGATCAATGGGCTATGTGTTGAAGGCTTCCGATTGTGAGAACAAGCGCCAGATCCAGTGAGTGCTCTTAATGGCGAAATCGCGCCGCCATCGCAATTTCATATAAGGTCCTTTGATTCCAGATCGGCTTTCTCCACCGGGATGACCGGGATGACCATACATCCTGCCTTGGCGATGCTGAGAAAGAGGCAAAGACAAAGAAAGAGACAGAAGGAGTTCTCGCTTGACAACCCCGTTGATCCCGTCAACGACCCTCTGATGCAGATTATAAAGCTGTCGCCCAACCCTGAGGCGCGGCATATAAAGACCGACGGACAGCGGCGGGTTCGGCCGTAGACGCGAAGCAGGGACGCTCAGGCCGTGCAGCGGTCGGGGGCTCTATCCGAGAGCTTCACCTCGCGCCACAGACTGCAACGGTGAAGATGAACAGAGTATAAGAAGCGACGACTACCATCCACAATTGCATATAAATATGGAGAAGGAGCACCGAGTCGTTCTGACTTGCCGGGTTCCTCTTAAAAGCTGTCAGCGCTCTTTGAGCTGAGACGATCGGCACTAGAACAAAGAGGGGAAGGCCGTAAGCCAGATAGCCGATCGCATTGTGGTTAGGTAACCTGTAGGCGGTTATAACCGCCAGCACTTCCGAGAGCCCAAACTCAATGTAAGCTAGAGCCCAGCGGGCTCCGTCGTCGCTTTCCGTCATTACGTTTGTGAACATGCTTTTGAACATAACGCCTACTGAAACCCAACTCGTTGATCAAGATCATCCTACATCTCGATCTCGCTTAGGTCACGCCGTTGCACAAGTTTACGGAAAACGGGATAAGCGGCAACTTCGCCTGCCGGTCGTAAGCCTTGCGCAAACGATCGTGTTCGCACGGCTGAGAGCAACAGGCGGCAACCCCGGCAATTCGCATTGCATAAGCCAGTTGCGATTGCTCCCCAACTGGCAACAGGTTTGCGCAATGACGCCTTGGCGTACGATTTTGGATGTTTGGCGTAATGCCCTCTGCTTGGTAGCCAGGATGAATAGCCAATTTTCCGTTGGCTAAATTCCACACAGAACTACTCGATGAGCGCACTGGAATTGATCTCGAATTTTGGCTTCAGACCGACGAGACACTTGAATCCTGTGCTTCAATACGAATCGTTTGGGCAGTGATCACTCGTTTCGGATTGCCTTCACAGGATCGAGGTTTGAGGCACGTCGCGCAGGAAGCCAGCACGCAAAGACACCAACAGACGCCAACGTAAAGGCGACCGAGAGGAAAATGGTCGGATCGGATCGCGAAACGCCAATGGGCATTGACGCCATGAGGCGGGCGAGAGGAAATGCGGCGCCGAGTCCGAAGACGAGTCCAACAGCTATCTGCCAGAGGCCGCGTTTCATAACGAGCAAAACAATTTGCGGCATCGTTGCGCCGAGTGCTATACGCACTCCGATTTCCTGGGTACGGCTGATCGTGGCGTGGGCGATGACGGCGTAGATCCCGACTGAAGCCATCAGCATCGCAATCAGCGCGAAGCCGAAGAAGACCTTCCCAAACAAACTTAAAAACCAGACTTGATGCTCGATTGCGTTCTTCAGGCGGAAAGGGGAACTAAGCGGCAATGCTTGATCGAGGCTCTCTACGGCCATGCGCATCGACGGAAGCGGATCGCCGGCGCTCTCAACTACCAAAGCCATGTTGTCCCAGCCTTGCTGGCGATAGGGAACAAAGAGCAGCGGCTTGGGGTCATTTTCCTGGATTTCCTGGACCAGATCAGCCGAGATGCCGATGACGGTGATCCACTCGGTTGGCTTGTTCTTGTCGTCGAAGAGACGAAAACGCTTTCCAACGGGATCCTGGCCGGCCCACAAGCGGGTTGCGGCATCGCGCGAGAGGATTGCGGACTCGTGATGAGCAGTTCCGTCGATTTGATTGAAGGCGCGACCGCGCAAGAGCGGGAGATGGATCGTATCAAGGTAGCCTACCGACTGGGCTACTAGCGAGATCCAAGGACGCTCGGCAGGATTCTGGATCGGAAGATGTTCAAGCTCGATTTGCTGCCGCGCGGCACCGAGTCCGGGTGCATCGGAAGCAATTGCCGCATGCGAGACCCCGGGGATGGCGCGCAGGCGAGGAAGAAGCTGATCATAGAAGCGCTGGCGTGCCTCGATATCCTTGTAGCGCTTATCGGGCAACTGGAGGCGCGCGGTTGTCAATTGGGTGGCAGGGATAAACGGATTAACAGAGAAGCTGTTCATCAGGCCTCGGACAAAGATTCCGGCTCCAGTGAGTAAGATGAGCGTCAGTGCGAACTGGAATGCGACCAGCACCGCCGAGAGCCATCCGCCATGGCGTCGCCCGACACTGCGAGCGCCCTCTTTGATAACTTCCGCGAAATCCGGCTTCGAACATCGCAGAGCGGGCGCGATGCCGAACAGGAATCCACTCAGAATGCAGAGAGCGGCGAAGTACCCGAAAACCGGGAAGTTCATTGTGAACTGGATCCAATAGGGCCTTATGATCACCGTCGAGAGATCGAACCAGTGAATCCCCGCCGCAGCGAGAACGAGACCCAGAACGCCCCCTGCGGTGCTGAGGATGACGCTTTCGATTAACAACTGGCGGACAACACGCCAACGCGAAGCTCCTAGAGCGATTCTGATCGACATCTCGCGCTGTCGGGCGACCGAACGGCTCAGCATCATGTTGGCCACATCGGCGCATGCGATGAGCAGAACAAAGCCAACCGCGCCAAGCATGAGGAGAAAGATGATTCGGATTGGGCCGCCATTGAATCGCTGCTGAAAGGTCAGTACGCTCATGCCGATGTTCTTGTCTTCTGGAAACTGACTGGCAAGCCGTCCTGCAATTCCGTCAAGCTCTGCATTGGCCTCGTGCAACGTAACTCCGTGCCTGAGGATGGAGTAGCCCGCAAGCGTCCGGCGATCGCGCTTAGCCAGCTCAGGGGTTGGGACCAAAGGCATCCAGAGGTCTACGCTATTGGGAAAGCGGAAACCCTTCGGCATGACGCCGACAATAGTTGCAGGCTGCCCGTTGACTTCGACCTGACGTCCGATGACGCCGGGAACACCGGCGTATCGCTCCTGCCAGACATTGTATCCAAGCACAAGGATGGGTACGGTGCCGGGATGGTCGTCGCCTGGCAAGAAGGCGCGTCCGATCAGGGCCTTCGTTTGGACCATAGAAAAGATGCCTGAGGTTGCGCGCCCGAGACGATATTGCTGAGGCGGGTTGCCACTTTCGCTGAGGATACCGGCCTCATCCTCAGTTGCCTCGAAGGACTCTAAGCAGGTGGCTTGCGCGCGGTAGTGCTCGAAATCAGGATACGATATGGGCAGATTGCGATCGTCCTGCAAAAGGCTGCGGCTGGTGATCGAAACCAGACGCTCTCCTCCAGGCACCGGTACCGGCTTGAACAGCACGGCGTTTACCAGTGTGAAAACCATGGTGTTCAGCCCGATGCCCAGCGCGAGGGTCACGACGATTGAGGCCGAGAACCAGCGATGAGTAAGCATCGTACGCAAAGCGTAACGCAGATCGTTTGCCATGGCAGTTCCCTAAGGTTGAGTGCGGAGCGCGGCGTCCGAATTGGAGTAAACTGTGGGACCCGCCTTCCTATCCTATGTAGCATTCGATATTTACTGAGGTCAAACTGTCAAGCGGGAAGGCGGGAAGTGGCAGAATCTGATCGGCGTTCATTGGAGTGCGGCGGGTTCATTCCGCCTCTCAAGACAGCCACCAGACAAGAAATTGCTCCTTGATCTAGAGATCATGGGCCTCAGGGCTTCCGGGCCCCCTGAAGACGCACACTTAGGCTCCCGGCAATCCGCTGCCCGTTCAAGAAGCGGTACGATCTATATGTCGGGGAGGCAGAAATCCATGAAGACATATCGCATTGCCACGGTGCCGGGCGATGGCATCGGCAAGGAAGTTGTCCCGGCCGGGCGCCGGGTCTTAGAGGAGTTGGCTGCTACAGACTGTTCGTTCGCCTTTGAGTTTGAGGATTTTCCCTGGGGTGGGGACTACTTTCGCCGGCACGGCGTCATGATGCCCGACGACGGACTCCACCGGCTGCGCGGCAAAGACGCCATCCTCTTCGGCTCTGCCGGTGATCCCGAGATCCCCGACCACATCACGCTCTGGGGCCTTCGCCTCAAGATTTGCCAGGGCCTGGATCAGTACGCCAACGTGCGCCCCACACGCATCCTTCCCGGAATCGATAGCCCGCTCAGCCACTGCCACGCGAGCGATCTCGACTGGGTCATCGTGCGCGAGAATAC
>Ga0116129_1000647_pt1 | contig 21286 bp, 22 predicted proteins | sample June2015DPH_17_2_FD_89732 | JGI IMG/M metagenome (GOLD analysis project Ga0116129, IMG submission 89732) | Peatland microbial communities from SPRUCE experiment site at the Marcell Experimental Forest, Minnesota, USA - June2015DPH_17_10 | ecosystem: Environmental > Terrestrial > Soil > Wetlands...
CCCGCATATAGCTCATGAAAATGGCCGCATCGTTGCCGATGCGACCATTTTACCTGACTCGTTTGAGTTCTCACACAGCCTGTTTATGGCGGGGTCCAGTCGGGAGGCGAAAGCTTGCGCCCCATGAAGCGTTGGATCAGGCGGGAATGCGCTCTTCGACCTCATGCGGCTCGCGCAGCACATAGCCGCGGCCCCAGACGGTCTCGATGAAGTTGCGGCCTTCGGAAGCATTCGCGAGCTTCTTGCGCAGCTTGCAGATGAAGACGTCGATGATCTTCAGCTCCGGCTCGTCCATGCCGCCATAGAGATGGTTGAGGAACATTTCCTTGGTCAGCGTGGTGCCCTTGCGGAGCGAAAGGAGCTCCAGCATCTGGTATTCCTTGCCCGTCAGATGCACGCGCTGGCCGCCGACCTCGACCGTCTTGGTGTCCAGATTGACCACGAGATCGCCGGTCTGGATCACCGACTGGGCGTGGCCCTTGGAACGGCGCACGATCGCATGGATTCGCGCAACCAGTTCGTCCTTGTGGAAGGGTTTGGTCATGTAGTCGTCGGCGCCGACGCCGAGACCCTTGACCTTGTCCTCGATGCCGGCGAGGCCGGAGAGGATCAGAATGGGGGTTTTGATCTTCGAAACCCGAAGCTGCTTGAGCACGTCGTAACCGGACATATCAGGCAGATTGAGGTCGAGCAGGATGATGTCGTAGTCGTAAAGTTTTCCGAGATCGACGCCTTCTTCCCCGAGATCGGTCGTATAGACGTTAAAGCTCTCGGATTTGAGCATCAGTTCGATCGACTGCGCGACGGCGCTGTCATCTTCTATCAGCAATACGCGCATGCCAGTCCCCTAATGGTCGCCGCTCCGGGCGTCAGGTCGGCCGCACTTGCGGCACTCAAAACGCCTTTGAACAACTGATTCGGATCCTGACGGCATATGGTTAACAAAATCTGATTCGCGTCCGCAAGCTCTATCGTGCAATTTTTGTCGAATCGCCCTAAGATATTGCGTCAAAGCAGTTTTTTGTTGCCGTTTCCGTTCAAGCTCCGCATTAAGAGGCGGGCCTAACCGACTCTTTCGACTCGACCTTCTTCTGAGGGCGAGCGCTCTCAATCATCCAAGACGTGACGTAATGATTAATGATGCGGGTAAACGTGAGGTTAAGGGCGAGGCCCAAAGGCGCGGAAACTTAAGGTTTTCGCAATGAAGGCGCTTGCCGAGCAGATCACCGACATCGATGGCGTCAACATTTATGGCCGGGTTGTCGGGGTGCGTGGCCTGATGGTCGAGATCGCCGGGCCCATTCACGCGATGTCGGTCGGCGCCCGTATCGTGATCGAGACCGGCGGCAATCGCTTCATTCCATCGGAAGTCATCGGCTTTAACGGCAGCAACGCGGTGGTGATGCCGTTCGCCGGCCTCGAAGGCGTGCGGCGCGGCTGCCGCGCGGTCATCGCCAATGCCGCAAGTCAGGTGCGGCCGTCGCCGCTATGGCTCGGGCGTGTCCTCAACGCGATGGGTGAGCCGATCGACGGCAAGGGGCCGTTGCCGCAAGGCGCCGCGCCGATGCCGTTTCGCAACTCGCCGCCGCCGGCGCATTCGCGCAAGCGCGTCGGCGCGCCACTCGATCTCGGGGTCCGCTCGCTCAATACCTTTCTGACCTGCTGCCGCGGCCAGCGGCTCGGCATCTTCGCCGGCTCCGGCGTCGGCAAGTCGGTATTGTTGTCGATGCTGGCGCGCAATGTCGACGCGGATATCACGGTGATTGGCCTGGTCGGCGAACGCGGCCGCGAAGTGCAGGAATTCCTGCAGGACGACCTCGGACAGGAGGGCCTGGCGCGGTCGGTGGTGGTGGTGGCGACCTCGGACGAGCCGGCATTGATGCGGCGGCAGGCCGCTTATCTGACCTTGGCAATTGCCGAATATTTCCGCGACGAAGACAAGGATGTGCTGTGCCTGATGGATTCGGTGACCCGTTTTGCCATGGCCCAGCGCGAGATCGGACTGTCGGCGGGCGAGCCGCCGACCGCCAAGGGCTATACGCCGACCGTGTTCACCGAGCTGCCGAAGCTGCTTGAGCGCGCCGGTCCGGGGGTCGGCGTGGGCACCATCACCGGTATCTTTACGGTGCTGGTGGACGGCGACGACCACAATGAGCCGATCGCGGATGCGGTCCGCGGCATTCTGGACGGCCATGTGGTGATGGAGCGGGCGATCGCCGAGCGCGGCCGTTTCCCCGCCATCAACATTCTCAAGTCAATCTCCCGGACCATGCCGAAATCGGCCGATCCGGTCTATCTGCCGGCCATCATGCGCGCGCGCCAGGTGATGGCGACCTATGCCGACATGGAGGAATTGATCCGTCTGGGGGCCTATCGCGCCGGTTCCAGCGCCGAGGTCGATGAGGCGATCCGGCTGCACGGCCCGCTGGAGGGCTTTCTGCGCCAGGCCAAGGGCGAAGTGACCGGCCTGAACAAGGGTTATCGGCAACTTGAGCAAATCCTTGGAAGTTTGGAAACGGAACGCTAACTTTGTCAGGCCATCATCCGCGCTCCACAAGTAGCGATGCCGGCGCGCCCCTGGGGGATGCCGGTTCTGTCCCGCCTTCAGATCGGGACTTCTGGGGAGTGTGAGTCGATGAAGTCACGTGAAACGCTGATCCGCCTGAAGAAGTTTCAGGTCGATGAAAAGCGCCGCAGGGTCACCCAGATTGAAGGCATGATCGCCGACTTCCAGCGCATGTCGGTTGACCTGGAGCGCGAAATCCACAGCGAGCAGGAGCGCGCCGGGATCAACGATCCCTCGCACTTCGCCTATCCGACCTATGCCAAGGCTGCGATCCAGCGGCGGGAAAACCTGACCCGTTCGGCCGACGAACTGCGTATCCAGCTCGAGGACGCCAGGAGCCTGCTCACCGAGGCCTTCGAGGAACTCAAGAAAGTCGAACTGCTGGACGAGCGCGATCAGGCGCGCGAGCGCGCTGAAGAAAGTGCTCGTGAGCAGGCCGATCTCGACAGTATCGGCCTGATGCGCGCACGCATCGGGGCCGTTGCCTGACGCAGTTTTATCCGTTACTTGCCACAGCATCATCGAAAAACCCGGGCCGCGAGACCCGGGTTTTTCTTGATCAATGCCCAAAGAAGCCGGCCATCGGCGACTTGGAGGACCGGGTTGGCGCAAGATATGATACGACAAGTCTGGAGTGCCGCTCCGGTATGCACAAGGCGGCATCGCGATTTTGGGGAGCTGAATGCTGACGCCAGCTGAATTGGTCTGGCTGATTGCCGCCGTCGCGAAGGGCGATGAGGTCGCTTTTGAGCGCCTTTACGCCGCCACGCGGGCGAAACTCTTTGGCGTGGTGCTCCGTATCTTGCGGCGACAGGATCTCGCGGAGGAGGTCGTTCAGGAGGCTTACGTCAAGATCTGGAACAGCGCCGGACAGTTCAATCCCGGCCTGTCTTCGCCGATCACCTGGATGTCGTCCATCGCCCGAAATCGTGCCATCGACGTCGTGCGCAGGCGGAGCGAGGTGTCGATCGAAGAGGAGCCGACGGCGATGGAGGTCGCCGCGGACACCCCGGATCCGCTGGCGCGCCGGGAAATGACGGAGGAATTGAAGCGGCTGCTGGAGTGCGTTGGCCGTCTTGAGCCCGATCGGCAAAAGCTCGTGCTGCTGGCCTATTACAACGGCTGGAGCCGCGAGCAACTGGCGGCGAAGTTCGAGACCCCGGTGAACACCGTGAAGACCTGGCTGCGTCGCAGCATGATGGATATCCGGGAGTGTCTTGGACTGCAATGATGGCCTACAGCGAAGACCATATCGCGCTCGCCGCGGAATATGCGCTCGGCACCCTCGATGCCGATGAGCGGGCGCAGGTCGAGACCATGATGTCCGTCGACAGGGACTTCGCGGCGATGGTCCGGGCATGGGAGCAAAAGCTTGGGGTCTTGAACCAGATGGTCGGATCGGTCGAACCCCGTCCCCTGGTCTGGGACAATATCAGAGCCGCCGTCGGACTTTCCGAGCCGCAAGCGCCGCTGGTGCTTCCCGAGGCGCTTCCCAAGGCGCAGCCGGCGGTCGTGCCAGTAATCGAGCAAGCTCCCGCCGTGGTGGACAATTCCAATGTCATCGCCTTCTCCGCCAAGGCCCGGCGCTGGCGCAATGTCGCGGCGTTTACGACGGCGGTCGCTGCTGCGCTGGTTGCCATGATCGCGGTCCAGGTCTATCGGCCGGATTTGCTTCCCGATAGCATTCGTCCGAAACTGCGGACGCAAGTGGTCGAGGTAAAGATCCCTGCTGCGCCGCTGTCGCCGCGGTCTGCCCAATATGTCGCCGTCCTGCAGAAGGAAGGCGGATCGCCCGCGTTCATTCTCACGGTTGACGAAGCCACCAAAAATTTCACGATTCGCAGGGTTGGCGCCGCCGCCGAGCCCGGCAAAAGTTTCGAACTCTGGCTGATCTCGGACAAGTTGCAGCGGCCGCGCTCGCTGGGCGTGATCGGCGCCGGCGACTTCACCGTCCCGCCGGCGCTGGCGTCGTACGATGCCGATACCATTAAGGCCGCGACCTATGCGGTGACGATCGAGCAGGCGGGTGGGTCGCCGGACGGCAAGCCGACTTCGGCGCCGGTCTTTGCCGGCAAGCTGATCGAGAGCGTTCCGCCCGCCGCTGCCGCGCCAGCCCGATGAGAGTTGAGTGCCTCTTGGCCTCCGCCAGTGGGAGAGCCGGCAAAAAGAAAACGCCCGTGGGGGGCGGGCGTTTCCTTCGTCTTAGTCAACTTGGGGGTAGTTGGTCCTTCCACATACTCACGCGGCGACTTTGGGGGCTGGTAAAGAACCGCGTGAATTCACAAAATCATTAGCGGACCACCGAATTGCTGGAACTGGTGATCGTGACCGCCTTGCCTGCCTTGATGACGCGCGCGGTCTGGGCGTAGTCGTCCGAATTGCTGCGAGCGGAAATGCCGAAGCCCACCGCCACGATCCCGGCAACGAGTGCAACGACCACCACTTTCAGATGGGTCGAGCGATCTGCGCTGTAGATCGAGTGGTTCATCGAAACCTCCTGCCGCCCTCTGCCTTCAACGCATTTGTCTGTCGCGTCCGCCGGCAGGTTCAACATCTCGTGGTTAGCAACGTAGGGATTCGGCTTTGGGTCCCTAAGAGGTGATCACAAGGCAGTGAAAAGACTTGAACTCCCGCGACCGGACCTTGCCGAGGCTGAACCTTATCGTCGATAAATTTATAAGTTATTACAGTATCTTACAATATTTTTCGGATTTCTGTAATCCCGCGGTCCAAAAGGGTGCCAAATCCGGTCCGGCCAAAAAATCGGTTGCCTGTGGCAGAAAGGACCCGGCGCCCGGGGCCTCGGATATGGCGCCTGACGCTGGCGATATAAGTTGTGATCGGTTTGGTCGTCATCCCCGAGGCGCGAGGATGACCGGTAAAAAAGCTAAACGCTACCAACCGTCTTCAGTCGCGCGCGAGGATGAATTTCGGCCTGCGACAACACCGTCGTCTGCGACCTGAAGCGCTCCACCAGCGAACGCACGAAGGGGCGGATCGCCGCCGAGGTCACCAATACCGGCGCCTCGCCTTCGCGGGCGGCCTGCTCGAAGCGTTCGCGCACGACGGTCATGAACTCGGATAGTTTTGAAGGCTGCATCGCCAGGCTGCGTTCGTCGCCCTGGCCGACCAGCGATTCGGCAAAGGCCTGCTCCCATTTCGCCGACAGCGCGATCAGCGGCAAGTAGCCGTTGTGGGAAGTATTCTGGGCGCAAATCTGCCGCGCCAGCCTCGCCCGCACATGTTCGGCCACCGTCGCCGGGTTGCGCGAAAACGCCAGCGCGTCGGCGATGCCTTCGAGAATGGTCGAGAGATCGCGGATCGAGATACGCTCGGCGAGCAACAGCTGCAATACGCGCTGAATGCCTGAAATGGTGACCTGGGCCGGCACGATGTCCTTGATCAGTTCGCCTTGCTCCTTCGGCAGATCCTTGAGCAGCTTTTGCACCTCGCCGTAGGATAGCAGGTCAGACATGTTGTTCTTCAGAAGCTCGGTGAGGTGGGTCGAGAGCACGGTTGCCGCGTCGACCACAGTATAGCCCTTCAGCGAAGCCTCTTCCTTCAGGCTGGCGTCGACCCAGGTCGCCGGCAGTCCGAAGGTCGGCTCGATGGTATGAGTGCCGGGCACCCCGACCTGACCTCCGGCGGGATCCATGACCATGAACTGGTTCGGCCAGATCTTGCCGGTGCCGGCATCCACTTCCTTGATCTTGATGATGTAGGTATTGGCTTCCAGCTGCACATTGTCGAGAATGCGCACCGCCGGCATGACAAAGCCCATCTCGATCGCGAGCGAGCGGCGCAGCGCCTTGATCTGCTCGGTCAGGCGATCGGTGCCGTCAGGACCGTTGACCAGCGGCAGCAGCGCGTAACCGAGTTCGATCTTGAGATCGTCGATTTTCAGCGCCGTCGAGATCGGCTCTTCCGCCGCGGCATTTGCGGCAGCGGCCGCAGCCGGAGCGGCGGCGGCGACGGCTTCGGCCGCCCTGGTGGTGCGATTGCGTCTACGCGCCGATATCGCCAGAAAAGCCGCGCCGCTGCCCAGCGCGAGGAAGGGAAGCATCGGAATGCCGGGCAGTATCGCTAGCACCAGCATCACGCCGGCCGACATGCCGAGCGCCTGCGGATAGCCGGAAAGTTGCTTCATCAGCGCCTTGTCGGCCGCACCGCTGACGCCGGCCTTCGAAACCAGCAAACCCGCTGCGATGGAGACGATCAGCGCGGGCACCTGGGTGACGAGGCCGTCGCCGACCGTCAGCAGCGTGTAGGTGTGCGCGGCTTCGCTGAAACTGAGGCCTTGCTGGGCAACGCCGATAATGATTCCGCCGATGACGTTGATGAAGACGACCATCAGGCCCGCGACGGCGTCGCCGCGCACGAACTTCGAGGCACCGTCCATCGCACCGAAGAAGCCGCTTTCGTCTTCGAGCGCCTTGCGGCGCTCCTTGGCGACTTTCTCGTCGACCAGGCCGGCGTTCAGATCGGCGTCGATCGCCATCTGCTTGCCCGGCATGGCGTCGAGGTGGAAGCGCGCCGCCACTTCCGCGATGCGTCCCGAACCCTTGGTGATAACCACGAAATTCACGATAACCAGAATCGCGAACACGATAATTCCGATTACGAAATTGCCGCCCATCACGAAATTGCCGAACGCCTCGATAACGTGGCCGGCGGCAGCCGAGCCCTCATGTCCCTTCGACAGGATCAGCCGCGTGGAAGCAAGGTTGAGCGACAGCCGCAGCAGGGTCGAGATCAGGAGGATGGTCGGAAACGACGAGAATTCCAGCGGCGCCTGGATGAACAGCGACGTCATCAGGATCAGGACCGACAGCGTGATCGAGATCGCGAGAAACAGATCGAGCACGATCGAGGGCAGGGGCAGGATCAGCACCACCAGAATGGTGAGGATGCCGAACGCCAGCGCGAGATCGCCGCGCTTCAGGATGGTGCCGATTTCACCTAGACCGGGAAACTTGCTGCCGGGCGCCGCGCCCTGACCTGCGGTGATGTCGACCATGGTCGCTGCCTTCCCCCGCGAATGCCGGTCACGGGCGCCAAACGTCTGCGCGACGGCCGAAGGGCCGCCGTTTCGAAAGTGAGGCACCGCACTGGCGTCCACGGGTACTCCCCCGTCTTACGCGATCGACGACACTCGACTTCACTGGGCAATTTTTGCCCGGTTTATGGTTAGGAAAGCGTTAACGAGGGTCCCGCGCCCCGTCGTTCCGGGACGCGAGTGAAACGAGCGAACCTCAGATGTGCAATTGCACGTCGGGGAACCTTGAGATTCCGGGGGCGATACCAACGGGGCCGCGCCTTGCGCGAACCCGTCGGCATCGCCCCGGAATGACAAAGTACAGGTCCCATCCTGTTGCACTGCAACTGCATGCCCAATGTCACGCCATGCTGCTTGACCCCGGGGCAGCGGGCGGGGAAGTTGCGCCCCGTGTACGCGCCTTCCGATACATCCAGAGCTTCGTCCCCCTTCACCCCGGACTCCGGTCAGGCATGGGTGCGGCTCGCGCTCGCGCTGGTGATCGGCTCGATCGGCAGCGTCGGCATGTGGTCGGTGGTGGTGGTTCTGCCCGTGGTTCAGGCCGAATTCGCAACGACACGTGGCGCGGTGTCGCTGGCATTTACGCTCGCCATGCTCGGCTTCGGTCTCGGCGGCGTCGTCACCGGCAAGATCACCGATCGCTTCGGCATCGTGGCGGCGCTGGCGCTCAGCATCGCCTTTCTTGGATCGGCTTATGTAGCCGCCGGTCTTTCGACCACGCTGTGGCAATTCATCGCGGTGTATTTCCTGATCGGGCTCGGGACCTCGGCGACCTTCGCGCCATTGATGGCGGAGGCCTCGCACTGGTTCGAACGCTATCGCGGCCTCGCGGTGACCATCGTCGCCAGCGGCAATTATGTCGGCGGCACGATCTGGCCGCCGCTGGTCAATTGGGGCGTCCAGTCGGCCGGCTGGCGCACCACCCATATCGCCATCGGCATTTTCTGCGCCGTGGCGATGGGCCTCATGCTGGTGCTGCTGCGCGCCCAGATCGGGGCTGCGGAGCGGCGAAGCCACGCCAATGCGCCGCCGCCGCGGGTCGATCTGCGGCTCTCCACCAACACGCTGACGGTGATGCTGTGCATCGCCAGCATTTCCTGCTGCGTGGCGATGGCGATGCCGCAGGTGCACATCGTCGCTTATTGCGGCGATCTCGGCTATGGCGTGGCGCGTGGCGCGGAGATGCTGTCCTTGATGATGGCGTTCGGCGTCGTCAGCCGCATCGGCTCGGGATTTCTCGCCGACCGGATCGGCGGCATCAGGACGCTCTTGATCGGATCGGTGGCTCAGGGCTTTGCGCTGTTGTTCTATCTGTTCTTCGACAGCCTCTCCTCGCTCTATGTCATCTCGGCGATGTTCGGCCTGTTCCAGGGCGGCATCGTGCCGAGCTATGCCATCATCGTACGCGAGGCGATGCCGGCGTCCGAGGCCGCGACCCGCGTCGGCATCGTGATTTTTGCCTCCGTGTTCGGCATGTCGTTCGGCGGCTGGGTGTCCGGGGTGATCTTCGACGCGTCAGGCTCCTATGCTGCCGCGTTCCTGAACGGGCTGGCGTGGAATGCGCTTAACATCATGATCATGGTGTCGCTGCTGATCCGCGCGCGGCAGCGGCTGGCGACGGCGTGAGGCTTGGGCTGTCTTTTGCTTGAAATGTCCGTCACGGACCGGCAGGCGGGTTGTGCCTTCAGCTAACCCGCGTCTTAAGGCTTTGCGGCGGCTTCGGCGGCGGCGCGGCGTGCCGCCGCTGCGGCTTCTGGATGGCGCCGGTAGTAATCGCATTCGCCCGGACGCGAGGCCCGATCCAACCCCTCCTGCACGGCGGCCTTGCGTAAATCCTCCTCCCTGGTGTCGACGATGGTTTGGTCGCCGATATAGGCAAGATAGGATTCGGAGCTCGTGAGTGGAAGAATTCCAGCCTCACCGGCAAGCACCTTGCATCCGACCGCGAAATACAACTGCTTCACGCGAGCCAGATACTTGTGACGCTTTTCGAGATATTTAGCTTTCAGCGTCGCGCGAAAGCCCTTGGGCGGCTCGGCTTGCTGGGAGATTGCTGGCGACGTCACGATGGCAAGCGCCACGCCAAGCATCACGATTTTCACGATTTTCATTTTGTGCCCCCGAAGCCCATCCCGATCTTTCCGCAAACCGTGCCTTCGCGCAAGACGCCGAGGCGCCTCACGGCGGCATTTTTGAACGGCCGCGCTGCCTTAAATCGAAACCTGCCGTCCAATCTCAACTACCTGATCGCTGGGCAGGCTGAAGAAGTCGCTGACATGGATCGCGTTGCGCTCCATGAAGGCAAAGAACCGTTCCTGCCAGGCCGGCAATCCCGTGCCGTCTTCCCGGCCGACCACGGTCTCGTGGCCGACATAATAGGTGACGTCGCCGAGATCGATAGTGCAGCCCAGCGATCTGCTCTCCAAAAGCAATTCGGGAATGTGCGGGCGTTCCATGAACCCATAGCGCGCCTCGGCGCGCCAGAAATCCGGCGCGAGTTCGGTAAGCGTAATTCGTTTGCGCGAAGCGAACCAGGGGACCGGGAGGATCTCCACGCGCAGGACGAACAGGTGCTGGTGCAAGGCGCGGTTGTGCTTGACGTGCCAGATCATCACCGGCGGGGTGTCCTGCCCGGTGCGGGTCAGGAACACGGCGGTTCCCGGCACGCGCGGAATGTTTCTGGATTGAATGTCGTTCATGAATTCGGGCACCGGGACCAGATATTCATGCATGCGAGACGTCACCGCCGCGGCGCCGCGGTGCCAGATCCACATCACGGCGTAAACGGTAATGGCGAGGATCAGGGGGACATATCCGCCTTCGGCGATTTTGGTCAGGTTGGCCAGGAAGAATGCGCCGTCCACCATCAGAAAAAATCCCGCCACGGATCCGGCCGCCAATATGCTCCAGCCCCAGATCTCACGCATCGCGATGAACAGCAGAGCCGACGTCATCAGCATGGTCAGCGAGACGGCGATGCCGTAAGCGGCGGCCAGATTGTCGGATTTGCCGAACCAGACCGTAAGCCCGATGGTTACGGCCATCAGCAGGAAGTTGACGGCGCCGACATAGATCTGTCCGTAGCCTTCCGAAGAAGTCTGCTTGACCCGCAGCCTCGGCAGCCAGCCCAGCTGTATCGCCTGTCGGGTCATGGAGAATGCGCCGGTGATGATGGACTGGCTTGCGATGATCGTTGCCACGGTGGCCAGTACGATGAGCGGTATCAGCAGATATGGCGGACACAGCCGGTAGAAAATATTGCCGTCGGTCGGCGCTCCCTCGAGCACCAGCGCCGCCTGACCGGCATAATTCAGAATCAGGCTTGGAAACACCACCGCGAACCACGCAAGACGAATCGGCCTTTTGCCGAAATGCCCCATATCGGCGTAGAGCGCCTCGGCGCCGGTGACGCACAGGAACACCGCGCCCAAAACCAGAAAGCCGGTCATGCCGTTGGAAAACAGATACGCCAGTCCGTATCTGGGATCGAGCGCGGCGAACACCGCCGGATGCCTGACGATGCCGCCAATTCCGAGCAGCGCGATCGCGGCAAACCAGAGGATCATGATCGGGCCAAAGAACTGCCCGATCTTCGCGGTGCCCTGCGATTGGACCGCAAACAGCGCGAACAGGATCGCTACCGCGGCGGGAACGATATAGGGCTGGAAAGCAGGGGTTGCCATATCAAGGCCTTCGAGCGCCGACAGCACCGAAATCGCCGGAGTAATCGCTCCATCGCCATAGATCAGCGCCGCGCCGAACAGGCCGAGGGCGACAATGCCCGGCCGGTGTTGCTTCTTCACTCCGAGCAGCGCCATCAATGCCAGAATGCCGCCTTCGCCGTCGTTGTCGACGCGCATCGCGACCATGACGTATTTGACCGACGTGATAAGGAAGAGCGTCCACAGCACCAGCGAGAGCGCGCCGAGGACCACGCTGGCATCGGGAGAGTTGTCCGCGGTGAGAATGGTCTTGAAAGTGTAGAGCGGGCTTGTCCCGATATCGCCAAAGACGATTCCAAGCGCCGACAGTGTCAGGATGGAAAGTTTGCCGTGCGGCACCCGCGCCGCGGTTTCGCTGGCGTCTTGCGCTGCCGGCTCGGTCATCTTTCCATCCATGGGCAACGGCGGGGTTCAATATTGCCGCGGGCACCAGCAAGTTGCAAAGCAAATCCGCCCTCTTCTTGAACTTTCGACCAAGGGCATGCGCTCGCAAATCGATTTGTCCGGAAGCCGTTGCGGACTCACCGGATGACAGCGCCGCTTTCACCCGATCGAGATTCATTCAGGGGACGGACGCGCCGTTTTCTGGCCTGGACCCCGGAGGCATTGTTCGGAGCATCCGTCGCCGGCTGATCGGCCGGGGCGTTCATCGCGTCGACCATGTCATCAAGGACTGCCGTGTAGTCTTCGGTGGCTTCCGCCGCCTGCTTGTTTGCGGGAGTTGCTGCTTGCAAGCCTGCCGGTTCGATGGCCCTGTGATCGAATCGCGCCCGTTCAAGTCTTTCCCCTACAAACCATGCGCAGAGCACGCCCGTCATCTTGTTATCGTCAAAGATATCGGTGTTGACGGTGTCCACGGTCATCACCGGTCCGCCCGATCTGAGCGTCACGAGATCGCCAGACTTGAAGAGGGTCATTGCCGAGATCCGAGGGAGTTGAGCGAATCAGCTGCAACAGTAGGGTTATCCGAGCCGGGATGATACGCCCTGAGGCCTTCACTTGTCGCAGGTGGGAGCTGGGATGCGGCGAGCCACTGGTCGAGATCGATACCGCCGGCGTGACACATGAGATCCGGGCGCCGGTCGCCGGCGTGCTGTCCAGTATCCTGGTGTAGGACGGCGGATACGTCGATGCCGGTATTATCGTCGGATTCATCAGCCAGTTTTGATTCAGTCAAAATGTGATTTGTCTCACATGCGGACCAGCCGCCGCCTTGTAATCTGGGTGTGTTTGAACGGGAGTGAAGGCAATGAAACGAACATTGTGGTCCCCCATGAAAATCGCGCGCATCGCCGCAATCGTGACGCTCGCCTGCGTGGCAGTGTTTCTTTCCATCGGATTTACCCGTCCGAAGCCGTTTATCGATTCCGGATTGAGCGCCGAATGGCAATGCAGCAAGACGGCTGGAATCCTGGTGGTCTGCACCAGGAATCGCGTCTGAGGCGCGACTCCGATCGCAGTCCTGCCGCGCCATGAATCGCGAAGAACGGCGTATCGGCTCAAGCGCGCCCTTTGCCTGTTACCCCGGCTCAAGCTCGCGACGCACGGCACGAAACTCCACGCCGTGCAGTTTAATCGTTGGAGCCATCCCAAAGTGGTTCTCGCCGAATATTTCGAGACGGCGGTGCAAATCCTCTTTTGAGATATCGAGGGGAATGTCGCAGATTGCCGCATAGCCGCGGCGGGTGTTCTTGCGCTGACCCCAGCGGATCGGCAGTTCCTGAAACGGCCCGGCCTGCGTCGCCAGGGCCTTCGCCAAATGCCAGAACAAGCGTGCAAGGTGCGCATAGGCCAGGCCTTCGAGCGCGACGACGCTGGTTTCAGCGGGGATCTCGAACCTGTCGACCTGGATGATCGCGCCGGCATCGACCTTTTCCAACATGGTGTGAGCGGTGACGCCGAACCCCGTCGCCCCTTCATACAGGGCGAAATGCGCCGGCGCCCAGCCCGGATATTCGGGTGGTCCGGGGTGAAAATTGTAAGCGCCGTATCGGAGTTGCGAGAGAATGAACGAGGGAACGATCACTGCGGTAGTGAAAGCGATCAGCCGGGCTCGTTGGAGGATGTCGGGATCAAGATCGGAAAATTCGGGCGCAGTCAGAACCGGAATGACCGTCAGAAGCGGATTATACTGGCGCAACAGCGCCGAGAGTGCCGGTTGTTCGATTGCGCCTGTGAGCAAAATGATCGTGTCGAACATCGCTGTCTGCCGTCCGGAATGCTGGAATGCCACCTGCGCAATCTTGTTTCGCGAATCCTTAATGCTTGATTAACCAAATTTGAGAAGGTCCCGCGCAAGACGCTACAGGCACGCCCCGCCGTTCTGCGCCTGCCCCATGCTGCTGCAAGGCACGCGCTTGGAAAGCTGCTGAATCTTCTGCTTTGCCTGCGCCTGGGCAACGGTTTCGAAAAAGTTTTTTGGCGCGAACTGCGTAGCCCGGCGCAGATCGGCAGCTGCGTTCCCGACATCGTTCCTGGCCTCGTAAACTTTCGCCCGCGCCAGGTAATTTTCAACCGTTTCCTGCTTTGCGATCGCCTGATTGAGATCTTCAAGGGCTTTGGAATATTCGCGCATTGCCGACCACGCCATGCCTCGCAGTGCCAGTGCCTGGGCGTCCCCGGGCCGAACACCAAGTATGGAATTCACATCCGACATTGCGCTGCTGGTATCTCCCCGCGCGAGGAATACCCTGGCGCGAAGCAGACGCGCCACCATATCGTCCGCTGACTTCCCAACCACCTGATTGAGCGCAACGATTGCGCGATCGAACTGCCCCGACGTGATCATGGCGACTCCACGCCCGATAAGCGCCACCTGATTGGCTGGATTCTTCTCGAGCACGGCATCGATATCCGGTAATCCCTCGGCCGTGTTGCCTTTCAACAGCAGCGCCAATCCCCGGGCGGCCTTGGCCTGATCGTTCAATCGGTTCAACGCCAACGCCTGGTCGAAATCGACCAGGGCCTTGTCGATCTGGTTCATCGATAGATAGGTTACGCCGCGCTCGGCGAACGAATTGCTTTGTGTCGGAGCGATGGCAATCGAGCGATCAAAGTCGGCGATGGCTTCCGCCAACTTTCCCGATTGCCGATGGATCAAGCCTCGACAGGAGTATGCACCCGCATTGTTGGGGTCCAGGATCAATGCGCGTTCGACGTCAGCCATGCCTTGACCGGTTTGGCCCAAGGCCGCCACCGTCACCCCCCGCAGCGCCAGCAATTGCGCGTCATCCGGCTTCAGCCTGACCAGTTCATCGAGATCGGCGCGCGCCTCAGCCAGCCGAACCAGCCTGGAGTTCGCCAACACGCGGAGCCGCAGAGCGGCCTCATCGTGGGGATCAATTGCGAGTGCCCGGGTTAGGCGTGCAATCGCATCGCCGTACTTCTGCTGATCGATAAGTTGCCTGGCCTGATCGGTCAGCTGCTTGCCGGGCGGCACGCCTGACGGCGCCGCTTGCTGCGGAGCTGACCCGCCTGCCTGCCCTGAACCCGCGGATTCCGCCGCCGCCGGCTTGCCGCGGGCGCGCGCCAATTCCGCCTGCATCGCAAGCGTCGATTGCTTCAGCTGCTGGGCTGCCTTGTTGTCAGGCGCAATCGAGAGAACCATGTCAAAGTCGCTTATCGCGCGTACGTAATCGCCCTTGGAGCTGTAAAGCTGACCGCGGGCGAAATATGGCCCCACGTCATTCCGTGGAGCTTGCGCGATGGCCCGGGAAAAATCCTCGATGGCACGGTCGAGGTCACCTTTCCGGCGATAGGTCTGACCTCGCCAGAAGAATGCGTTTGGAACATTGAAGTTCAACGCAATGGCCGCATCCAGATCGGCCAGCGCCTTGTCGAGCTGTCCCGTCTCCGAATAGGCACGGCCGCGTGCGACGTAGGCAGCCGCGAAATCCTGACGCGCCGCGATGGCTTCGTTGAAGTCGCTGAGTGCTTCCGGCCAGTTCCTTTGTTGGGACCGAAGATTGCCGCGCGAAAGCAGCGCCCCGGCGTTCTTTGGATCAATCTCCAAAGCCTGGTCGAAGTCGGCCCGCGCCAGATCCAGCGAGTCTTTTCTCTGGTAGGCGTATCCGCGCGTCAGCAATGCGGGAACGGACCTGGGAGCCAGTTGCAGCGCGGCGTCGGCATCGGCTAACGCCAGATCGAATTTCGAGCGGGCCAGATAGATTCGAGACCGATTTAGATAGGCCTTCACGCGATCATCCGCCGGCCGCGCCCCGTCGTTGATGACGGCGCCGCAGGCGGTCTCCACCTTGTCCGGTGAAGCACCGTTACAGTCTTCCCAATCGCCCGCACCGGCCGCGGTCCGAGGCAGCCACGGCGACAGAGCCGTCAAGGCCGCCAAAAGCCAAATGCGGCCGCAAGATGCTTTGATATTTTTGGGCGGAGACAGAGCCGGCCCCCATGTTGCGAACGTGAAAGCACGTTGCGCTGAAAACTAGCCGGTTAGGAATTAAAGGGCAATCTGGAGTTGCTCGCATGTGTCAGGTGTGCGGCGCGCATCGACGTGGCGCTTTGCGCGAAGTCGTGCGGGCGGCGTCGCTTCGACTGCCGGGCGCATCGGCGCCATATTCGAAAGAAATCGGGGGGGATGGCGGCGATGAATGCCGCCATTGGCTTGTTCAACCGGCAACGAAGGCCCGGCCTATCGCCGGGCCTTCGAAACAGCCGCTCAACCTTTTTCCCACCACCACCAGTCGGCATGGGTCCTTCGCCAATCGGCCTGGCGCTGCTTGTTTTCTCCAATCAAAATCCCGAAACGGACGCAGGCGCGCCGGTCTCCCTTGTCGCAGAGCTGATGAAAGCCGAGTATTTCCGCTTCCACATTGCTCTGCGCCCTCGCCGGCGTGGAGGTTGCGCCCAACACGCCCAGTCCTGAAACGGCCACCGCCAGGGTTGCCGCCGCCACTTTCGAAATCATTGTGTCTCCTTATCTGCCCTGCCCATCGAAATGGATAGCTCGCAGTTCATGAACCCAATCTGAATTGCCGCCGGTCGGGCGAAGTCGAGCAGCTTCTGCCGTACCGGCGCCATGCCGCGCGCATACGATCGCGATTAGCCTTGGCCAAGGGGGATGACGGCAAGCCGTTTCATCGCCGTAACGGTGCTACCGCCCGCAGCGGCTTCAACCCGGCCGGCTTTGCGATTAAAGTCGGATTGCATCTGAACAGGAGAATGCGATGGAATTCTTGTTGGGCATCATTGCCGCGGTGGGGCATGCGGCGGACCAGATTCTGATTTACGTGGAAACGCATCACTGGATTTTTGGATTTTCCATCATCGGATATTTGTTCTACCTTCACGACAAAAGCCTGCACGCCCGATTTGATGCGCTGGAAAAGCGTGTCGATGAAATCCGGAAACGTCTTGCCATCGCGTATTGAGCCGCATTCGGGCATGCAAATCGCGACGCCCGCGATTCCCAAAATACTTCGGAAATGAGGCTCGCTTCGACCTGCTCGCCGACCCTACCCAGTCGGGCGCCAGCTTCCCGGCGGTCAGTTGACGACGGGCACGCATCGACGTTGCAAGATGGTCAGTTCAGGAAGTCACGGATGCTTTCCGCGATTTCGCGGGCATGCGTTTCGAGTGCGAAGTGGCCGGTGTCGAAAAAGCGGACGACCACACGAGGATTGTCCCGCTTGAACGCCTCGGCACCCGGCGGCAGGAAGAACGGGTCGTTCTTGCCCCACACCGCCAAAAGCGGCGGCTTGTATGTGCGGAAATATTGCTGGAATGATGGATACAATGCGACGTTGCTCTTGTAATCGCCAAAGAGATCGAGCTGCACTTCGTCTGCACCAGGACGGGCCAGATAAAAATTGTCGAGGTTCTGACCATCCGGTGACACCATTGTTTGATCAGGCACACCATGCGTGTACTGCCAGTGGGTTGTCTCGGGAGTGAGGAAGGCGCCGAGCGCCTCTCGGTTCGCCTGCGACGGATCTTGCCAATAGGCCCGGATTGGATTCCAGCCCTCGCTAAGACCTTCCTCGTAGGCGTTGCCATTCTGCGAGATGATGGCCGTGATCCGCTCGGGGTGGCGGATGGCGAGGCGGAAGCCCGTCGGCGCACCATAGTCAAAGACGTAGACCGCAAAGCGGTCGAAGCCGATGACTTCGGTAAAACGGCTGATCACGCCGGCAATGTTGTCAAACGTGTAATTGAATTTCCCCCGCGCTGGCATATCGGACTGACCGAACCCAGGAAGGTCCGGCGCGACGATATGAAATCTGTCGGCGAGGAGCGGGATCAGGTCACGGAACATGTGGCCCGCGCTCGGGAAGCCGTGCAAAAGCAGCAGCTTCGGCGCACCGGCGGACCCCGCCTCGCGATAAAAGACCTTGAAACCGTCGACATCGGTAGTGCGATATCTGATGGGGGGCATGTAGTCCTCCGTTATTCGTAACCTATTTCGGGTTTCAAAACGGTTTCAGGGATTCCGGTAACCTCTCATTTATGGCGCGCAAAGGCTTGCCTCAGCCGCCGGTGACGGAGCCGATTGCTTCGCGGATAACATCGACGACGACTGTTGGAGCAGTGACGCTGGGCGTATGATCGACAGCATGCGACTTTGTCGTCGCCTTCATGCGTGCCGCCATGTAGCGCTGCGTCTCAGGGACGATCATTCGGTCGTCTCCGGCAACCAGAAACCAGCTTGGGACGTCCTTCCAAAGCGGGCGCCCGACAGGAACAGTGATGCAGTTCAGCGATATCGGTCGCTGCACGGCCGCGAGCACCGCTCGATCCTCCACGGATGCGTTCTGCGCGAACGCCGTTTCGAAGGCTCCGTCGGGTAGCCAAATCAAACCGTCGGCGTCTGGCGCAAGCTTTGGCGCTTGGGGATGAGGTTCGAGGCGATAGAACACGTCTACGACCTTCTCGCCCTCATCGGGAGCAAGAGCGGTTACGTAGACCAGCGCCTTCACTCGTTCCGGGCGTGCGAGAGCTATGACCGCACCGGCATAGGCGTGTCCCGCCAATATGATCGGCCCTCCCGTCCGGTCCAGGCTGCGGTTAAGGGCGGCCACGTCGTCGGCGAGAGAGGTTAGCGGAAGCGGCGCCGCCACCACCTTAACGTTCTCCGCCTTGAGTGCGGTTATGACCCGCTCCCAACTGGATCCATCCGCCCAGGCTCCATGGACAAGCACCACGCTGACATCCTTCATCGTCATCCTTCCTGAGATCGCGGGCGCCCGGGCCCGTAACCTGTTTATAAATAGTTGACAGGTTATGAGGGCGAGGCATAACTTGTCAACAAGTGTTTGACAGGTTATGCGATTGGAACCTTTTGCCGGCTTCGAAGAGGGCCAATCGTGCAACACAGACCGCCTGCAATTTTCATTGCCGACTCGCTCGGCCTCGATTTCCTGAACTCGATCGCGACACCGGCCGATACACCCATTGACTGGCTCGACAGCGGTGATGGCCTCCTGAAGTGGCTGGCTCAAGCCAAGCTTGTTCCAGCGGATGCACTGGGTGAGTTGAGGGCGCGAGCGATGCCGGGTGAACTGGACAAGATTTCCGACCAGGCTCGTGCCCTGCGCGAGTGGTTCCGAGGCTTCGTTCGCAAGCATATGGGCCGGCCGCTGACGCCCAAGGCGCTCCGCGAACTGAGGCCTCTGAACAGGCTGCTGGAGCGTGACGAGTCATTCAGCCGTATATCGCGGTGCCGCAGTCACGATGGCGAGCGGTTGGAACTGCAAACGATGCGGCGCTGGCGATCTCCTGAGTCGCTACTGCTGCCCATCGGAGAAGCGCTGGCGAAGTTCGTGTGTGAAAAAGATTTCGTCGACGTGAAAGCATGCGAGGGACATAGCTGCACGCTGATGTTCGCCGACAGCACCCGAAGGCGGGCGAGGAGATGGTGCAGCATGGCGATCTGCGGCAACCGCGCCAAACAGGCCGCGCACCGCAACCGGCTCAAGAAGGAGTACTGACAAGCCTGTGAATTTTGGACCAGGTGCAACAACAGGAGTCTGACAACATGGCCGCTCTCCCGCTGATCGTCTTTGATGTCAACGAGACGCTCCTCGATCTCGGAACGATGGAACCAACCTTCCAGCGCGTCTTTGGCGAAAGGAGCGCGATGCGCCTGTGGTTCGCCAACCTCATCATGTATTCCGCGGCGCTGACTGTGGCAGGCTGCTACGTCCCATTCACCGATATCGGTGCGGCTGTCATGAAAATGCTGGCGGATACACGTGGCATCAAAATTGATGACGAGGACAAGAAAGAGCTTACGGAAAGATTTTCCACGATGCCGCCTCACCCTGAGGTTCCGGCGGCGCTGCGCAAGCTGCGTGATGCAGGTTTCCGGCTCTTCACTCTCACCGACAATCTGCTCGAGGTTCAAACCCGCCAGCTTGAACATGGCGGCATTGTCGATCTCTTTGAGCGGCGCTTCAGTGCGGATGGTGTGAAGCATCACAAACCGTCGCGCGAAGCCTATGCCTACGTCGAGAGGGAGCTTGCGGTTGGGCCTTCCCGGTTCTGTCTTGTCGCCTGCCACACATGGGACACCCTCGGCGCCGTCGCGGCGGGTTGGGAGGCCGCTCTGATCAAGCGTGTTGGCAATGATGTTTTGGAAGTCGGCCCCCAGCCGCAGATTGTCGGCAACGACCTCGACGAAGTTGCCGATCAACTCATAGCTCGACACAAGGGACGGCTCAGGGACAGCAGTCGGTCGAGGCAAGAATGAGGGACGTCTCTGGTGCGGTGGTCGAAAGCGAGAATCACCAACTCTCTGATTCTATGGGTGGGGTCCCTGTCGGAGATATCGAATCGGGCGATGCTCCTGCCTTATGGGAGAGGTTTGTAAGCTAATTTGGTGGCGTTGGTCGGAGCGTTCCGGTCGCGGGCCTCGTCGTGCAGACAATCTCGTTTCGGCTGCTCTATGGATTGCCGATCATGGGGCGCGGCCGGCGGCACATTCTGTGGTTTGGCGTCGCCGCGCATCCAACCGCAGAATGGATCGCAAATCAGGTCACGCAAGCATGCCGGTGGGAACAGGCTCCTCGCTATCTCATTCGTGACCGGGACGGGGTCCCAACAGGAAATGCCTAGACCTTGGTATAGGCCCACTATCTCTTCGGAAAGCGAGCATTTCCCTAAGTGCAATAACGATTGTGACCTCGACGCCGCTACACTCGAAATCAGCAATACTGAACTGAGGCCTGCCCCGGGTTCGCCTTGTCACGATTCTGAAAGACAGGGGCACCTTAATATTCGAACCGTTGGTATTTACGTGTTTCTTTTCTCCGCACCGTCATGTGCTCGCCCGTTCGCGCGAGTACGATCGCCGACGTTTTTGACGTTGCCGCGTGTGACAGTGCTGAGGCGCCTGCAAGAAATGGTGAGGCAGGGATATGTGGAACGTGTTGGCAATGCCTGTCGAGGGACCAACAAGGTGAACATTTCCGACTTGAAAGAGAAGCTGCAGCGACGGATTGACATGATCGTGGAGACCGCAAAAGAACTGTCAAAATTTCAAACCTCACCTGATGACCCAGAATGCGGCTGAGGTAATTGAGCCGCAGTTTCGGAGCAGATGCAAAAACGCATCTCACAACCTTAACGGAGAGATCGCCATGGCTGCCAATCTCATTTCTGTTGTGATGCAATTCCTAACCCCTGACATGATCGCAAAGATCGGCGCTGCCTTGGGGCTCGATCGCGGCGTCGTGCAAAAGGCGATTGGAGGTGCCGTCCCAGCGCTCCTTTCGAGCTTGGCCGACGTCGCCTCTACCCCCAATGGGGCGCGTCAACTCGGTAACGTGCTGGCGCAGCAGCCGCCTGGGTCGCTCGAGAGTCTCAAAGGTCTCATTGGGGGCTCAGGCCAGAACACACTCGCCGATACCGGATCGAGTCTGCTCTCTGGCCTGTTCGGCGGCGGAGCGCTGGACACGATGGCGCAGTCGATCGGCAAGTTCGCGGGAATCG
>Ga0116129_1000648_pt1 | contig 21248 bp, 18 predicted proteins | sample June2015DPH_17_2_FD_89732 | JGI IMG/M metagenome (GOLD analysis project Ga0116129, IMG submission 89732) | Peatland microbial communities from SPRUCE experiment site at the Marcell Experimental Forest, Minnesota, USA - June2015DPH_17_10 | ecosystem: Environmental > Terrestrial > Soil > Wetlands...
GGCGGCAACGTGATCGCCAAGGACCGCAACAAACTGCTCGGCCGCCTCGCGTTCCAGAACTATGATCAGATCACGCCGGGCTCCTATGACGTTGCGGAGCGGCTCAAGGACATGGACGCCATGGGCGTCTGGGGTCAGATCTGCTTCCAGAACGGCGGCGTCACGCAGGCCGGATCACTGGTGGCGCTCAACGATGAGCCGCTGGCAATCGCCATTACCCAGATCTTCAACGATGCCTGCGCGGACCGCATGAAAGCGTCCGGCGGGCGTATCAATGGCATGGGTACGCTGCCCTATTGGGACAAGGACGTCATGAACAAGGAGATGCGCCGCATCGTCGACTTGGGTGTGAAAGGTGTCGTGCTGCCGGATCGGCCCGAGCGCCTGTCCCAAGGGTATATCGGTACCGATGGGAAAGTGTCGCCGTTCTGGCAGGAGGTATTTCAAACCTGTAATGACACCGGCATACCGCTGAACTTTCACTTGAACGCCTCGCTCGATGCGAACTCGGCCATCTGGGACAATTTAGGCTTCGATCAGCGCCTGCCCATCCACGCGCTGCTGCATCACGTGGGCTGCGCGGCCACCATGTCGAACTTCATGGTGTCGGGCATCCTGGACAAGTATCCGAAACTCAAGATAGGTCTGATCGAGAGCGGTGCGGGTTGGGTGCCGTTCTGGCTCGAGGCGATGGAGCATCAGCTGGATGAGTTTCGTACCGCGGAGAATCGCGGCCTGAAGCTGCGGCCGAAGGAGTATTTCAAGCGCCACTTCTGGGTGAGCTTCTGGTTCGAAACCTACGCGCCCACCAAGATGCTCGATGAGATCGGCGTCGACAAAATCATGTTCGAGACCGACTTTCCGCACCCGACCTCGCTGTATCCCGGCGTGCAGGAGAAGCTGGTCAAGACGCTCGGCGGCTACGATTACGAAACCCGCCGCCGGGTGCTCGAGCGCAACGCGGTCGAGCTTTACAACCTATCGTTTTGAACCTCGGTATCTGTAATGACGAGCATTGCCGTCGATGAACGAATCCGCTTCGAGCGGGTAGCCAGCAACATCGGTGCCGTCGTGCATGGGATCGAACTCACCGGCACGAAAGAGGCGACGACGACGGAGTCACTGCGGCGCGGTTTGCACGAACATGGCGTGCTGTTCTTCAAATTCGAAAACGTGGTGAGCGCGCAAGAATTCGCTGCCTTCAGCCAATGGTTCGGCGAACCGGAAGCCGCGTACGCGCTGTCGCTGCGCGCCGGCCAGGAGTCAATCATCGATTCGGACAAAGTGCCGATGAAGGAGTTTGGAGTTAATCGTTGGCACTCGGACGGCACCGCTCTGGAGTGTCCGCCGCAGGCGGCCATGCTCACGCCGATCGAATTGCCGCAAATAGGCGGCGATACGATGTGGGCGAGCATGTATGCTGCCTGGGAGGGGCTGTCGTCGCATTATCAACGGCTTCTCGACGGTCTGGAGGTGCTGCACAGCACCGCACGGGTCCGCTTTCTGCGGGAGTCGCCGACGACGGTCCACCCGGCCGTGATTCGCGATCCCGTCACGGGTCGGAAGATGCTGTTCGTGAACTCCAACTATTCCGAGCGCGTCATCGGCATGAATAGCTCCGAAAGCGAAAAACTGTTGCAGATGCTGTTCGAACACGTGAACACCCCCGAGTTTCACGTGAGGCTGCGGTGGCAGCCCGGCTACATCGCCGTGTGGGAGGAGCGCGTCACGCAACATCGCGGCGTCGCGGATTTCACCGGTCCCCGCAAGATGCGCCGCCTCACCTTCAAGGGAGACAGGCCGGCAGCCTGAGGCTCAATTGGGGGAGGGCTCGTTCATTACCAGCCAGTACATTCCCAGTTGTTGTGCGGCCTCCAGGAATTGCGCGAAATCCACAGGTTTGCGGACGAAGCTATTGGCACCGAGATCATAGCTGGACAAAATGTCCTTATCTTCATTGCTGGACGTCAGCACGACGACGGGAATGCGGCGAGTTCGCTCCTCGGCGCGCAAGCGTCGCAGAACTTCGAGGCCTCCAATTTTCGGCAGCTTGAGATCGAGGAGCACCACCTCGGGGGTCAAATTCGGGTCGCGTCCGGCGTGCGGCCCGGTCGCGAATAGATAGTCGAGCGCTTCGACCCCGTCCCGGACAACGACAATGTCGTTCAGTACTTTACTCTTGCGGAAAGCACGCAACGTGAGTTCCACGTCATCAGAATTGTCTTCGACGAGCAGGATAACCTTGCTTCGGCTCATGGCTGACCGGTACCGCGAGGGTGGGGAATCGTGAAGAACACCGTCGCCCCGCTGCCGACCGCGCCCTCCGCCCAAGTTAGACCGTTGTGATGGTCGACGACGCGCTTGACCGTGGCGAGCCCGATGCCGGTACCCGGAAAATCCGTCGCGTCGTGCAGGCGCTGGAAGGGCTGGAACAGTGCGCCCGCGTGCGCCATTTCGAATCCTACGCCGTTATCCTTGACATAAAAAGCCATCTCAGCATCGCGCATCGTAGCCTTGAATTCGATTCTCGCATCCGCTGCTCGAGCGGTAAATTTCCAGGCATTTCCCAGCAGGTTGTCCAATAGTATGCGCATCAGGCCGCGGTCGGCATTGGCGTAAAGATCGTCCTGAATCTGCAGTGCAACCACGCGCTCAGGATGCTGAGCTTTGAGAACATCTGCTACTTCTTGCGCGAGCGCGGACAGGTGCACCTGCTCGCGTTTGACTTGCGCGCGGCTGATGCGCGACAGTAACAGCATGTCGTCGATCAGCGCCGCCATGCGTTGCGCCGCCGCGCGAATGCGATTCAGATAATTCTGCGCCGTCTCATCAAGCCGATCCGCGTAGTCCTCGATGAGCGCCTGGCTGAATCCGTCGATGCTACGCAGCGGCGCCCGCAGGTCGTGCGACACCGAGTAGCTGAAGGATTCGAGTTCCTTGTTCTTGTATTCCAGCTCTTCAACAAGGCTTGCCTTGGCTTCCGCCAATTCCCGGGCGGCACGCGCCTCGGTGGCATCGAGCTCGCTGCTCAGCAGCTTCTCGCGAATTCGCCGATTCTCATCTTCGAACTGCTTGCGGCGGATCTGGGCCTGAATCCGCGCGCGCAGCACATCGAATTCGTTTGACTTCTCAATGTAGTCGTCGGCACCCGTGCCCAGACCGTCAATCAGAGTCTGGCGATCCTCGACCGCAGTCAGCATGACGAGCGGTGTGTTGCGCAAGGTGGCCGATGCCTTTATGCGGCGGCATGCTTCCGTGCCGCCGATGCCGGGCATCATGACATCCATCAGGATGCAATCGACGTTTTGCACCCCGAGCATTTCGATGGCCTCCTCTCCGGAGTGAGCGAGTACCACGTCATAGCCCTCGTCGCGCAGGGCGGGTGCAAGTTCGTGCAGATACGTCCTACTATCGTCCACGGCGAGAATCCGCTTCGGACTCGCCGGGCTGGATGCGGCCTCCGGCTGCGTTCGGGCGGTGCGGGTCATCGCCGCAAATCGCGCCAGAATCACACTCATGTCTTCTTCCTTGCGCACAAAGGCATCCGCGCCGGCATCCAATGCCTTGAGCTCCGCGTCCAGTTCGTCCGCGGCGGTCAGCAGCAAACATGGCAAGCCGCGCAGCGCGACATCGAGACGGAGTCTGCGGATCACCGTGGCGCCGTCGATGCCGGGCATGACGCCATCGACGATCAGCGCTGCCGGCCGGCGCGCGGCCGCAAGCTTGAGTCCTTTTTCCCCGGAGGTGGCCGTTATGACTCCGTAGCCTGAGCACTCGAGCGCTCGTTTCAATTCCTCGCGAAAAGTGACGCTGTCATCGATGACCAGCACGGTGATCTTTTCCGGGGCCGGAGCTTCCGGGGCCGCAGGGCCCGGACTGCGTTTTTGACGTTGCTGGAGCAGCTCGCGCCCTCGCGCGACCACGTATACGGCATCGTAGGGCTTGCCGACGTAATCATCGGCGCCGGTTCGCAAACCCCGCAGACGGTCCTTGACGCCGGCCTCACTGGACAGCATCAAAATCGGCATATCGCACGTGGTTGGACGCGCTCGAATTTCCTTGAGCAGATCGACGCCGTCTCCATCCGGCAGCAACACATCCAAAATGAGAAGATCCACGGCTTGCGCCGTGAGGGCCTCACGAGCCTCATGCAGATTTGAACACAGCAAGGGGCAGAGGCCAGCGGCCTCGAAGGCCTCTGCCAGATCCATTCTCACGGTCAAACTGTCATCGACAATGAGCACGTTTCCGTTCATGCCGTTCGCCGCCCGTCGTTCCCCAGCAGATTGATGATCCGCGGACCGATTTGTTCCAACGGTAGAACCATCGCGGCGGCACCCAACATCACCGCCTCGCGCGGCATCCCGTAAATAATCGAACTGGCTTCATCCTGGGCGATGGTGAAACCCCCGGCGCGCCGGATCTCCAGCAGACCGGCGGCGCCGTCGCGCCCCATGCCGGTGAGCAAGCAGGCCACTACCTCGGGGCCCCGCTCCTTCGCCAGCGATTCGAACAGCACGTCGACGGAGGGCCGGCACGAATGACGCGGCGGATCGGAACTGAGGCGCAGGCGCGCCTCGGCGACGATCAAGTGCCGGCCCGGCGGAGCCATGATCACCCGATCGCGCAGCGAGTCGATGGCATCACCGTCGCGGGCGTAGGCGACATGGTGCGGCGTCTGATCGTCGAGCCACTCCGCAAACGCAGCACCGAACGGTTCATCGATATGCAGCACGAAGAGGATGGGGATGCCCAATCCTTGCGGCAGTGCCCGCAAGACCTTGACGATCGCCGCCGGACCGCCGGTCGATGCACCGAATGCCAGCACACCATAGCCCCGGCCCCGATGTTGAATGGCGGGATTCGCGGGCGCCGTCGCCGGGCATCTCTGAACCGGTTGAGTGGCCGGCTCCGCGCCCCCCAGGCGCGCGCGCGGATGGGTGATGACTTTGATCTTGGCGATGAGCTTGACGGCCGCCACGAAGCGCCGCTCCCAGGCGCTGTCGAGATCGTCGGCCGTCGGCTTTTCCAGCACGTCAACGGCACCCGCCGCGAGCGCGTCGTAGGTCTTGAACAATTCTCCCCGGTTCGTGGACGCGGACACGATGAGGATCGGCGTCGGCCGGTATGCCATGATGTATTCGGTGGCCGTCAACCCGCTCATCACGGGCATGACCATGTCGAGCGTCATGACGTCGGGCCGCAGTGACTCGCACAGTTCGATCGCTCGCTTGCCGTCCTCAGCCTCGCCGATCACTTCTATCCCAGGGTCGCCGGCCAATATCTCGCAGAACCGGCGGCGGATGGTCAGCGAGTCTTCGACCACGAGCACACGCAGTCTAGTCATGAGCTCCCCACCAGCAGGCGAATGTTCTCGAGGAGTTCGGTCTGATCGAATTCACCTTTGACGATATAAGCTTGCGCCCCCACGCTGTGCCCTCGCTGACGGTCTTCAGGCGCAGCGCGAGAAGTGACCAAGATGGCCGGAATTTCCCGCAGCGTCGCATCTTCGCGCGCCTGCATGATAAAGGTAAAGCCATCCATGCCGGGCATTTCGACATCCACGAGAAAAAGCGCATAACGGCGCTTGCGCGCCCGCTCGAGCGCGTCCTCTCCCGAAGTCGCCAGGTCCACCTCGTAGCCTGCCGACTCGAGGATGCTTTGCTCCAGCATTCGTGTCGTCAGCGAATCATCGATGACCAGAATCGGCGCGCGCGTCGGCGGCGCCGCAGCCGGCGCCGGCGCGGCCCGGCAGACATGCTCGACCAATCCTTGAGGGTCCAGCACCAGCTGCGGATGCCCCTCGGCATCCAGCGATGCGCCCGCAATGATCGGATCGCTCGGCGTAAAATCCGGAATGGGGCGCAGCATCACATTTTGCGCACCGTGCAGACGCTCGACGCCGACGGCAGCGAGTGCGTTGGCACCCTCGATGACCACAGCTGACCAGATCCGGGCAGTGTTCCTTGGCTGGGTCGTTCGCTGCAGCGCTCTCTCGAGCGGCGCGAACGGAATAACCCTGCCCTCGAACACGATGGAGGCGCCCTGCGCCGAATGGGCCAACTCGTCGGCCGCCACCCGCAAGGTCCGCTTGACCGCCTCCAATGGTATGGCGAGGGTGCGCCCGGCGGCTTCGACGATCAGCGCGTCAACGGCCGCGAGAGATACCGGGACCACGATATTCACCGCCGTCCCGAGTCCCTTATTCGTTTGGATGTTGACGCTTCCGCGCAGCCGGGCGGCCGCTTCGCGCACCACATCCAGCCCGATACCCCGCCCCGCAAGCTGGGTTACGGCGCCCGATGTGCTGATACCGCCGCCGAGCAGAAGCTGCAGTAATTCCTCGGTGCCGAGCTTTGCTGCATCCGCCGGCGGCAAGCCCCTGCGCTGCACGGCGCGGCGCACGGCCTCGAGGTCGACGCCCCGGCCGTCGTCGCGGCAAACAAAAGCCACTTGGTGTCCGCGCCGTCGCACTTCCACCGACACATGGCCTTCCGGCGATTTTCCGGCAGCCTGCCGATCCACGCTTGCCTCGATTCCGTGAGCGACGGCATTGCGTACCGCCTGAAGCAACGCGCTCTGCACAACGCCGAAGACCTGCGCATCGAGCCGTACTTCGCCGCCGCTCGTGACGAAAGCGATGCGCTTGCCGAGGCTCTCGCCGGCATCGCGCGCGGCACGTTCCAATGGAACGAACATCAAGCTGGCAGGAAGCAGACGCAGACGCTCCGCCGCATCTCGCACCTGGGCAAGCTCTTGATCCATTTGCCCGACGATATCCGTGAATTCGCGGTGCGCGGTCTGCGTGACACCCCGCAATTCTGCGATCATCGAGGCCAACCTCGCGCCAGGGGCGCCGCTACGGTCGGCTCGCGGCACGGTCCAATGCTCTTGCAAAAGTTGCGCGAGTCGGTAACCGCGTTGCAGAGTGCCGATGCCTCGGCGCAGCGCGGCGAGCTGCACGCTCGCTTCGCTCAGTCCCTCGAGCAGCACGTCCACCTCATCGATGTTGATTCTCGGCGGCTCCAGAGGAGTACTCGGGAGGGAGGCTGCACTCGGAACGGCGCTGCCGGGGTCGCCGCCGCCTCGATCGATCTTGGGTTGCGGGGAAAGGGTGGCCATCCGCAGTCCGATCTCATCGAGTGCCCGAGCCACCGCATCCGTCCCGGCGCGAGGCACTGTGGCGCCTTCCTCGCGATACGGAGACAAGGCTTCCTCGATCGCATGGGCCTGATCGGCGATTTCGCGCTGCTTGACGACGCGCGCCGCACCTTTGAGCGTGTGCGCGAGCCGCAACATCAACGCGATCAGTTCCGCGGAACTCCTTCCCTTGTCGAGTTCCAGCGAACTTTTGCCCAATTGATCGAGCAAGTCGCGGGCTTCGACACGAAAGTATTGGTAGGGATCGCGCGCCACGGTGACCAGCTTGGGCGGTTTATCGCACGTTCGTCGAGGCGAGTGCTGTCTGCGGCTGTACGATGCGCAATAGCGCATGCGACAGGCTGCTGAGCTCCACGGCCGTCTGCAACGTCTGGCCCGAACTCGCCTCGGTCTCCTTGGTGGCTTGGGCGGCGCTCGTGATGGCGACATTCACCTGCTCCACCGCCGTCGACTGCTGTTTGGTCGACAATTCGATCTCACGCGCCGCCTCGGTGGTCGTGCCGACGAGGCCCGCAATTTCTCCGAATGCCGCGGCAACTTCCGAGAACTGCCTGGCGCCCGCATCCACCGACTTCGAGCCGCCTTCCGTCGTCATGATGGTCGTGTTGACCGAACTGCGAACATCTTCGATTAATCCGCGAATCTCCTTGGTCGAGCCGGCCACGCGGTCGGCGAGCTTGCGGATCTCGTCCGCCACAACGGCGAAGCGTTTTCCCGCCTCGCTGGCGCCGGCGGCTTCGATCGTCGCGTTGATCGCCAGGATATTGGTTTGCTCCGCCAGCTCCGCCACGATATCGAGCACCGCGCCAATCTGTTGGGACTTCCTGCCGAGCTCCAACATGTGATTTACGATGAGGTCGACCTGCCTGCGTATGGTTGCAATCGATTCGTGCGCCGTTGACACGGTAGCGTCGCCGGAACGCGCGGCGGCGGCGGTCTGCCCCGCGATGTGCGCCACCCGCTGCGCGCTCTCGGCGATCTGACGCGAAGTGGCCAGTAGTTCGCTGATCGTGGTGCTGATCTCGCTCATGGCGGTCGCCTGCTCCTTGGTCGCCGTCGCCTGCTGATTGGCGGCCGCCTGCAGCTCCGTCGAGGAACTCTGGATTTGCCCGACGGAACCGCCGATCTGGCGGCTCAAGGAGCGTGTGATGAAGAAGCCGGCAGCAATCACGCAGAGCAGACATAGCACGGTACCAAAAACAATGACTGATTGCGCGTTGCCGGCGGCGGCGTCTGCTTCTTGCGCACGCTGCTTGAGCAGTTCGCGTTCCTCCTCATCCATCTCATTCAATATTCGTCTCAGATCGTCCATGAACCGTTTGCCCTCGCCGCCCCGGATGATCTTGTTGGTCTCGTCGATATTCCCCGATCTTCTCAGGTCGATGGTTTGTTTGAGTTCGGCGAGCTTCGCGGCGATGAGGGGCTCCGCGGCATCGATCCGCTTCTGCTGATTGGGATTATCCAAGGTCAGTTTCCGCAGTTCCTTGGTCACGTTGAGGACCTCGCCGGACCCCGTGTTATACGGTTCGAGAAAGGCTTCATCGCCGGTAATGACATAGCCCCGCTGCCCGGTCTCCGCATCCTTGAGCGAACTCAACACACCGGCGATGTGTTCCAGCACTTCATGAGTATGAGTAACCCATTGGCCGATCGTGGTCAGCTTGTTGATGCCCCTATATGCGACCGCGCCAATGGCGATCAACAGGACCAACGAGACGGCAAATCCAGCCGCAATTTTTCTTCCGAAGGTCCAATTGTCCATCATGAGTTTTTGTCCTTTATGGATTCCACCAGGGAGGTAAGATGAATGATCGGGCGCAACGCCCCCGCAGCTCGCACCATGCCGCGCAAAAAGGCGGTTGGCGGGGCCTCGCCGGCGCCGTCCGCGATTGTGGCATCGGGCATTTGCAAATGCGCCTCGAAGGTATCAAAGGCAAATCCCACGGGCTGTGGCATTCGCATCAACACGAGCCACCGGGGGCGTGACGCCGGCAGGTGGCGCAAAAGCGCCGCCAAGTCGTACACCGGCAGCAGCGTGCCGCGCAGTCCCACGATACCGAGCAACTGCGGGACCGGACCGGGGACCGGCACGATTTCGACGTCCACATGCAGGCCGGCGATTTCCGAGACGCGCAGCGCGTAGGGATCGGATCCGACGCGGATGGCGAGGATCTGTTCAAGACGCTGCGCCTGCAGCGACGCAGCGACCGCAAAGCTTCGATCGAACGCCCGACGCAGCGCCGTCGCCGCTCCCGCCGCAGAATCGGAATCGACACGTAGCTCGTTGTCGCTCAAGGCGTACCTCCCGCCGTCAAGAGTTCCGCACGACACAGCGCAATCAAAGCTTCACGCCCGAAGCCGCCGCCGAAAAGCAGCAGCCGAGAGGCCTCCTCGCGCTTCAGCAGCAGCAATGCCTGGCCCAATTCTTTGCGGGCACCGTCCCAATCTCCGACGCGGCGAGCCATAAGGCCGAGATGCAAGTGCGGCATGGCGAAGCCTGGATCGAGGTAAATGGCGGCTTGATCGTGATCCAATGCGCCTTGGCGATCTCCTGCGCTCTCGCGACATAGGGCGAGCAGGTAGTGCGCGCCCGTGTTCAGCTCATCCCGCTCGAGGAGCTGGGTGCTGACACGCTCGGCGTCGCCGAGCTGTCCGCTGTGAGTCAGCAGCGCCGCGCGCAGCAAAAGCACCTCCGGATCCATTTTCGACTGTCCGGGCAAGCGCCCAAGCAACTGCAGAGCGTCCGAAAATCGCTCCTGCTTCAGCAGTTCCAGTGCCACTTGTAATTGCGTTGCGGTTTGGTTGGCGGCGCCCGGGCCAGGCCCCCCCCGCAACGCCAGCGCGGCGGTGGGTCGCTGAGTAAGCTCCTGAATGCGGTCCGAGGCCCGCTGAATCGTTTCCAACCAGGTTTTTGTCCAGGCTGGTTCCGGCGCCGGCGCCGGAACCGCTGCATGCACGGCACACCAGGTCGATTTATCCTCCGATACGCGCTTGCCATCGCTTGCGCATTGCCCGCTGCGCGCGTCGTTCTGCGCATGCCTGCGCTGATAATAAAACGTACCGTGCGTATGGCACAGGTGGTAATCGCTCGACAGTCCGCGCAGCGTCTCGGCGTGCCCGAGGAACAAGTGCCCGCCGGGTGCAAGCGAGCGAGTCAAGCGCGCCACCAGCGCTTGTGCACCGGCGGGCGTGAAATACATAAGGACATTGCGGCAGAAGATGACGTCATAGATCTCAGGTTGCCACAGCTCGACGTCCTCTTGCGCGAGGTTGACTTCCTGAAATGTCACGCTCGCTCGAATGGCGTCCTCGAGTTCGAACAACTTGCCGGTGCTTCTGAACCAGCGTCGTTGACTTTCAGCCGGCGTCTCGCGAAGTGCCCAGGCTGAATAACACCCACGCGCCGCCCTCGCGAGCATGGCCGGATTGATGTCGAGCGCATGGATTGCGATATTCCAACCGTGGTCCGCAGCGCGTTCCCGCACGATCATGGCAAGCGAGTAGGGTTCCTCGCCCGAGGCGCAACCAGCGGACAGCAAACGCAGTCCGCGGCCGGAGGCCCGGGCAGCCTGAGCCTGCGGCAATGCAATCTCCGCAAACGCACGAAATTGGTCGATGTGGCGGAAAAAGTAGGTCTCGGGCACGGTCAGTGCGTGAACCAAGGACGGAAGTTCGTCATCGATGTCTGCTGACTCGAGCCGGTCGAGGTATGCATGCGGCGTCAGGCCTTTTCTTTCCGCACGCAAGTCCAAAATCTCCGCCAGCGACTCAAGCTTGGCGTCGTCGAAGTGAAGACCTAGATGTCGAGCAATCCAGACGCGAAAACGGTGGGGTTCGCTCGCTTCGTGCACGATCACTGCGTAGCACCGGAGGCCTGCATGGCGTTCCAAACCGAATCCGGCACCAGGCGCGCCGCTTCGAGCACCAGCAAGAGCTCTGCATCAAGCGAACCGACGGCGGCTACGATCTCAGAGCCTGCCTCGCGCAACAGCGGAGGGATCCCCGACAATACGCCGGCATCCAGCGCGCATACATCGAGCACCGCATCGACCGCCAGAGACGCGGTCCGTTCGCCTAGCTTGAGCGAGACGAAGCGGAGTGGAGAGCTTGATGCGGTGGAATTCAGCAGCCTGCCCGCGTCCAGCACCGGGACGGGGAAACCCCTAACAACGGCGAGGCCAAGAACAAAGGGCGGCGATCCCGACAGCGGCTCAATAGGGAGGGGTCGCATTATTTCGCGGACATCCTCGAGAGCCACAGCTCCAATGCGCGAGCCGATGCGGCACAGAAGAAAGCGACCATTCTGGTGTGCCCGCATCATGCTCCTCTCCCCAACAGCCTAAGCTAGCAAACCCGAACCCCGCGAGTCCACAACGCGCCTGGTTTATTTCCTAGAGTTAGGATAGCCGCGACTTGTGCGATACCATTGGATGCATCGATTTTCCCTCCAACACCCGCTAGCGCCCTGAGCCATGGACGATAAATCCGCGCTGCTGCATCAGCTGCGAATCGATCGTGGCGGCGAGCAGCAGCCGTCCGGCAAAAGGCGCTTAGGTGGGCTAGCGGCCGTGGTCTCGATGCTCCTCATTGGCGCCGCAGTCTGGTGGTGGATGCGCCCGGCACCCGTTCCCGTCCATGTCGCCGTGGCGCAGCCCATGGCGCAGAGCGGCGCATCCGGCGCGACATCGATTTTGGACGCCTCGGGATATGTCGTGGCCCGCCGGCAGGCTGCGGTGGCTTCGAAGATCACGGGCAAGATGGTCGAACTCGACATCGAGGAGGGCGACCGAGTGAAGGCCGGGCAAGTCATTGCGAAGCTCGACGATACGAATATTCGCGCATCCTTGAATGCGGCCCGCGCTCAGCATGAATACGCCAAGGCGGGCCTGGCCGAGACCCAGGTGAATCTGACCAACGCGGAGCGCGACTATGCGCGGCAAAAAAGCCTGCTGGGCGCGCGCTTTGTCAGCCAGGCGGCCGTCGATAACTCGCAAACCAGCATGGATGCGCTGCGCGCCCAGCTCGCTACCCAACGCGTCAATGTCGAGGTTGCGGAACGCAATGTGCAGCTGGCCGAGCGCAATCTCGACGATACCATCGTGCGTTCGCCATTCGCGGGCGTGGTCGTCGCCAAATCCGCCCAGGTTGGCGAAATAGTATCGCCGCTGTCCGCGGGCGGCGGCTTCACGCGCACCGGCATAGGCACGATCGTCGACATGGACTCCCTCGAAGTCGAAGTCGACGTCAATGAGGCGTATATCGGCCGTGTGCAACCCGGCCAATCGGTGGATTCGGTGCTGAACGCCTATCCTGACTGGAAAATCCCCTCACACGTCATTGCGATCATCCCGACGGCGGATCGTGCCAAGGCGACGGTGAAGGTGCGCGTGGGCCTGGACCTCAAGGATGGCCGCATCGTACCGGACATGGGCGTACGCGTTTCATTCTTGGAGGACAACAAGACGGCTGCGCACGAGCAGCCGCTGCCGCGCGGCGTGCTGGTACCGATCCAAGCATTGCGTAACGAAGGCGGCCAAGAGGTCGTTTTCGTGCTGGACGCACACAAGGCGCAGCGTCGGGTGGTGACGCTCGGCGGCGCAATTGGCGATTCCCGCGAAGTGCAGAGCGGTGTGAGCGCCGGTGAGACGGTGATCGTCGATGCGCCGGCCGTACTCAAGGACGGCGCGGCCGTGACGCTGGCCAAGCCATGATCCTGGCCAAGCCATGATCCTGGCATAATGCCCCGGAGTTATCGCCCATTCACTCTTCGAGGCGAGGTTCAGGATGACCGAATCAATGGTTCAGATCCGCAGCGTCACCAAGACCTATGAACGCGGCAAGCAGAAAATCGAAGTGCTGCATGAACTCACCCTGGACATTTCCAAGGGCGACTTCGTCGCGCTGATGGGTCCCTCCGGTTCGGGAAAGACCACGCTGCTCAATCTGATCGGCGGTCTCGATCAGCCCAGCGCGGGCGAGATCAGCGTCGGCGGCAGCCGCATCGACAAACTCTCGAGGGGTCAGCTGGCGCATTGGCGTTCCCACAACATCGGCTTCGTGTTCCAGTTCTATAATCTGATGCCGGTACTGACGGCCGAGGACAATGTGGAATTGCCCTTGCTCTTGACCAAGCTGTCCGCCACGCAGCGCAAGAAAAATGTGGCCGCCGCCCTGCAGGTGGTCGGTCTCGCCGATCGCGCCAAGCACAAGCCCAGGGAACTGTCCGGCGGCCAGGAACAACGGGTGGCGATAGCGCGGGCTCTCGTCTCCGACCCGCAGCTGCTGGTCTGCGATGAGCCGACCGGTGACCTGGATCGCAAGACCGCCGACGAGATCCTCGGACTGCTGCAGCTGTTGAACCGCGACCACGGCAAAACGATCGTGATGGTCACCCACGATCCGAAAGCCGCCGAGTTCGCGCGGCGCACGCTGCACCTTGAAAAGGGCCAGTTGCTCGAGCAGGCGGCGTGAGGCAGGCGGTATGAGGCAGGCGGCATGACCCGCGCGGGTTTCGTGACCGCCAATCTGTTCCGCAAGAAGACGCGGACGATCCTGACCGGTCTGTCGGTGGTCATGGCATTCCTGCTGTTCGGCTTGTTGCAGTCGCTGAATCACGTCTTCGAGGCCGGGGCCGACTTCGTCGGCGCGACTCGATTGATCACACAGGCGCGTGTCTCCTTCACGCAGCCATTGCCGCTCTCCATGCTGCCCAAGCTGGAAGCGATTCCCGGGGTGGCACGTGTGACGTACTCACAGTGGTTCGGCGGCGTCTGGCAGACCAACACGCAGGTGTTCACTTTTTCGGTCGATCCGTCGAGTTATCACGACGTATACCCCGAATGGGTGATGCCCGAGGATCAATGGAAGTCATTCGCCAACACGCGCACCGCGATGGTCGCCGGCAAGCTGGCTGCGGAGCAGTATGGTTGGAAGGTCGGCCAGAAGATTCCGCTCTCCTCGAATATCTATCCGCAGAAGAACGGCAGCAAGTCGTGGGCTTTCGATCTGGTCGGCATCTTCGATGGCAAGGATGAGGACTGGAGGAAGCAATCCGCCCAGGTCTTCATCAATCACGATTACTTCGACGAGGCCAATCAGTTCGGCAAGGGGCGCACCAACTTTTTCATACTCAAGCTTGCAACCGGCGCCAACCCCGAAGCGATCAGCAAGACCATCGATGCGATGTTCGAGAATTCTCCCGACGAGACCAAAACGCAAACCGAGAAGGATTTCAATTTGGGCTTCATCAAGCAGCTCGGGGACATCGGTTTGATGGTTCGATGGATCCTGTTCGCCGTATTCTTCACCCTGCTGCTGGTCGTCGGCAATACCATGGCGCAAAGCGTGCGCGAGCGCGTGCCGGAGCTTGCGGTGCTGAAAACGCTGGGATTCTCCGACGGCAGCGTGCTGGGCTTCGTGCTCGCCGAAGCGGTCGCGCTGTGCCTGATCGGCGGAATTGTCGGACTCGCGCTCGCCACGCTGCTGGGCGGCATGGTGGAAAAGGCCACCGGCGGCCAGTTTCAACTGCCGGTGGACGCTTTCGTGTGGTCGGTCGGAATTGCGACCATCTTTTTGATGAGCCTGGCCGTGGGCCTGTTGCCGGCCCTGCGGGCGCGGCGGCTGAAAATCGTCGATGCGCTGGCCGGGCGTTGAAGCCATGCTGAAGCAAGTAATCGCCATCACCGCCATCAACATCAAGAGCATTCCCGAGCGCTGGGCGTCCTCGCTCGTCATCGTCGTGGGACTCGCCGGGGTGGTGGCGGTATTCACCGCGCTGTTGGCGATGGGGGCGGGTTTCGAAAGCACGCTCAAGGCCAGCGGCCGCGCCGACGAGGTGCTTGTGATGCGCGGTGGTTCGGACGCCGAAATCAACTCCGGCTTGGATCGCGACTCGACCGATCTTGTCGAACATGCGCCGGGCATTCGCTCCGGCCCGGATGGGAAGCGCCTGGCTTCGGCCGAGATGATGGTGATTGCCGAGCTGATCCGCAAAAACGACGTCAAGAGCGGCGTCAATATCACCTTGCGCGGCGTCGAACCCACGGCCTTCGCATTGCGCCCGCAATTGAAGATCGTCGAAGGCCGCAATTTCACCCCCGGGCTGCGCGAACTGATCGTCGGCCGCGGCGTGACGCGCCAGTTCCAGGGGGCCGAGCCGGGCAAGATGGTGCGCATGCGCGGCTCGGACTGGACGGTCGTTGGGGTATTCGAGTCCGGCGATGCCTATGAGAGCGAATTATGGGCCGACGTCAATGTCGCGCGCACCACCTTCGCGCGTGACGGCTCGAGTTCGGTGCTGGTCGCACTGGACGGTGCGGACGGCTTCGACAAGCTCAAGAAATCCTTGAGTGCCGATCCGCGACTCAGCGTCGACGTCATTCGCCAGCAAGACTACTTCAGCGGCCAGACGCGGCAATTTCGCCAGACGATCGGGGTTCTTGCCGGTGTGGTTACGGCCATCATGGCGCTCGGCGCGATCTTTGCGGCGCTCAACAGTATGTATGCCGCGGTCGCGTCGCGCGGCAAGGAGATCGCGACCTTGCGAGCCATCGGCTTCGGCGGGCTGCCGGTGCTGATTTCGGTGATGATCGAGGCGCTTCTGCTGGCGCTGGTTGGCGGCGTCATCGGCGCGCTGATCGCCTACGTGTTGTTCAGCGATTTGTCGGTGGCGACGATGGGCCAGAGTTTCACGCAGATCGTCTTCAGCTTCATGATCACCCCGGCCTTGGTGCTGCGAGGTCTGATCATTTCCGTGGCCATAGGCATGGTCGGGGGCTTCCTGCCGGCGCTGCGCGCCGCGCGATTGCCCGTTGTGGAGTCGCTGCGCGCCGCTTGACGGTAGGCATCATTTGTCGCCAACTAGGCTTGTTTTCATGACAGCGAGGAATTGACCATGACGAACCAAGTGATACCGAACTCGCACCTCGATCTCTTCAAGAAGAAAGCTTTCGCGCATCTGGCTACCTTGATGCCCAACGGCCAGCCCCAGGTTACTCCGGTGTGGGTCGATTACGACGGTCGATACATCGTGATCAACACCGCCGAGGGCCGTCAAAAGGACAAAAACCTGCGGCGCGACGCGCGAGTCGCGCTGTCGATCCTGGATCCTGACAACCCATACCGCTACCTTGAAGTGCGAGGCCGCGTGGCCGAGCGAACCCTCCAGGGCGCGGACCCGCACATCGACTCGATGGCCAAGAAATATCTTGGACAGGACAAATATCCGTTCCGCCAGCCAAACGAAGTGCGGGTCATCTACAAAGTGCAGCCGGAACACGTTACGTCCACGACCTGAACCCGGCTAGGGCATACCAACCGAAGTCCTTCAGGTAAGTTCACCCAACACCGTCGGAATCAATTCCGAGACGGTTGGGTGGATATGCACCGTGCGCTGCAAGGTCGTGTAGGGCGCCTTGGCCGACATGACGTCCAGCACTCCATGGATGGCTTCGTCGCCGCCGACCCCTAGGATGCTGGCGCCCAGGATTGCTTGGCTTTCGCCATCCACGATGACCTTCATGAAACCCTGTGTCTCGCCTTTCTCCACCGCGCGGCTTACCCGGGTCATCGGCCGTGCGCCGACGCGAACTTTTCGTCCCGTCGCGCGTGCCTGCGCCTCGGTCATTCCGGCCCGGCCCAAAGGCGGATCGATGTACAGGGCGTAGCAGGCAATGCGCTGGCTGGCGCGCCGGACGCCCTTGTTCAGCAAATTGTCGGCGACGATCTCGAAGTCGTTATAGGCGGTATGAGTAAAGCCGCCCTTGCCATTGCAATCGCCCAAGGCCCAGATTCCTGGCACGCCGGTGCGAAGCTCATCGTCCACGATGATGTAGCCGTGCTCATCCATCGTGATGCCGGCCGCCTCGAGCGCCAGATCGTCGGTGTTGGGGCTGCGCCCCACCGCGAGCAGCACATGCGAGCCGGCAATCTCCGGGGCACCCACGGTGCAGCGCGCCTCGGCGATGACGTCCTGCCCGCGCTTGTGAAAGCGGATGCATTCCGCTTCGGTGCGAACCACGATCCCCTCGGACTCGAGGATGGCGCGGATCGCCGCGGAGACGTCCTCATCCTCCCGCGGCACCAGGCGCGGCGCCATTTCGATGACCGTGACCTGGCTGCCGAAACGCCGGTACATCTGTGCGAACTCGAGACCGATGTAGCTGCCGCCGACGACGATGAGATGCTCGGGCAGATCTTGCAGCTCCAGAATCGAAGTGCTCGTCAGGTAGGGAACCGCATCGATTCCCGGCATCCGCGGTATGCGGGGCCGGGCGCCGACGTTGATGAAAGTGCGCCGGGATTTCAGCAGCTGATCGCCGACGCGCACACTATCTGCGCCCGCGAAACGTGCGTGGCCTTGCAAGGTCGTGCATCCTGCCATGCCGCGCAACCATTCTGTAAGGCCGGTGCGCGACTTCGCGACCACGGCGTCCTTGCGTGCGCACACCTGCCGCATGTCGACAGAGATCGCGCCCGGGATCGTCACGCCGTAATCGCCGGCGCGCCGCGCTTCATGGGCTGCCTTGGCGCTCGCGACCAGCGTCTTGGTCGGGGTGCAGCCGGCATTGACGCAGGTGCCGCCAATCAATTTCCGCTCGATCAACGCGACCGACATGCCGGCCGCGGTAAGCCTGCCGGCGAGCGGCGGCCCCGCCTGTCCCGCACCGATGATGACTGCGTCGAATTGCTGCTCCATGCGCCAATTGTACCCGCCTCGGGCCCGGCCGCATTGCGGTACAGTCTTTCCGTGATCCGCCTCGATGACAAGGTCTCGCCGGCCGCTCGACCGCTGCAATCTTTGAGCCGAGCCGATATCGGTGCACGCTTGAACCGCGCCGTAGATGAGGCCGATGGCTTGACGGGCGCGCATTGCATTCACGAGCTATGGATGCGCGGCGAAATGTCCATTAACATTGAACGCGCGCTCGAACGGTTGTGGGCACATGCCGCGAACTCCGTTCCGGAATGGCTGCCTATGCGGTATATCGAGTGGTTGCCCACCGTGTACGAGATTGCCCTGAAGTGTCAGTCATCGGCCGGCGGGCGAACCAACATCTACTTGGTGCTTCTTGATTACGACGACCGAGATGGGTCGTACGGCGTGTATGTGGGAATGAGCAAGTATAGTCCGGCGCAGCGCTTCGATCAGCACAAGGCGGGGATTCGCGCGGCAGGCAGCGTGCTGAAGCGTGGTATCGAGGTGTTGACCGGGCCCACCTTGCACCTGCAGTACATCAAGCGCAGCGAGGCTGTGCGCATCGAATCGCAATTGGCCGAGGCTTTGGCCGCGGCGGGACTCAAGGTGAAAGGTGGCCACTGAATCGATACTCATCGGCATGTTCGACTCCCCCTTCGTGCGGCGGGTCGCGGTGAGCATGAAGCTGCTGCGGGTACCGTTCGAGCACCGTAACTGGTCCATCGGCAAGGATTTCGAGCTGATTCGCCAATTCAATCCGCTGGGCAGGGTGCCCACCATGGTGCAGCCCGACGGCGAAACGTTGTGCGAATCCTCGGCCATCCTCGATTATCTGGACGAGCGGGTCGGTCCGGACCGGGCGCTGCTGCCCCGTTCCGGCGAGCCGCGCCGTGAAGCCTTGCGCATCATCGCCGCCGCCATCGGCGCCGCGGAAAAGGGCGTGAGCCAGGTCTATGAAAGTGCGTTCCGGCCGCCGGAAAAGCGCTATCGACCCTGGGTGGAGCGTTGCCACACGCAAATGCACGCCGCCCTCGCCCAACTGGACCGGGTATGCCAGTCGCGCAGCAGCGAATGGCTGATCGGCAACGGCATTTCGCAAGCGGATATCACGGCGACTTGCGTCTACACCTTCTTGAGCGATGCCTTGGGGATCAATCGAGACGGGGTCGCGTATCTGGGATTGAGCGCGGTTGCCGAGCGCTGTGAATCCATGACGGAATTTCGCGCGGTGCGCGCCGAATGGTTTGCGCCGAGGGATCCTTAAGGCGCGCTCAAGTGCGCCAGCACGGCATCCACCTGATCCGTGGAGCCCAAAATCACCGGCGTGCGCTGGTGGATTGCGGTGGGCTCGATGTCCAGAATTCGCAGCTTCTCGTCCGCCATGGTCTTGCCGCCGGCCTGTTCGACGATCATCGCCATGGGATTGGCCTCGTACATCAACCGCAGCTTTCCTGCCGGCGCCTTCTTGGTCGGGGGATATAGGAATACGCCGCCCTTGAGCAGAATGCGGTGCACATCCGCCACCATGGAGCCGGCGTAGCGGCTGGAATAGCCGTTGCTTTGCGCCCAATCCAGATAACGCTGGTACCCATCCGGAAAAGTCTTGCGATTGCCTTCATTGACCGAGTACGTGCTGTTGCCCGACGGAATGCGCAAATTCCGTTCCACCCGCATGAAGGCACCGACGCTCGGGTCTAGCACGAACATGTCCACGCCCCTGCCGAGGGTGAGCACGAACACGGTGGACGAGCCGTATAGAACGTAGCCGGCGGCGATCTGGCGGGTGCCGGCCTGCAGCAAGGAATCCTCGGCTTTGAGCGAGCGGTTCTCGTGCGCCAAGATGCTGAAGATCGTACCCACGCCGCCGCAGATGTCTAGGTTCGAAGAGCCGTCGAGCGGATCGAACAGCACGCAGTAGCGCGACATACCGCTGTTGTCCTCGCGCAGGATCACCGGCTCCTCGTTTTCTTCCGAAGCGACGATGGCGACGCCTTCGCGGCCGCCCAAGGTGCGCAGCAGAACCTCATTGGCGAGCACGTCCAGCTTCTGCTGCACCTCGCCTTGCACGTTCTCGGCGCCGACGCTGCCCAGGACATTTTCCAAACGCGCGCGCCGGACCTTGTCGGCGATGATCTTCGCGGAAATCGACAGCGCGGACAGGATCCAGGAAAACGCCCCCGCGGCCCGCGGGTTGTGCACCTGCTCCTCGAGAATGTGTGCCTGCAGAGTCATGATGCGCAACCCATCATGATCATGCTTGGAAGGGGCGCCGGCGTCGTTGCTCATGCCGGAAGAATGCCATAGCGCACGCACGACATCCTAGAAATTCAGCCGCTTTTACATAGTTCGGCGCTAGAATGGTCGGATGGTCGTCGTGAGCCACAGCGGGGGGTGTCATTGCAATAGATTTGATTGAATTCGGTTTTTAGACAAGTTCCAAGACAAAGAGGGGAGTTGCCATGTGGAAATCGCTGAAGGCGGGCGCCGCATTGTCGGGCGTTCTTGGGCTGCTGTTGAATGGTTGCGGTCAATCGCCGCCGCCGCCGCAGGCTGCGGTCAAGACCATTTCACCGGCCAGCGCGGAGTGGAAGAAGACGGCCGATGGATTCATGGAGAATTACCTGCAAACGGATCCATTCTTCGCGGCTCAGCAGGGCCGTCACGAATTCGACGGCCAACTGCGCGACATGAGCGCGCATGGCATCAAGCGGCAGATTGCGATGCTGCACGATGCGCAAAATACCATCAGCGCCGTGGATCCGAAGACACTGGAACCCCGCGAGCAATTCGACCGGGAATATCTACTGTCGGTCATCAGCAAGGATCTATTCTGGCTCGAAAAGTCCCAGTTTCCATTCAAGAATCCCTCCTGGTACCTGAACGACCTGGACCCGGACATGTACCTCAGCCGCGACTATGCGCCGCTCGATGTGCGCATGAAGGCCTACATCAGGTACGCCCGCGGCATCCCACGGATGGCGAAGGACATTCAAGATAATCTCAAATCGCCGCTGCCGAAGACCTATGTCGAAGTCGGCATCGCCCAATTCGGCGGCCTGGCGGATTTCTTCGCCAAGAGCGTCACGCCGGTGTTCGCATCGGTCAGCGATCCGGACCTGCAGAAGCAGCTGGCCGACGCCGATACGAACGCGGCGGGCGCCATGGGCAACCTCAAGCAATACCTCATCGGCGAACGCAAAAATGCCAACGACAATTTTGCCTTGGGTGCGGATCTGTTCGCGCAGATGCTCAAGGACACGGAGCTGGTGGACATACCCGTGGAGCAGATCGACGCCGCCGGCAGGGCCGACCTGGACCGCAACACCGCTGCCCTGAAGGCCGAATGCGCGACCTATGCACCGAAGGCGACGCTCGCACAGTGCATCGCGAA
>Ga0116129_1000649_pt1 | contig 21222 bp, 18 predicted proteins | sample June2015DPH_17_2_FD_89732 | JGI IMG/M metagenome (GOLD analysis project Ga0116129, IMG submission 89732) | Peatland microbial communities from SPRUCE experiment site at the Marcell Experimental Forest, Minnesota, USA - June2015DPH_17_10 | ecosystem: Environmental > Terrestrial > Soil > Wetlands...
ATTCCCTGCACCGCGATCACGTCGAATCGCAGCGTCATGGCGCTCAACATGGCGCGCCGCTCCAGCAGGAAACGGGCGGCGCGGATGATCTTGCGCTGCTTCGATGCCGACACCGAAGCCAGCGCGCCGCCATAATCGCCGCGCTGCCGTTGGCGCACTTCGATGACGGCCAGCACCTTGCCGTCGCGGCATACCAGGTCGAGTTCACCGGCTTTGCAACGCAGGTTGCGCGCGACGATCTTCAGGCCGTGCCCTTGCAGGTACTCGGCCGCCATGCGTTCGCTCGCTGCACCGCGTAGGGCACGTTCGCTGGTCATTGGCGGGAGTTTGACACTCTTGCAAAATTGCGCCTTGCGTCATATTTGCCGCGATCGCGACAAAACGAAGTCGTGATCCAGATCGCGGTCATTGCCGCGTGTTGCGCGCATAAATGCGTTCATGGACGAGTTCCTGCAATTTACTTCCCACCCGAAGTGGCGCACGGCCATTCTGTTCGCGGCGCTGTCGTTCGCCGCGTTCCACATCGTCGCCGTCGCGACGCCGCCGGTGTCGATCGAGACCCAGCTCATTCACCTGGGCGCGGTGCTGCTGCGCTTCGTGCTGCCGTGCGTGTGTTTCGCGGCCGGCATGATCGCGTTCATTCGTCGCTAGCCTGCGCGTCGATCTGCGCCGCGCGCAAGTCGAGCACGCGCTCGATGCGCCGGCGCGCGTCATCCTCGAGCTCGCCCGCACGGTACAGGCCGTTGATCAGCCCGCGCTCGGCCTCGATCAGCATGCCTGCGATGTCATCCAGAGTGCGCCCATCCATGGCGGCGGCGCGCTCGGTGTAATAGGTTTGAAGCGAGCGGATCTGAGGCTCCGGCAGATGGCGTTCCGAGGTTAGCTGCGACAGCCGCCGCAAGGCCGCCGTGCTCGCCAGGCGCCACGCGTTGACCTCCTCGGCGCCGCTGGCGGCGCGTTCGCGCCGGCCGGTATTGGCGAGACCCAGCCAGCGGATCACGCTCGGCAGCATGGAGCCTTGCCCGACCAACGTGACCAGAATGACGAGAAACACCAGGAAGATGATGAGGGCGCGATGCGGAAACGGCTCGCCGCTGTCGGTGACCATCGGCAGAGCGAGCGCCGCGGCCAGCGACACGATGCCGCGCACGCCCGTGAATCCCAGCACGAAGGGATGTTGCCACGGCGGGGAGGGATCCCGGCGCCGCACGGAGGGTATCAGCCAGCGAGGCAAGTAGGTCGCGGGAAACATCCAGACGAAGCGAGTGACTATGACGGCGATGCTGACCACGAAGGCTGCGACCAGCAACTCGCGCAGGGAACTGCCGGCGATGACGGACACGAGGGTGCGCGCCTGCAAACCCGTGATCAGGAATACCAAGCCCTCGATCAGATAGATGAGAAAATCCCAGAAGAAGATGCCTTGCAGGCGCGTCGCTGGGCTGATCAACTGCAGGCCGTTCCAGCTGATGTACAGCCCGGCGGCGACGGTGGCGAGGACGCCGGAACCGCCCAGCCGCGACGCCGGCCAGAAGGCCATGAACGGCGTCAGGATGGAGAGTGTGATCTCGACGCGCGCGTCGTTCACCCAGCGGCGCAGGCGCAGCATGAGCCAGCCCACGGCAATTCCCCACAGGATTTCGCCCGCGAGGATGGCCGCGAAGGTTCCGACGGCGGGACCGATGGAGAACGCGCCCGCGCTCGCCGCCGTGACGGAAAGACGGTACAAAATGAGCGCGGTTGCATCGTTGGCCAATCCCTCGCCCTCGAGGACTACCAGGATGCGCTTGGGCAGATTCATGCGCCGCGCGATCGAAAGCGGGGCAACCGCATCGGGAGGCGACACCAGCGCGCCGAGCACGAAGGCGACCGGCCATGAGAAGCCCAGCAGCAAGCGGCCGGCTGCCGCGACCGCCACGGTGGTGAACACCACGCAGCCGATGGCCAGCATCGTGATGGGGCGCAGGTTGAACTTGAATTCGCGCCAACTCATGGCCACGGCGGATGAATAGATGAGGGGCGGCAGCACCAGCAGCAGCGCGACTTCCGGAGCAAGGTGCACGTCGGGCAGCCCAGGTATCAGCGCCAAGGCTACGCCGGTGACGACCAGGAGAATGGCCGGCGGGATCTTCAGGCGCTTGGCGGCCACCGCCACCGCCGCGATCACGATCAACAGCGATACCAGTATCTGGATCGTTGCGATCATCAGTAGCGGCTAACGTACCGGCACGTCATGCATCGCGCCGCGCCGCTCTACAGTTCATTCGGCAAGCCGCTCCTGATCTGCGCCCAGTCGAGATCGCGGCGCACATGATTGCCGGCGTCGACGTATAGCTTGCCCGTGACGCCGGCAATCTCGTTGGCCTGAGTCGGAGGATTCCCGCGCAGCGCGGGCACCAGGCGGTAGGCATCGAATCCGAAGGCGTAGAGACGGTCGCGCCGCGCGGTGTTGGCGGGCCAGGCCGAGCGCACGCCGTCGCGAAGCTGCGCCGTCACCGGATCGTTCGACACCATCCAGGGCATGTCGGGGAAGAACATGCCGTCGATTTCGGTATTCGCGCCAGGATCGGGGGTGAAGCTGTCCGAAGTCGAGTACACCGGCACGTCGCCGGAATAATGAAACTTCAGCTGCGGCATGATGAGACGCGCCGGCCCCGGCGAACTCGAGGCCACGAAAATGAACTCGGCATCGCTGCGGTGCGTGGGCGGGTCGGGTTTCTTCGGCTCCCGCACCTGCATCACCGTCTTGATGGCGTCGGAGAAATCCACCTGCGACGGATCGTAGCGTTGGCTGTCGAGCACGCTGCCGCCGAGCGACTTGAGCTCATCCGCGAACGCCGCGGCGACGCGCGCGCCCCATTCGCCCGTGGGCACGATGGCTACGCCGCTGCGCCGGCCGTCCGCGATCACGCGGCGCGCCACGATGCGTGCCTCGTCCTCGGGCAGCAGCGCGAATTGGTAGAAGTTCTTCGGCGGCGCGGTCGCGCTCCCTAGAAAATTCAGCGCCAGCACCGGCGTAAGGCCGTTGCTCAAGGGCGCGATCGCGGCAACATCTTCCTTGGTCAGTGGTCCCACCACGAAGGCGGCGCCGTCGCTGATCGCCTGCGTATAGGCGGCGGACACGGACTCGGCGGCGACATCGTAGATCTTCAAGTGCGGCCGGCTGGCCGCATCTTGCTGCAGATAGGCGGCGATGAAGCCGTCGCGCACCGCAACGCCGACGGCTTCGGCGCGGCCCGACAAGGGCAGCAGCAGCGCGATCTGATTCGGAAGCTCCTTCGCCACGGCAATCTGGCCCTGCGCGGGGCCCAGCAGCACCTCATCGGCCGGATGCTGAGGATTGGCGCGCTGCCAATTCGCCAGATCCGCGGAGGCATGCATGGGGTTGCGCGCCAGCTCCACGGCGACTGGGCCCAAATTCAACCAGCCCGCGACCACCGGATCGGTGTTGGGCGGCGGTTTCAAGGACTGGCCGTGTTCGGCAGCGGCGCGAATACGGGCGAGCAGTTCCTCGCGGTTGGCGCGCAGCGACGCGGTGTCCGGCAGGTAGCGTTCGCGCTCGACCAGCGCACGCGTGCCCTCGATGGGATGCCCGGTCATGAATGAGCTGCGTCCGCGGATCCACCAATAGTTCTGTGCTTGATCGACGGCGGTCGGCACGGCGATCTGGTCGAGCTCGTGGATGGCGCGCGCGCCGTCGTTCTCGGCATAGGCGATTTCCGCCGCCACCAGGGCGCGCGGCGTCGGCAGCCGGGTGCGGGCCTCGGGCGACAAGGCGCCGAACGCCAGCTTGGCGGCGGCAATGTTGTTCGCGCCCAGCCACTGCTCGGCGCTCAAGAGTTCGTAGTCGTCGTGATCGTCCGGCACAGCCACGGCGAGCTGCGCGTAGGCCTGCGCCGCCTCCGCATGCTTGCCCGCGCGCGCCAGGCGCTCGGCCTGTTCCTGCTGCTGGTCGACGGCCCTCTCCTCGGGCGCGACCAAGCTGCAGGCCGCTGCAGCCAAGCATAGCGCCCAGACAACGAATTGCGCCGCTCGTGGACGCCGCCAGACCGCTGCCATACCCTTGCTCCTTCGATCCGCAATCAACGGGCACAAATTATAGTGGTTAATGAGGTTGCAGGCAGGCTATACGTGGTCGCGACGCCGATCGGTAATTTGGGCGATTTGAGCACGCGCGCGCGCGACACCTTGCGGAGCTGCGGATTGATCGCGGCGGAGGACACGCGCCACACCGGTGTCCTACTCAAAGCTTTCGGTATCACGACGCAGCAGCTGGCGCTGCACGACCACAATGAAGCGACGCGCGCCCACGACATCGTGCAGCGCTTGCGCGCCGGCGTGTCGGTGGCCTTGGTGAGCGATGCGGGCACGCCCGCCATCAGCGATCCGGGCTTCGATGTGGTGCGCGCGGCGGCGGCCGCCGGCGTCGAGGTGGTGGCAGTTCCCGGGCCCTGCGCAGCGATTGCGGCGCTCTCGATCGGCGCATTGCCGACGGATCGTTTCTGTTTCGAAGGGTTCCTGCCGGCGCGGGCGGCGGCGCGGCGGCAGCGCTTGCAGGAATTGGCGGGCGAGCCACGCACGCTGGTGTTGTACGAATCGCCGCATCGTATCGCGGAGACTATCGAGGATTGCGCGCAGGCCTTCGGCGAGCAGCGCGTCGCGTCGGTGGTACGCGAGGCGACCAAGCTGCATGAGACGGTGTATCGCGGCTCACTGCGCGACCTTGCGAGCCGCGCGGCGAGCGATGTGGATTTCCGCCGCGGTGAAATCGTGCTGCTGGTGGCGGGCGCGGCGCCCGCGGCGGCAGCGGCCGGCGAGGGCGATGGCCATGGCGGGCGCTTGGATGCCGTGCTCAAGGTGCTGCTTCAGGAGCTGCCGTTGAAGCAGGCGGCGCGGCTGGCGGCGCTGCTCACCGAGGCGCGCGACAACGAGGCCTACAAGAGAGCGCTGTACCTGAAGGAGCGAGGCGAGTAGGGTGCCTGCCCAAGAGTCGGCCAGGCAGTCGCTGTGTGCGCTTGTGGCACATGGAGGAAAGTCCGGGCTCCATCGGGCGAAGGTGCCAGGTAACGCCTGGGGGGCGCGAGCCCACGGAAAGTGCAACAGAAAGATACCGCCTAAGCGCCGCGCAAGCGGTGCCGGTAAGGGTGAAATGGTGCGGTAAGAGCGCACCGCGCGGGTGGCAACACCAACGGCACGGCAAACCCCACCTGGAGCAAGGCCAAATAGGGAAGCACATGTGGCCCACATAGGCTTCCGGGTAGGTCGCTTGAGGTGCGCGGCGACGCGTATCCCAGAGGAATGACTGTCCAAGACAGAACCCGGCTTAACGGCCGACTCTTTTTTTGCCCGGCGCTCACGCCACCAAGAACGAGGCCCGCATTTCGGCGGCGACTTCGGCGCGCCATCGCCTCGACCCACCAGAGTCCCAAATTCGCGGACAAACGGCGCAGTGTTCGCATTACGAATGCCCGCTAAGAGATTGATTCATCTCGACTACTAATTCCAGCTGAGCCAGCAGCCTCCAAAGTGTGACCTAAGTCACTGTCGGCGCGAGTTTTTTTTAACTTAAAGCGTTGACAGTGCCGGCGGCCCGTCCCTATAGTGGCATCCGGTGGGAAAAAGTGGGAGAGAATGGGTTGCCAGACCCATTAACGTATGTTCCGGGGCGCCAACAAACTGACTCTCGATGCGAAAGGCCGGCTGGCGATGCCCACCCGGTATCGCGAGCGGCTGCAAGAGCGCTGCGGCGGCAAGTTGGTGGTGACGGTGGACCGGGATCAGTGCCTGTTGATTTATCCCTTCCCGGATTGGGAAGAGATCGAGCGCAAATTGATGAACTTGCCTTCTTTGAACGTGCAGGCGCGGCGTTTGCAGCGGCTGATGGTCGGCCATGCCACCGAACTGGATCTGGACGGCAACGGTCGGATGCTGCTGCCGCCGACATTGCGCGAATACGGCCTGCTGACCCGCGACGTGATGCTGGTCGGGCAGGGTTGGCGATTCGAACTGTGGGATGAGACGCGGTGGAACGAGCGGCGCGACGAGTGGTTGGCCAGTGCCGACACCCCCGCCGATTTGACCGCCGAACTTGAATCGTTGTCGTTGTAGTCGGTCGGCGCCGTGCAAGACGACGCAGGGGTTCACACACCGGTCCTGTTAGCGCAGGTGCTGGATGCATTGCATATCGATGCGGGCGGCACCTTTTTGGATGCCACTTATGGGCGGGGCGGACATGCAGGGGCGATTTTGCAGAAATTGATCGCAAGCGGCCGTTTGCTATGTCTGGACCGAGACACCGCCGCCGTAGCCGCGGCCAGGGTGCGTTTCGCGGGCGATGCGCGCGTGAGGATTTTTCTGGCGCCGTTCTCGGCGCTCGGCGAGTGCGCCGATCAGGTCGAGCGCGGCCTGAAATTCGACGGCGTGCTGTTCGATCTCGGCGTGTCCTCGCCGCAGCTCGATGATGCCGCGCGCGGCTTCAGCTTCATGCAGGACGGGCCCTTGGACATGCGCATGACGGCGGGCGAGGGCGCGAGCGCCGCCGATGTGGTGAATCGCGCCCCGCTGCACGAGCTGATCCGCATCTTCCGCGAATACGGCGAGGAGCGCTTCGCGCCGCGCATCGCGCGCGCCATCGTGCAGGATCGGGCCGAAAAACCGTTCGAGCGCACGCTCGAGCTCGCCGAGATGATCGCCCGCGTGGTGCGCAGCAAGGAGGCACCCGGCCGCCCCCACAAGCATCCGGCGACGCGGGTGTTTCAAGCGCTGCGCATGCATGTGAACCAGGAACTGCGCGAGCTCGAGACCGCCCTGGACGCGGCGCTTGCACGGCTCGCCCCGCACGGACGGCTGGCGGTGATCAGCTTCCATTCGCTCGAGGATCGCATGGTCAAGCAGTTCATGCGCCGCCACTCGCTGGCCGACCCGATGTACGCGGGACTGCCCGACATGCCGGCGCAGGCGCGCCCGAAATTGCAGCTGGTCGGTAAAGCCATCCTGGCCCAGCCCGAGGAAGTGAACCTCAATCCGCGCGCCCGCAGTGCCCGCCTGCGGGTTGCCGAACGCCTTGCCGAAGGAGCTGCCGCATGACCTTGCGAAGCTTTTTGCCGCTGATTCTCGCGGTGCTGTGGCTGGCGGTGCTGGGCTCCTCCGTGCAGGTGATCTATGCACGGCACAAGGCGCGCGAGGTGTTCGTGCGTCTGGAGCAGCTCGACGCGGAACGCGACTCGCTGGACATGGAATGGGGCAGGCTGCAGCTGGAGCAGAGCTATTGGTCGTCGCACGCCTTCGTCGAGCGGGTCGCCAACACCAAGCTGCAGATGATTCTGCCGCAGACGCGCGATGTACGGATCGTCAGGCCGTGAAGCCGCGCGCGCCCGACAACGACGCGCAGGCGAAACACTACCGCTGGCGCTCGGCGCTGGTGTTCGGCTGCGTGGCGCTGGCCGCCTTGGGGTTGGTGGCGCGCGCGGTGGAGCTGCAGCTGGTCAATCACGATTACCTTGCCAAGCAGGGCGACGATCGCTCCATGCGGGTGGCGAAGATCGCGGCGCATCGCGGCGCCATCACCGATCGCAACGGCGAGCCGTTGGCGATCAGCACGCCGGTGGACAGCGTCTGGGCCAATCCGCAGGAACTGAACGACAACATCGAGCAGCTGCCGAAGCTGGCGCGCGCCTTGAATCAGGATCAGCAGACCCTGGCGCGGCGCATCACCAGCAATCTGGATCGCGAGTTTCTGTATCTCGAGCGGCACATGCCGCCCGAACAGGCGGCGCACGTCAAGGCGCTGGGCATCCCCGGCGTGTACTTGCTGCGCGAGTACCGCCGCTACTATCCCGCGGGCGAAGTGACCGGCCACGTGCTCGGCTTCACCACGGTCGACGACCGGGGCCAGGAAGGACTGGAACTCGGCTTCGATCAATTGCTGAACGGCGAGGACGGCGCCAAACGGGTACTGCAGGATTCGTACGGTCGCTACGTCGAGAACGTCGAGAGCATCCGCGCGCCGCGCCCGGGCCGGGATCTGGCGACCAGTATCGACCTGCGCATCCAATACCTGGCTTACCGGGAATTGAAGTCGGCGATGGGCGAATACCGTGCGCGCGCGGGTTCCATCGTGGTCATCGATGTCGATACCGGTGAGGTGCTGGCGATGGTGAACCAGCCTTCGTACAACCCCAATGACCGGCAACAGCTCGAGCCCGGGTTGTATCGCAACCGCGCCGCCACCGACATCTTCGAGCCGGGCTCCAGCGTCAAGCCCTTCATCATCGCCGCGGCCCTGGCCTCGGGCCAGTATAAGCCCGACAGCGTCGTCGACACCTCGCCCGGCTTTTTCAAGGTCGGCACCAAGATGGAGGAGGATGAGCACAACCTGGGCGTGATCGACCTGGCAACGATACTCGCGAAGTCCAGCAATGTCGGCATCGCCAAAGTTGCACTGTCGCTCAAGCCGGAGGAAATCTGGAGCACGTTCACCAACTTAGGATTGGGCCAGGTCTCCGGCAGCGGCTACCCCGGCGAGTCGGCCGGCATGCTCTCCAACTACGCGCACTGGCGTCCCATCGGCATCGCCACCCTGTCGCACGGCTACGGCTTGTCGGTGACGCCGCTGCAGCTGGCGCATGCCTACGCCACCATCGGCGCGGGCGGCATCAAGCGGCCGATCTCGTTCGAAAAGATTTCAGGTCCGATCCCCGGTCAGCGCGTCATGGATGCGAAGGTGGCCGGCGATCTGGTGCAGCTCATGGAGCACGTGGTCGAAAAGGGCGGAACCGCGACGCGCGCAGCCTTGATCGGCTACCGAGTTTCGGGCAAGACCGGAACCGCTTATAAATCCATCGCGGGTGGATATTCGACCGACCGCTATATGGCGGTATTTGCCGGCCTGGTGCCCGCATCGCATCCCAAACTTGCCACAGTCGTGGTGATAGATGAGCCCATGGGCGACATGCATGAACATCAAGGCGGCGAGGTGGCGGCACCGGTGTTCGCCAGCGTCATGTCCGGCGCGTTGCGGTTGATGGACGTACCACCCGACGATTTGCAGAATGTGCCGGCCGCGACGCTGGTGCAGGCGAACGAGCTGCAATGAGCACGGCACTCTCCTGGCTGCTCGACGGCATTGCGGAAATCCCCGCCAATGCCGCGCGCGTGACCGATATGACGCTGGACAGCCGCGAGGCGCGGGCTGGAAGCCTGTTCCTGGCATTGGCGGGCGGACGCGAGCATGGCCTCAAGTTCGCCGCGGACGCGGCGGCGCGCGGCGCCAGCGCGGTGTTGTGGGAGCCCAAGCCCGGTGCCGCGCCGCCGCCATTGCCGGCGAGCGTGTTCGCGGCCGCCGTGCCCAACTTACGCTTCCTGGCGGGGCGTATTGCCGACCGTTTCTTCGGCTGGCCATCATCCTACTTGCGCATCGTCGGCATCACCGGCACCAACGGCAAGACCACGTGCGCGTACTTGCTGGCGCAGTGCCTGGAGCGCCTGCGAATGCCCGCCGCCTACATCGGCACCATCGGCTTTGGCCGGCCCGCGGCGCTGGCGCAGTCCCTGCACACCACCCCGGATGCCATCAGCGTACAGCGCATTCTGGCGCAGCTGCGTGTTGCCGGCGTGCGCGAGGTGGCCTTGGAGGTGTCGTCGCACGCGCTCGATCAGGGACGCGTCGCCGGCGTGCGCTTCCACACCGCAGCCTTCACCAATCTGACGCGCGATCATCTGGACTATCACCACAGCATGGCGAATTACGGTGCCGCCAAGGCGAAGCTGCTCAAGTTGCCCGAGCTTGAGCACATTGTGCTCAATATCGGCGATGCCTTCGGCCGCGAATTTGCGCAAGGCTATGCCGGCGGCGTGCCGCTGACCGCGGTGTGGGTCGGCGCAGGGCAATCCGGATGGCTGGCCGATCGCAGCCTGTACGCGGCGGCGGTACACGCAACGCCACGGGGCATTTCGCTGGAGCTCGGCGGCAGCTTCGGCAAGTCCGCCGTGGACACGCGTCTGATGGGGCGCTTCAATGCCGAGAACTCGCTCATCGTGATCGCCTGTCTCCTGTCGCTCGGCATCGACCTGCGCGACGCCGAGCAGGCCTTGAGCCAGTGCGCGGCGGCGCCGGGCCGCATGGAAGTGCTGAACGCTGCGGCGCGCGGGCAGCCCACCGCCGTGGTCGATTATGCGCACACGCCGGATGCGCTGGAGAAGGCGCTGGTCGCGGCGCGCGAGCATTGCGCGGGCGCGCTGTGGTGCATATTCGGCTGCGGCGGCGACCGCGATCCGGGCAAGCGCGCGCCGATGGGCGCGATCGCCGATGCGCTCGCGGATGAGATCATCGTCACCGACGACAATCCGCGCTCCGAAAATCCGCAGGCCATCACGCACGCGATTGTCGAGGGCATCAAGCTACACGCGGCTCGCGTCATCAACGATCGCGGCGCGGCCATCGCCGCCGCCATCAGGGAGGCGCGCCCGGGCGACCTGGTGTTGATCGCGGGCAAGGGCCATGAGGATTACCAGATCTACGGCGAGTCGCGCCGCAGCTTCAGCGACCGGCAAGAGGCGTTGCGGCATCTGGGGGCCGCGGCATGACGCACTCCATGAAGCGCACGATGCAGGATGCGGCGGCGGCGGTGGGCGGCCGCTTGCTCGGCGAGGATCGTGCCTACGGCGCGGTGGCCACCGACAGCCGCACCTTGAATCCGGGCTCGCTGTTCGTCGCGCTGCGCGGCCCGAACTTCGACGGCGCGCAGTTCGTGGCGGCGGCGGCGGCGCGCGGCGCCGTCGGCGCGCTGCTCGAGCGCCCGGTCGATGCGCCGCTGACGCAGCTGGTGGTGGCCGATGCGCTGCGCGCTCTGCAGACCCTCGCGGCGGCCTGGCGCGCGCAGTTCATATTGCCCTTGGTGGCGGTGGCGGGCAGCAACGGCAAGACCACGGCCAAGGAAATGACCGCGGCAATCCTCGCGCGCATGGGCTCGTGTCTGGCCACGCAGGGCAATCTCAACAATCACATCGGCGTGCCCGTGACGCTGATGCGCCTGGAAGACTCGCAGCGCAGCGCCGTGGTGGAGATGGGTGCGAACCGGGTGGGCGATGTCGCCGAGCTGATGCGCATCGCGCAGCCCACCGTGGGTCTCATCACCAACGCCGGCGCGGAGCACCTGGAGGGCTTCGGCGATCTGGACGGCGTCGCCAGGGGCGAGGGCGAGGCGGTGTCATGCCTCGCGGCGGACGGCACTGCGGTCATCAATGCCGACGACGCCTATGCGGGCTACTGGCGCGGCGTGACCAGCGCGCGCCGCGTGATCACCTTCGGCATGCATGGGCGCGCGGACTTCACGGCCGAGAATCCGCAGCAGGCGGTGGAGCGCGGCGAATTCGCGACCCGCTTCACGCTGGCCTGTCCCTTAGGCAGGGCGCCGATCCTGCTCAAGGCCGGCGGCGCGCACAACATCGTCAACGCCTTGGCCGCCGCCGCCGCCGCTGCCGCGGCCGGCGCGTCGCTTGCGGACATCGTGGCCGGTCTCGCCGATTTTCGCGCGGTCGCAGGCCGGCTGCAGCTGAAGGCGGGCCCGCGCGGCAGCTGGATCATCGATGATTCCTACAACGCCAACCCCAGCTCGGTGCGTGCCGGCCTGGAGGTACTGCGCACCTTGAGCGGCGTGAAGTGGCTGGTGCTCGGCGACATGGCGGAGCTCGGCGAGTCCAGCCACGACAGCCACGCTCACATGGGGACTCATGCGCGCGATTGCGGCGTGACGCGCCTGTTCGCGCACGGACCCTTGAGCTCGCGTGCGGTGGACACCTTCGGCGCGGGCGGGGAATGGTTTGCGGACACGGATTCCTTGACGCGGCGCCTGCAGGCCGAAATCGCACCGGGTGTAACCGTGTTGATCAAGGGATCGCGCATCAATCGGCTGGAGCGCGTGGTGCAGGCATTGATCGGGGGAGCGAGCTAGCCCGTGCTGCTGACCTTGACGGAATATCTGGCCAAGTACTACACGGGCTTCCACGTGTTTCAGTACCTGACGCTGCGCGGCATCCTCGCCGCAGTGACCGCGCTGTTTCTGGGTTTGTTCATCGGGCCGACCATGATCGCCTATTTGAGCCGCTACCAGATCGGCCAGCAGGTGCGTAACGACGGCCCGCAATCTCACTTGATCAAGAAAGGCACGCCCACCATGGGCGGCGGCTTGATCCTGGTCGCCACCGGATTGGGCACGCTGTTTTGGGCCGATCTGTCCGGCCGTTTCGTGTGGATCCTGCTCGCCACCACGCTGGCCTTCGGCTTGATCGGCTTCTACGACGACTACTTGAAATTGGTGGTGGGCAATTCCAAGGGACTGCCGGCGCGTTGGAAGTACCTGGGACAATCGGTGGTGGGCCTCACCACCGCGCTGGTGCTGCACGGCCTGCATCAATCGCCGTCGGAGACTTCGCTGTACGTGCCGTTCTTCAAGACGGTGGCGGTGCCCATGTCGACGTTCGGCTTCCTCGCCCTGACTTATTTCGTCATCGTCGGCACCAGCAATGCGGTGAATCTGACCGACGGTCTCGACGGCCTGGCCATCATGCCGGCGGTCATGGTGGCGGCGGCCCTCGGCGTGTTTGCCTATGCCACCGGCAATGTGAAGTTCGCCGGCTACCTGCAGATCCCCTACATCCCCGGCGCCGGCGAGGTGCTGATCTTCAGTGCCGCGCTGGTGGGCGCCGGCCTCGGCTTCCTGTGGTTCAACTCCTATCCCGCGCAGGTGTTCATGGGCGATGTCGGCGCGCTGGCGATCGGCGCTTCGCTCGGCACCATCGCCGTGATCGTGCGCCAGGAAATCGTGCTGTTCATCATGGGCGGCGTGTTCGTGCTCGAGACCGTGTCGGTGATGCTGCAGGTGGCGAGCTTCAGGCTCACGGGCAAACGAATTTTCCGCATGGCGCCGATTCATCATCATTTCGAACTGAAGGGGTGGGCCGAACCGAAAGTCATCGTGCGCTTCTGGATCATCAGCTTCGTGCTGGTGCTTACGGGTCTTGCCACCTTGAAGATACGCTGATGGGGAGCGTCGTGGTCGGCTTGGGACTAACCGGCGCATCCTGCGTGCGATATCTGTCCAAGCGCGGCGTGGCGGTGAGCGCCACCGATTCGCGCCGCGTGCCGCCGGGCCTGGGCTGTCTCGGGGAGGCGGCCGCGGGCCTGGATCTGCGGCTCGGCGGGTTCGATGAGTCGCTGCTCGAGGGTGCCTCGCAGCTGGTGATGTCGCCGGGCGTGTCGCTGCGCGAGCCCATCGCCGTGGCGGCGCGCGCGCGGGGCATCGAAATCCTCGGCGATGTGGAACTGTTCGCCCGCGCCGTGCGTGCACCGGTGATCGGCATCACCGGCACCAACGGCAAGAGCACCGTGACCACGCTGGTGGCGCGCATGGCCGTGGCGGCCGGCCGCCGGGTGCTGGCGGGCGGCAATCTGGGGCCGCCGGCGCTGGATCTGCTCGAGCAGGCGCCGCCGGATCTGTACGTGCTGGAGTTGTCCAGCTTTCAGCTCGACACCACCTCCTCGCTCGACTTGCAGGCCGCGGTGGTCTTGAACGTCAGCGCCGATCATCTGGATCGCTATGCCTCGGTGCGCGAGTACGCGGATGCCAAGGCGCGGATTTTCTCGCGCGCAGCCACCATCGTGCTGAACGCGGACGACCCCCTGGTGGCGCGCATGGGCGATGCGTTTCCCGGCGCGCGCATCGTGAGGTTCTCGGTGCAGCGCGGCGATACGGATTTCTCGCGCAAAGATCTGCCGCGCATGAAACTACAGGGCTTGCACAATGCCGCGAACGCGCTGGCCGCGTTGGCGCTGGGAGAGGCGGCGGGACTGCCCATGGCCGCCATGCGCGACGCGCTCGAGTCGTTCCCGGGCTTGCCGCATCGCTCGGCGTGGGTGGCCGACATTGACGGCGTGCACTACATCGACGATTCCAAAGGCACCAACGTGGGCGCGACCCTCGCCGCGGTCATCGGCCTGCCAGGGTCCTTGGTGCTGATCGCGGGCGGCCTGGCCAAGGGACAGGATTTCACGCCGCTGGCGCACGCCTTTCGTGGCAAGGTGCGCAAGGCGGTGCTGATCGGCAAGGACGCGCCTGCCATCGCCGCGGCGCTCGCGGGTGTGTGCGCCACCGAAACCGTCGCCTCGATGGCGGCGGCCGTGGCCACGGCGCAGCGCTGCGCGCAGGTCGGCGACACCGTGCTCCTGTCGCCGGCCTGCGCCAGTCTCGACATGTTCCGCGACTATGGTCATCGCGGCGACGTGTTCGCCGCCGCCGTGCATGCGCTTGCGGGTGCCCGTCCATGAACACGGCCACCATGTCCTACGGAATGCGCGCCCGCGAACGCATGCCGTTCGCCTGGGATTACCTGACGCTGGGCCTGACCGCCGCCTTGCTGCTGGTGGGCATCGTCATGGTCACCTCCGCGTCCATGTCGATCGCCGCGAAGGACTTCGCCGATCCGTTCTATTTCCTGGAGCGGCAGTTCATCTTCGCCATGGCGGGCCTGGTGCTGGCCTGGGTCATGACGCGCTTCCCCACCGAGCTGTGGCACAGGTACAGCTTGGTGCTGCTGGTGGCGGCGCTGCTGCTGCTGGTGCTGGTGCTGATACCGGGCTTGGGCGCGCGCGTCAATGGCGCGCGGCGCTGGCTGCGCATCGGCGTGTTCAACTTCCAGGTGTCGGAACTGGCCAAGGTGCTGGTGCTGACCTGGGTGTGCAGCTACTGCGTGCGCAAGCGCACCGAACTCGAGACCACGCTGCCGGGCCTGCTCAAGCCGTTCGGCCTGCTCGTGTTGAGCGGCCTGCTGCTGCTGATCGAGCCGGATTTCGGCGCGGCCGCGGTATTGTTCGCCACCGGCTTCGCGGTGCTGTTCATCGCCGGCGCGCGGCTGCGTTACGTGTTGCTGCTGGTGTCCACGGCGGTGGTCGGCTTCGCCTTGCTGGCGCTCACCACACCGTATCGACTCAAGCGGCTGATGATCTTCCTGCATCCCTTCGACGATCCCTTCAACGGCGGCTTTCAGCTGACTCAATCGCTGATCGCGATCGGGCGCGGCTCCTGGTTCGGCGTGGGCCTCGGCAGCAGCGTGCAGAAGCTGTTCTATCTGCCGGAGGCGCACACCGATTTCGTGTTCGCGGTGCTGGCCGAGGAATTGGGGCTGGTGGGCGTGCTCGGGGTGATTGCGCTGTTCCTGGGCCTGGTATGGCGCGCGTTTCGCATTTCGCGCCTGGCAGCGCGGGCCGGCCTGCGTTTCCAAGCGTACCTGGCGATGGCCTTTGGCGTGTGGCTGGGCCTGCAAGCCATCGTCAATATCGGCGTCAACATGGGCGTGCTGCCCACCAAGGGACTGACCCTGCCGCTGTTGAGCTATGGGCGCAGCAGCTTGCTGGTGAGTCTCGCCTGGCTGGGCGTGGTCTTGCGGATCTACCACGAGGTCAAGTGCAGTTCGCGCTCAGCGGTCATGCGCATGCCCGGAGCTACGCGATGAGCGGCGGTCCGGTGTTGATCATGGCCGGCGGCACGGGTGGGCACATCTTCCCCGCCTTGGCGGTGGCCCATGTGCTGCGCCAGCGCGGCGTCGCCGTGGTGTGGCTGGGCGTGCCCGGCAGCATGGAGTCGCGCCTGGTGCCGGCGAACGGCTTTCCGATCGAATGGGTGCGCGTCGCCGGGATTCGCGGCAAGGGTGCGGCAGCTTGGGCTCTGGCGCCGCTCTCCGTCATGAAGGCCGTGCTGCAGGCGCTCAAAGTATTGCGCCGCGTGCGGCCGCGCTCGGTGCTCGGTGCCGGCGGCTATGTGAGCGGGCCGGGCGGCGTCGCCGCTTGGGCATTGCGCGTGCCGCTGTTGATCCATGAGCAGAACGCCGCACCGGGCATGACCAATCGTTGGCTGGCGCGGCTCGCAACGCAGGTGCTGCAGGCTTTTCCCGGCAGCTTCCCCAACGCGCGGCATGCACTGACCATCGGTAATCCGGTGCGGGCCGACATCGCGGCGCTGCCCGCGCCGGAGCTCAGATTCAGTGGCCGCGAGCCGCGCTCGCGGCTGTTGGTGTTCGGCGGCAGCCAAGGGGCGCAGCGCCTGAATGCGGTGCTGCCGCAGGCATTGGCGCGCTTGTCGCCGCAGCACAGACCGCAGGTGCGTCATCAGGCCGGCGAACGCGGCTTGGCCGCGGCGCGCGCCGCCTACGCCCAGGCGCAAGTGCAGGCGGACGTGTCGGCCTTCATCGACGACATGGCGCAGGCGTATGCCTGGGCCGACTTCGCCGTATGCCGCTCGGGCGCCATGACGGTGGCCGAGCTGCAGGCCGCGGGCCTGGGCGCGGTATTCGTGCCGTTCGCGCTGGCCACCGACGATCACCAGACCAAGAACGCGGAGGTCATGGTGGGCCGCGGCGCGGCGCAGATCATTCAAGAGCGCGACCTTACGCCGGAGCGCCTGGGCGAGGCGATCGGTACGCTGGCGGCCGATCGTGGTGCGGCACTGAAGATGGCGCAGGCGTCGCGCGCCGCGCGCGTCGTCGATGCGGCCGATCGGGTCGCCGATCTGTGCCTGGCGGCGGGAGCGAAAGCATGACCCAGCGCCGCGCCTTGGACGATCGCATGCGCCGCATCCAATGCATTCACCTGGTAGGCATCGGCGGCAGCGGCATGGGCGGCATCGCCGAGGTGCTGCTCAACCTGGGCTACCAGGTACAGGGCTCGGATCTGAAGGGCAACGCCGTCACCGAGCGCCTGGCGCGTCTGGGCGTGAGGGTATTCGTCGGCCACAACGCCGCCCATTTGGGCAAAGCCGACGTGGTGGTGGTATCGAGCGCCGTGAGCCGCGCCAATCCCGAGGTGGCCGCGGCGCTCGCCATGCGCCTGCCGGTGGTGCCGCGTGCCGAAATGCTGGGCGAGCTGATGCGCTTTAGGTATTCGATCGCGGTGGCGGGCACGCACGGCAAGACCACCACCACGAGCCTGGTGGCGAGCGCGCTCGCCGAGGGCGGGCTCGATCCGACCTTCGTCATCGGCGGCCGCCTGAAGAGCGCCGACAGCAATGCCCGCCTCGGTGCCGGCCGCTACCTGGTGGCCGAGGCCGACGAGAGCGACGCCTCGTTCATGCATCTGCAGCCGATGATCGCCATCGTCACCAACATCGACAATGATCATCTGGCCACGCACGAGGGCGACTTCGCGCGCTTGAAGCAGAGCTTCATCGATTTTCTGCACAACCTTCCCTTCTACGGGCTTGCGGTGCTGTGCGCGGACGATGACCACGTGCGCGGCATTCTCGAGGCCGTCGGCCGGCCGTTCGTGACCTATGGGTTCGGTACCGCCCTTCCAGGCGCAGCCGCCGACATTCGTGCGACCAGCATCGAGCGCCTCGGCGTGCAATCGCGCTACCAGGTGCTGCGCAAGGGCCGCGCGCCGCTGCAGGTGACGCTCAATCTGCCCGGCCGGCACAATGTGCTCAATTCGCTGGCGGCGGTGGCGGTGGCCACGGAACTCGAGATAGCGGATGAGGCAATTCAACGCGCCTTCGCGAATTTCCAAGGCATCGACCGGCGCCTGCAGCAGCTCGGCGAGATCCAGTGGAGCGGCGGGCGCGCCTTGGTGGTGGATGACTACGGCCATCACCCCACCGAGGTGGCGGCGACGCTGGAAGCGGCCCGGCAGGGTTGGCCGGAGCGGCGGCTGGTGCTGGCTTTTCAGCCGCATCGCTACACCCGCACGCGCGACCTGCTGGACGACTTCGGCCGCACTTTGAGCGAGTGCGACGTCTTGCTCGTGACCGAGGTGTACGCGGCCGGCGAGGCACCCATCGCCGGCGCGGACGGCCGCGCCATTTGCCGCGCCGTGCGCTCGCGCGGCGTGGTCGAACCGGTGTTCGTCGAGCGCGTCGATGAGCTGGCCGATGCGTTGCGCGCCGTGCTGCACGACGGCGACCTGGTGCTGACCATGGGCGCCGGCAACATCGGCGCCGCGGCTCATGGCCTCAAGAGCCGATTCGCGGCGGGAGAGGCAGCGTGAGCGCGCAGCGATCCTTGGAGCTGCCGCCGGAATTCGCGGCACGCGTGCTGCACGACGTGCCGATGGCGAAACATACCTCCTGGCACGTGGGTGGTCCCGCGGACCTGTTCTTCACGCCGCGCGACATCATGGATCTGGCCTCGTTCATGCGTCAGCTGCGCCCCGAAGCCGCGGTGCTGTGGCTGGGGCTGGGCAGCAATCTGTTGGTGCGCGACGGCGGTTTCCGCGGCGCCGTGGTATGCACGGTGGGCACCCTCGGCGCGATCGAGCGCAGGAGCGCCAATATCATCCGCGTCGAGGCCGGCGCGCCCTGCGCGCGTATCGCCAAGCAATGCGTCAAATGGGGCCTCGGGCCCGCGGAGTTCCTGGCCGGCATTCCCGGCACCATGGGCGGCGCCTTGGCGATGAACGCCGGCGCGTGGGGCGGCGAGACCTGGCGCCACGTGATCGAGCTGGAAGTGCTGGACCGGCAAGGCGCGCGGCGTACGCGCAAGCCCGGCGACTACGAGGTGAGCTACCGGCACGTGGCCGGACCTGCGAACGAATGGTTCGTCGGTGCGCAATTGCAGTTCGAGCGCAAACCGGGCACCAACACCGAGGCCATCGCCAAGCTGCTCGAGAAACGCAAGGAGACCCAGCCCATCGGCGAGTGGAGCTGCGGTTCGGTGTTCATCAATCCACGCACCGATCACGCCGCGCGCCTGATCGAGAGCGCGGGCTTGAAGGGATTTCGCATCGGCGATGCGTCGGTTTCAACCAAGCACGCCAACTTCATCATCAACCACGGCGCGGCGCGCGCGGCCGACATCGAAGCCCTGATCCAGCACGTGCAAAGCACCGTGGCCAAGGCACACGGCATCGATCTTGAGACGGAAGTGCGCATCGTAGGAGATGCCCTATGACACTGCTTTCCCAGAGCACCCCGCGCCGCACGCAAAATGCCGCCGACTTCGGCAAGACCGCGGTGCTGCTCGGCGGCGACTCCAGCGAGCGCGAGATTTCCCTGCTGTCGGGGCATGCGGTGCTGGCCGCGCTGAAACGCCGCGGCGTCGATGCGCATGAGTTCGATCCGCAGCAGAAGCCGCTGCAGGACCTGGTGAGCGCGGGCTTCGCGCGCGCGTGGATCGCGCTGCACGGCCCGGGCGGCGAGGACGGCGCCATGCAGGGTGCGCTCGAGTGGCTGGGTGTGCCCTACACCGGCTCAGGCGTGCTGGCCTCGGCGCTGACCATGGACAAGCTCAAGACCAAGCGCGTGGTGGTGGGCGCCGGCTTCGGCGCGCCGGACTACGCGGTGCTGTCGAGCGCCGCGGATTTGCCGGGCGCGCTCCAGCGCATCGGCCTGCCGATGATGGTCAAGCCCGCCTCGCAGGGCTCGAGCGTCGGCATCACCAAGGTGAAGAGCGCCGCGCAATTGCCGCAGGCCTTCGCCGAGGCGCACGCCATCGACCCGGTCGTGTTCGCGGAAACCTTCGTGAGCGGCGATGAGTACACGGTGGGCGTACTGCAAGACCAGGCGCTGCCGTCGATCCGCATTCAGCCGGCGACCGAATTCTACGACTATCAAGCCAAGTACTTCCGCAACGACACGCAGTACCACTGCCCGAGCGGCCTTTCAGCCCAAGCCGAGGCGGAGCTGCAAGCCGCGGCGCTCGGCAGCTTCAAGGCGACCGATTGCTACGGTTGGGGACGCGTGGATTTCATGCGCGATGCGCGCACCGACAAATTCCATTTCATCGAGATCAACACTACGCCGGGCATGACGGATCACAGCCTCGTGCCCATGGCGGCGCGCCAGGCCGGCATCTCCTTCGAGGAGCTGGTGTGGCGCGTGTTGGAAACCAGCTTCGCGAGACGGCACAAATGAACTTGACCCGGCTGATACGGCGCAATCGCTTCAAGCCCAAACCCACGCCGCAGGGGCAGGGCGGCGGCTGGCAATGGCCCGTATTCTTCGCGCAGTGGCGCAGCTACGCACGCCGCGGCGCGCTGTCGCTGTCGAGCCTCGCCTTGCTGGCCACGCTCATGTGGGGCTTGGACCGGCCGGTGCGGGTGGTCTCCATGGACGGCAGCTTTCAACGGGTATCTCCGGCCGAGATCGAAACGGCCATCGCGCCTTTCGCCCGTGAGGGCTTCATGTCCGCGAATCTCGACGACATTCAACGGGCGGTCGAGGCGCTGCCGTGGGTGGATCACGCGCGCATCGCGCGGCGCTGGCCGAACAGCTTGCACGTGACGGTGACCGAACAAACGGCGGCCGCACGCTGGCGCGAATCGGGATTGCTCAACACCCGCGGCGAGCTGTTCGTGCGCGAAGCCACGCATGTGCCGGCGGAGTTGCCGCGCTTGAGCGGACCGGACGGCAGCGAATCGCAGGTGGCACAGCGCTATCTCTCGCTGCAGGGCCGCATGCTGGAAGCGGGCATGCGCATCGCGGCGCTGCGCCTCGATGAGCGCGGCGCGTGGGAGATGGATTTGGACAGCGGCGTGACGGTGCGTTTGGGCAGACGCGACGTCGAGGAGCGCCTGGACCGCTTCATCAAAACCACCTCGCAGGTCATCGTGCACCACTTGAGCGAAATCAACTACGTGGACATGCGCTATTCCAACGGCTTCGCCATCGGCTGGCGCAACCAAGGGACTCCGGCTTCCACGGCGCAGAAGCGTGCCAACGACGCCGACGCTTAAAGGACGTCAAGAAAACCCATGGCAAAGCGTTCCGATCGAAATCTTCTGGTGGGCCTGGACATTGGCACCAGCAAAGTTGTGGCCATCGTCGGCGAGATCAAGCCGGACGGCGTGCTCGAGATCATCGGCATCGGCAGCCACCCGTCGCGCGGCCTGAAGAAGGGCGTGGTGGTGAACATCGAATCGACGGTGCAGTCCATTCAGCGCGCGGTGGAGGAAGCCGAGCTGATGGCCGGCTGCGAGATCCACTCGGTGTATGCCGGTATCGCCGGCAGCCACGTGCGCAGCCTGAATTCGCACGGCATCGTGGCCATCAAGGACAAGGAGGTGGTGCAGGGCGACGTCGAGCGCGTCATCGATGCCGCCAAGGCGGTGGCGATACCCGCCGACCAGAAGATCCTGCACGTGCTGCCGCAGGAATACGTCATCGACGCGCAGGAAGGCATCCGCGATCCCATCGGCATGTCCGGCGTGCGCCTCGAGGCCAAGGTGCACATCGTCACCGGCGC
>Ga0116129_1000650_pt1 | contig 21189 bp, 20 predicted proteins | sample June2015DPH_17_2_FD_89732 | JGI IMG/M metagenome (GOLD analysis project Ga0116129, IMG submission 89732) | Peatland microbial communities from SPRUCE experiment site at the Marcell Experimental Forest, Minnesota, USA - June2015DPH_17_10 | ecosystem: Environmental > Terrestrial > Soil > Wetlands...
TCAGCGAAGAAAAAGTCCGGCCCTATACGTTCAACGCCCAGCCGTTCCTTGCCGACAAGCAAAGCGCGATGCAGGGCTATCTCACCTCGGAGCCGTTCGCTGTCGAAAAAAACGCCAAATTCGAGCCGGGCATTATTTTTCTGGCGGATTACGGATTCAACGCCTACTCGACCCTGATCGAGACCCGCCGCGATCTCACCGACAAGAAGCCGGACCTGGTTCAGCGCTTCGTCGACGCCTCAATCATCGGCTGGTACAATTATCTGTACGGCGACAACGCCGCCGCGAACGCGATGATCAAGAAGCTCAATCCGGAAATGACCGACGAGTTGCTCGCCTACTCGCGGGCCAGGATGAAGGAATATGGCATCGTCGATTCCGGCGACACCTTGCGCGACGGCATCGGGGCCATGACCGATGAACGCTACGCAAGTTTCTTTGACAAGATGGTGCGCGCCGGCGTCGTGCGCAGCGACATCGACTTCCGCAAGGCTTATACGCTGCGCTTTATCAACCACGGCGTCGGCCTCGACCTGCGGCCAAAGAACTAGAGGCGCGATGGCCTGGTCCACAGCGTTGTCTGAAACCGGCGTTCCGACCAGGGGTCTGGCGGTGAGCCTGCGCGGCGTCACCAAGACCTATGACAATGGTGTGATGGCGCTGGGTCCGCTCGATCTCGACGTGCCCAGGGGTGAGTTCGTGTCGCTGCTCGGGCCATCCGGTTGCGGCAAGTCGACGGCCTTGAGGCTGATCGCAGGCCTCAGCGCGCCGACCTCCGGCACCGTCGGCGTTTCGAGCCGGGCCGGCGGCCGGCGCCCGGGACCATCGATCGGCTTTGTGTTTCAGGAGCCGACACTGATGCCGTGGACCAGCGTGCGGGAAAATGTACGGTTGCCGCTGAGGCTTGCGCATGTGCCGTCCGAACAGGCGAACGCGCGGGTCGGCGCGGCGTTGACGCAAGTGGGGCTTGCCGAATTTGCCGGCGCTTTCCCGCGCGAATTGTCCGGCGGGATGAAGATGCGGGTTTCGCTTGCGCGCGCGCTGGTCACCGATCCGGATATCCTGTTGATGGATGAACCGTTCGCGGCACTCGACGAGATCACCCGCTTCCGTCTCAACAACGATCTGCTTTCACTATGGCGCAATTTGCGCAAGACCGTCATCTTCGTCACCCATTCGGTGTTCGAGTCGGTGTATTTGTCGCAGCGGGTGATCGTGATGACGCCGCGGCCCGGATGCCTCAGGGCCGCGTTTCGCATCGACGCATCAGAGCCGCGGGACGAGGATTTCCGCACCTCGGCCGAGTATGCCGGCTATTGCCGGATGGTATCGAAAGCACTGGCGCCGTCGACATCCGGGCAGTCCGGTTCATGAGCTCCTTGCCACCGCCGCCATTGTCCACCGCGCAAGCCGGGCCCGAGAATCTTGGCCATCATATCGTCCGGATCCTGCTTCCCGCAGCCGTGCTTGTGGCGGGCATCGCGATTTGGGAACTGGCGGTGCGGCTCGACAATATTCCGCCCTATGTGCTGCCGGGACCGTCGGCGGTTTTCACGACGCTGGTCAGCGACTGGGGCGTGCTGTCGCGATCGCTGCTGGTCACGCTGCTCACCACGCTGGAAGGATTCACCGCCGCCGCCTTCGGCGGCATCGCCCTGGCGCTGTTGTTCAACCAGTCGAAGTGGCTGGAATATTCGCTGTTTCCCTATGCGGTGATCCTGCAGGTCACGCCGGTCATCGCCATCGCGCCCCTGCTCTTGATCTACCTTCCGCAGCAGACCGCCGTCGTGGTCTGCGCCTGGATCGTCGGTTTCTTTCCGGTATTGTCCAACACCACGCTCGGACTGAACTCTGTGGATCGCAACCTGGCCGGGTTGTTTCAGCTTTACGGCGCGTCGCGACCGCAGACGCTGCTGTTTCTCAAATTGCCCGCCGCGTTGCCGTTCATTCTCGGCGGGTTGCGGATTGCGGGCGGGCTGTCGCTGATCGGCGCCGTCGTCGCCGAAATCGCGGCCGGCTCCGCCGGCGCAGGCTCTGGCCTCGCCTATCGCATCGCCGAATCCGGCTACCGTCTCAACATTCCCAGGATGTTCGCGGCGTTGCTGTTGCTCTCCGCCGCCGGGATTGTCATTTATGGGCTGCTGGCGCTAACCTCGCACCTTGCATTGCGGCGCTGGCACGAGAGTGCGCTTGGAAAGGAAAACTGATGGTGGGCGGAAATATCTCTTCCGAGAAAATCGATCTTTTGCTCTACGGGCCGAACAAGCCCATCATCGGCAACGGCTTTTCCGACCAGTTCGTGCTCCACGCGTTCGAAACCACCCCCGATCTGGAAAGGTTGACGCCGGCCGTCGCCGCGAAGATCCGCGGGCTGGCGGTGACCTACACTACGGTGCGGGGCGATGCGAAAACGCTGGCGCGCTTTCCGAGGCTCGAAATCGTCTCCACCTTCGGCGTCGGTTACGATCACATCGATGCGGCTTACGCGCGCGACCGCAATATCGTCGTCACCAACACGCCGGATGTCCTGACCGAGGAGGTCGCCGATATCGCGCTGGGGCTTTTGATCGCCACCTTGCGCGAGTTCGTCAAGGCCGACCGCTATCTGCGGTCAGGTCTGTGGACGACGCAGAGTTTTCCCTTGAGCGTCGGTTCGCTCAGGGATCGCAAGGTCGGGATGGTCGGCATGGGCCGGATCGGCCAGGCGATCGGACGCAGGCTGGAGGCATCGCGCGTTCCCGTCGTCTACCATTCGCGCAACCCGGCGCCCGGCGTATCCTACAAGCACTATCCCGATCTGATCGCGATGGCGAAGGCCGTCGATACGCTGGTCGTGATCGTTCCGGGGGGTGCTGCGACCGCGAAAATGGTCAACGCCGATGTCATGAAAGCGCTCGGGCCGCGCGGCGTGATTATCAATGTCGCGCGCGGCACGGTGGTCGACGAGCAGGCCCTGATCGCGGCGCTGAAGTCGGGGACCATTCTGGCCGCGGGGCTCGATGTATTCGCCAACGAGCCGACGGTGCCGGACGAATTGCGCGCCATGCAGAATGTCGTGCTGCTGCCGCATATCGGCTCCGCCTCGGTGGTGACGCGAAACGCGATGGATCAATTGGTGGTCGACAATCTGAAAGCCTGGTTCGCAGGCAAGGCTCCGCTGACGCCGGTCGTGGAGACCCCGGCAAAGGGCCGCTGATGACGGCCCGTCGCGCAGGCGTCGCGGCCGTGACGCTTCTGGCGCTGGTCGCGTCCGGATCGAAGGCATCGTCACAGGATGCCGCGAGCCTGAAAAAGGAAATGCTCGGGCAGTGGGAACTCTCCACCACCGAACGCAGCAAGACCTGCGTCGTCACGCTTAAAGGCGATTCGACACCGCAAGGCCTGAAACTTGAACTCGAGCCCGGTTGCGCGAAGACGCTGCCGTTCACCAAGGCCATCACCGCCTGGAGCATCAAGGGACTGGATATCGTGCGGCTGCAGGATGCCGCCGGTCAGCCGGTGATCGATTTTACCGAGGTCGAGACCGGGATATTCGAAGGCCAGAGAACCGGCGAAGGCATCTACATCCTGCAGAATCTCGCGGCTGCGCGTTCGCTGGCAAAATCGATGGACCAGATGATCGGCGACTGGGCAATGGTTCGCGGCAACGAACAGGTGATCTGCGGCCTGACGCTGACCAATACCGAGGCCGGCGCGGATAATTTCCAGGTATTTCTGAAGCCGAAATGCGATCCCGTCGTCGCAGCGTTCGCGCCGACGCAATGGCGGCTGGAGCATGGCCAGATGCTCCTGATGTCGGACGGCGGCGAAACCTGGACCTTCGAGGCCGACGACAACGCGCAGTGGCGGCGGGTGCCCGATGCCGCCGATCCGCTGATTATGTTAAGGCAGTAAATTCAGGACGGGCCGGTCAGCCGGGGGGGGGTAAAGCCCGCGACTTTTCGCTAGCCGTCTGTCGATTCGAGAATATCACGATGCCGGCTGGGCGGCCAGCTTCACAGGTCTGGCCGATATCGCCGGCCGATAGAGGAGAGAGCGCCCATGCCCAAACCGGAGATCATCGGTTCCGCGCGGTCGACCTACACCCGCGTCGTGCGCATGGTGTGCGAGGAGAAGGGCATCGACTATGTGCTGACGGAGCGGATGCTGGGCGCACCGGAATTGCTTGCGATTCACCCCTTGGGTAAAATGCCGGTACTGCGCCACGGCGATGTCGAGCTATTCGAATCCAAGGCTATCGCTACCTATCTCGATCGCAGCTTTGCGGGCGCGCAACTGTTTCCGTCCGATCCCCGACTCCTGGCACTCACCGAGCAATGGGTCTCGCTGGTCAACACGGCGATGGACCGCACGTTGATACGTACTTTTCTCCTCGCCTATATCGTCCCGAAGACATCAGACGGAAAGCCCGACCGCGAGGCGATCGACGCCGTGATGCCAATGGTGCGCGAGCAGCTCCGAATCCTCGACAGAGCGGTCGCCGGATCGGGCTATCTGGTCGGCGATCGCTTCACCTTCGCCGACATCAATTTGCTGCCGATCCTGCATCGGGTCGGGCAAGCCCCTGAAGGCGCGGAGGCCCTCGCCGCCGCGACAAATCTCGCCGGCTATTACGAGCGCCACGCGGCGCGGCCAAGTTTTACGCGCACCGATCCGCCGCGAGGGCCGCCGGGCCGGGCGAGTTAGCGGTACGGAAGGTTTGGTGAAATGGACGATCCGTAGCCGGTCGCTCACATCAGCTTCAGCCCCTTCAAACTGGCATGGCCGTTCTTGCCGACGATGATATGATCATGCACCGATATTCCTAGCGGCGTCGCGATGTCGACGATCGCCCTGGTCATCTGCACATCCGCCTGCGAGGGCGTCGGATCGCCGGAGGGGTGGTTGTGAACCAGGATGATCGCGGTCGAGGACAGTTCCAGCGCGCGCTTGATCACCTCGCGCGGATAGACCGGAGTGTGGTCGACGGTGCCGGTTTGTTGCACCTCGTCGGCGATCAATTGATTGCGCTTGTCGAGGAACAGGATGCGAAACTGCTCCTTGTCGGCGAACGCCATGCTGGTTCGGCAATAGCCGGTCACGTCGTTCCATGACGACAGCGCAATGCTCTTTTTGATCTCGCCCCTGGCGATACGGTGCGCGGCGGCCGCGATCAGCTTGATCTGGTTGATGCAGGCATCGCCAATTCCTTCGACCTCGCGCAGCCGCGCCACCGGCGCGTGCACGACTTCGGCAAAGGAGCCAAACGTTTTCAGCAGGGCCTTCGCCAGCGGCTTGGTGTCGCGCCGCGGCAGGGCCGGAAACAGTGCCATCTCCAAGAGCTCATAATCGCTCAGCGCCTCCGGCCCGGCAGTGTGGAAGCGCTCGCGCAGCCGCGTCCGGTGGCCGTGATAATGCGGCGTCTCGGGCGATTGATCCTGGGGTTCGCTGGGCTTCGCGGGCATTGGCCATAACCATGCCGTGCCGGCCAGGTTTTGCAACCGTGAAGTGTCGGGGCAGGCAGTCCGGCTCGCCGGAAATCAGGCCACACCCGGCGGCTTCTCGGCGTGGCGCTCCGACAGCGTGAAGATTTCGACGCCGGTTGGGGTGACACCGACCGAATGCTCGAATTGCGCCGACAGCGAGCGGTCGCGGGTCACCGCGGTCCAGCCGTCGGACAGGATCTTGACGTGCGGCTTGCCGAGATTGATCATCGGCTCGATGGTGAAGAACATGCCGGGCTTCAGCACCGCGCCCTCGCCGGGCCGGCCGATATGGATGATGTTCGGCTCGTCGTGGAACATGCGTCCCAGACCATGGCCGCAGAAGTCACGCACCACGCTCATGCCCTGCGGCTCGACAAAGCTCTGAATGGCGTGGCCGATATCGCCGGTGGTGGCGCCGGGTTTTACCGCACTGATGCCGCGCATCATCGCCTCATAGGTCACCTCGATCAGCCGCTCGGCCTTGCGGGCAATCGGCGCGATCGCATACATCCGGCTGGAATCGCCATACCAGCCCTCGACGATGAAGGTGACATCGATGTTGACGATATCGCCTTCCTTCAGCACCCGGTCCCCCGGCATGCCGTGGCAGACCACGTGGTTGATCGAGGTGCAGGTCGAATAGCGGTAGCCGCGATACATCAGCGTGGCGGGATAGGCGCCATGGCTGAAGGCGAATTCGCGGACGAACTCGTCGATCCGCGAGGTCGGCACGCCCGATTTGACGATATCGGTGAGTTGGTCGAGGCATTTGGCCACCAGCGCGCCGGCCTTGCGCATGCCCGCGAACGCGCTCGGCCCATGCAGCTTGATCTGCCCGGTTTTGCGCGAGGATGTATCGGAGGCTTCGACATAGCTCATGGGCGGATCATGCTTTTGCGGGGAACCTGTGATTTGGCCTCTCAATTTAATGATCGCAGCGGTCAGTGCAAGCCGAGGTTGGAACGTTGGAGGCCCCAGGCACGCCGACCTGTCATGGCTCGATTATGGCGCCGATCTTGGCGCCCGATCCTGGGCCGGTGGGAACCGAGCATCAGGTCGGAACGTCGACGACGGTCTCGACCGGCAGCGCACCGCCAAGGACGCGGATTTCGCGCACCGGATAGGGCACCTTGATGCCCTCGCGCCTGAAGGCGTCCCACAGCGACAGCATCGCCTCGCTCTTCACATTGTCCATTCCGTCGGGATCGGAGATCCAGAAGGTGAGGGAAAACCTCATCCCGGCCTCGGCGAATTCGACCAGAATGCAGTTTGGCGGTTTGTCCTTGATGGCGCGCGGCGCTGCCATCGCGACCTCCACGGCCAACTTGCAGACCAGGCGGGGATCGGCATCGTGGTTGGCGCCGAAATTGACCTTCACCAGCGCGTTCTTGTCGGTGTAGGTCCAGTTGACGACCTTCTGCGTGATCAGGTCTTCGTTCGGGATCAGGAATTCGCGGCCGTCGCCGGCGGAGACTGAAATGTAGCGCGTTTTCATCGCGCTGATGCGCCCGGTGCTGTCGCCGATGGTAACGAGATCGCCGGGCTTCACCGATTTGTCCGCCAGCAGGATAATGCCGCTGATGAAATTGGCGACGATCTTCTGCAGGCCGAAGCCGATGCCGACGCCCGCGGCGCCCGAGAAGATCGCCAGCGCCGACAGATTGATCCCCACCGCGCTCATGGCGAGCGCGACGGCGAATATCATCAGCGCCAGCCGGATCATCTTGACCAGCAGCACCTGGATCGACGGCGTCAGGTCGCTGGATCGCGTGATCCGGCTTTCCACGAAATTGCTGACGATATTGGTCAGCCACAGCGCCACGATCAAAAGTACGGCGAACTGGATCAGTAACAGCGGCGTCAGCCGCAGCCCGCCAAGCACGATCGAGACCGAGTCGAGCGCGTTGATGACAGGTTCAAGCTGGCCGACAATGCTGAGTGCCGCGACCAGAAATGCCGACAGCGCCACCAGGCGGACGATGAAAGTGTTGCGGATGCCCGATGTGACGAGGCGGATGACCAGCCAGGCAAAGGCAAGCTTGGCGGCTACCGCGAGCAGGTAGCTGTGGCTCGGCCAGGTCGATGCCAGCATGACCCTGCGCGCCAGCACCATCAGCAGCGCAAACACCGCGCTCGAAGCGCTACCGACCAGCGTGCGCATCGAAAGCCGCAGCGGCGCCGGCCACCCCATCGCCAGCGAGGTCATTTCGATCCGCGAGTGAACCGCGACACCCGTGGCAAACGCTGCCCCGCCGCCCGCCAGGATCAGCCCCAACTGCAGATAGAACCACGGCGAGGTGACCTCCGCGCCGACCGAACGCGCGGCGGCGTGCAGGAATTCGCTGACGTCATTGAGGTCCATCGTCAAAATCCGGGGCGGCGCGGGCAGCAAACCTGATTCGAATATGGCGCAGATTCTCACAATCACGGCGTCGGCGCCATCGATGCGAGGCATCGGGTAAGTGAATGAGTGTCCGCAAACCGGCCATATCGCGCTTGGCCTCGGACTTGGCCTCGGACCTGGCCTCAGACCTGGCTTCAGAAATGGGTTGGCGTCGAAGTGTGGCGACGATAAGGATGCAATTGCAGGTATTTGCTCTGGTTTGAGAAAGCGCATGGCTTCCCTCGACTCGGTCAGCGTGTCCATTCTGCTCGGCGCGGTTCTGCTGATGGCTGGAATCCTGTCGAGCCTGCTCGCGCTGCGGTTCGGCGCGCCGCTGCTGCTGGTGTTCCTGGTCATCGGCATGGCCGCCGGCGATTCCGGACCCGGCCGGCTGCAGTTCGACGATGTCCGCACCACTTACCTCGTGGGATCGGTGGCGCTGGCGCTGATCCTGTTCGACGGCGGCTTGCGAACGCGGTTTCATAGCATCCGCACGGTGCTGGCGCCGTCGGTGATGCTGGCAACCATCGGCGTATTGCTGACCGCGCTGATCACAGCCCCTGTTGCCAGATATGCGCTCGATCTGAACTGGACCGAAGCGCTGCTGGTGGGGGCCGTGGTGGCCTCGACCGACGCCGCGGCGGTATTTCTTCTGGTGCACGCGCAGGGCCTGCGCCTGCGCCCCCGTGTCGGCGCGACGCTGGAGGTGGAATCCGGCAGCAACGATCCGTTCGCGGTATTTCTCACGCTGATGCTGGTGGAACTGATTTCGGTCGGCGAAAACTCGCCTTTGCATGTTGCGCTGGAATTCGGCCGCGAGGCCGTGCTCGGCGCGATCGTCGGCGTGATCGGCGGCCGCCTGGTGGTGCTGGGACTCAATCGCGTGGCGCTGCCGCAGGGCTTGCATGCCCCCTTTGTCGCCACCGCGGCGCTGGTGATTTTCGGCGCGGCGCAGATCGGCCACGCCTCGGGATTTCTCGCGGTCTATCTTGCCGGCATCATCATCGGCAACCAGCCGACCCGGGCGCATAATTCGGTGGTGACGTTTCTCGACGCCGCGACCTGGTTGGCTCAGATCGTGATGTTCGTGCTGCTCGGCCTGCTGGTCGCGCCGCAGCGGCTGGCCGGCAGTGTCGGTCCGGCCGTGATCGTGGCGCTGGTGTTGATGCTGGCGGCGCGGCCGCTGGCGGTATTTCTCTGCCTCGCCCCGTTTCGCTTCAACTGGCGGGAAAAGATCTTCATCGCCTGGACCGGACTGCGCGGCGCGGTCGCGATCTTTCTGGCCTCGATCCCGATGCTGGTAGGATTGCCGAAGGCCTATCTCTATTTCGACGTCGCCTTTGTCGTCGTCATCATCTCGCTATTGCTGCAGGGCTGGACCCTGGCCGCCGCGGCGCGGCGGCTGCATGTGGCGCTGCCGCGCGCCGATCGCGGGCCGCGGCGGGTCGAGCTCGATCTGCCCGGTCAACTCGAACAGCAACTGGTCGGCTATTCGGTCCGCCCGAAAAGCCTGTATTTCCGCCGTGGCCTCATTCCATCATGGTCGAAGCCGACGCTGGTGATCCGCGATCAGCATATCCTGTCGCCTGCGGAAGCCGATCCGATCGCGGCGGGCGACTACATCTATCTGCTGGCGCCGCCGGAAAAGGCCGAAGCGCTGGACCGCTTCTTTGTCGACATGCTGCCGAGCGCCGCGCCAGATCCGCATCTGCTCGGCGATTTCGCCGTCTCCGGCGAGCACACGCTGGGCGAGCTTGCGGAAATCTACGGCATCGCCACCGATACCGGACATTCCGGGCTGACGCTGGCGGATTATTTCGACATCCATCTCGACCATGCGCCGAAGGAAGGCTCGGAGCTTGCGCTTGGTTCCATCGTGCTGGTGGCGCGCAGTATCAGTGGCGGCAGGGTCAATGTGGTCGGCCTTCGCCTCCCCGAAGAGGAGGAAGCCGCGCCGCTGACGTGGGTAGCTTCGCTCAGGAGCAGGCTCGCGAAAATCTGGGCGTCGGTGGTGGGGATTTAGGGCGTTTTCCGGTTCGGCGGCTTCATCCTTCGAGACGCCGCGCAAGGGCGCGGCTCCTGCGCCTTGTGGCGCAACCCTTGTATGTCCTCGATCGGACCCAACACTGCTTTCCCAAGCTACAGGCGGGTGCTAGCGTTGTTGCGGATCGTCCCGGCACTTTCCAACCGCTGCGCATGACAGCGGCAGCCAGGAATCCGGGGAGAGACATGGCCGACGTCACGCTTGGCGCTCCGGGAGCCGTTCAAGAAGCCGTTCATGATAATGTCCACGGGAGAGCCCAAAGCGCGGCTCGGGATCATTCCAAAACAGCGGCGGCACAGGACTGGCTGAGCTCGATCGAGAAATCGAATCTCACGCCGCGCTATTATCTGACGGTCGGCCTCCTGGTGCTGCAGGAGATGTTTGAATTCTACGATTTCTTCCTGGTCGGATATTTGGTCTCGGTGCTCGCGCCGGGCTGGCATCTCAGTTACGGCCAGAGCGCGGTGATGCTGTTGGCGTCCGGCGTCGGCGCCATTGCCGGCTCACTCGTCGGCGGGCGAATCGCCGATATCATCGGACGCAAGAAGATCATCTGGGGCGGCGGCCTGATCTTTTCGCTGGGCGCCGTGGGATGCGCATTGATCCCGGACGGCGCCTGGATTCTGTTTTCGATATTGCGTTTCGTCGTCGGCTTCGGGTCGATCGCCGCGGTGAGCGCGCAGGGTCCTCTGGTTGTCGAGATCACGCCGACCAGATACCGCACCTTCGTTTCCAGCATGATGGTGGTGCCGGTTGCGCTCGGCACGTTGTTCGCCGCGATGATTTCGTCGAGCCTGCTGCCGCTGATCGGCTGGCGCGGCGTCGCGGCCACAGGCGCCCTGCCGATCGTCACTTCGCTGTTGATCGCGCTGGTTGCGCCGGAATCGGTGCGCTGGCTGCTGTCGCGCGGCCGCAACGCCGAGGCGCGGCGCGAGGCCGCAAAGCTGCTCGGCGTCGCCGAGGCCAGCGTCACGTTGCCGGTTGCGATTGAGGCAGTCAGCAAGTCCGGATCGCTCCTTGAGCTGTTCCAGGACCAGAAACGCTTCTGGTGGGTCGTCGTGATCTGGACCGGGATGTCGACCGGCACTTATGGCGTAATCTTGTGGGGACCAACCATCCTGTCGCAGCTTCTGAAGATCACCGCGCACGAGGCCGCGCATTACTTTGTCTACGCCAGCATCGCCTCGATGCTCGGCCGGGTGTTGTTTTCCGTACTGCCGCTTTATATCGGGCGGCGCGGTGCCGCGATCTCGGGAACTTTGGTCTCGGTCCTGGTCATGCTGGCGATTGTCGCTTTCGGTCGCGAGTCGGTCGCGGGCTGGTCGGTATTTGGGCTGCTCGTGATCTTTGGCGCGGCGTTTTATAGCGGCGCCTTCTCCAATATGACGCCCTATGTGGTCGAGGTCTTTCCGGTCTCGCTCGGCGCACGCGCGTTCGGCCTGGCGCAGGCGGCCAACGGCATCGGCAAGATCCTGGGACCGGTGTGTCTGGCGCTGATCGCAGGCAGCAGAGACGTGGTTTCACCGAAGGCCACCGCCGATGCGATCGGGCCGGCCTTCCTGTTCCTGGCGGCCTGCGAATTTGCGGCGCTGATCGCCATCATCGCCTATCGCAGAGAACCCCACGGCAAGCCGATGGATCTTGAATAATCATGGTGTTTTCGAGCGAAGTGGATAGCGGTTCGCATGGCAATCAAGTTTACGCAGGTTACGCAGACTTGTCTGCGCAGAAAGCGCGTCAAAACAAAAGGGCAGAGCCTCGATTCTGATTCAATCAGAACCGAGGCTCCAGGGTTCAAGAAGGAAAAAGAGATGCTCGACGTCCCCGTTCTGATTTCCGGCGGTGGTCCGGTTGGCCTTGCGGCCTCGTTGCTGCTGTCCCGGCACGGCGTACGCTCGCTGCTTGTCGAGCGTCACCCGGGCACGGCGATCACGCCAAAGGCGCGCGGGATCAATGCGCGTACCATGGAAGTCTTTCGGCAATGCGGCATCGACGCCGCGATCAGGGAGGCGGGGCTGCATGAAGGACGGTTGGGGCTGATCGTCTGGACTGAAACTCTCGCCGGCCAGGAGATCGAGCGCCGGGCACCGGGTCGGGCGACCGCGAAGAACATGGCAATGACGCCGGTCAAGAATTGTCTCTGCGCCCAGGATGATCTTGAACCGGTCATTCGCCGGTTTGCGGAGGCGGCGGGGCCGGGAACGCTGCGGTTCAATACCGAGCTCTCGTCCTTCAGCCAAGGGCCCGGCGCCGTCACCGGCGTCTTGACCGACCGTACCACAGGGGCGGAGACGCCGTTTACCGCGCGCTATCTGATCGCCGCCGAAGGCGCGCAAAGTGCCGTCCGCCGCGCGCTCGGCGTGAACATGGCCGGAGCAGAGAAGATCTATGACAGCGTCAATATCCTGTTTCACGCCGACCTCACCCGATGGGTCGAGCATCGGCCGGCCGCGCTGTATTATGTCGAACAGGAAGACCTGCGCGGCACGTTCCTCACGATCAACGGCAGGGATCGCTGGGGTTTCCTGATTCACGGCCCCAAACAATATGGCTGGCAGCCGAAAGACTTCACTCCGGAATTCTGTGCGGGGTTGATCCGCAAAGCCGCCGGCTTGCCGGACCTCGCGGTCACGGTGCTGGGTGTCAGTCCCTGGGAAGCCTCTGCCATCGTCGCCGACCGCTATCGCGTCGGCAACGTATTCCTCGCCGGGGATGCGGCCCACGAGATGCCGCCGACCGGGGGTTTTGGCCTCAACACCGGGGTGCAGGACGTTCACAATCTGGCATGGAAGATATCGGCCGTGCTTGGCGGCAAAGCCGACGATGCGCTGCTCGACAGTTACAATGCCGAGCGCCAGCCTTGCGGCCAGATCATCACCGAGAACGCTCTGGCCAACGCCTTGTCGATGGGACGCACCGCGCGGCAAAGCGGCGTCTTGCCGCGGCGGGAATTCCTCAACGAACAGGGGCTGATCTTCGGGGCCTGCTATCGGTCGATAGCGGTGGTACCGGACGGCACGCCACCGGTTGCCGGCGGCGATCCCGTCACCGAATATGTGCCGTCCGCCCGGCCCGGCGGTCGCGCGCCCCATGTCCGGCTCACGCGCGGCAACGAGCCAATCTCGACCATCGACCTGCTCGGCCCGCATTTCGTGCTGCTGGCCGGCCGCGACGGCGAGCGATGGCGGCAGGCCGCGCAAGCGCTCGGCCCATCATGGCCTCCGCTCAACGCCTTTACCGTCGGCTGCGACGAAAGCCTCGGCGATCCCGACAACAACTGGCACGGCGTTTACGGCGTCGATCCGGACGGCGCGGTACTGGTTCGGCCGGACGGCTATGTAGCCTGGCGCAGCCGCTCAGGCGCCTCCAATCCGTCGGAAATTTTGCGCGCGGCGTTCGATTGCCTGCTCGGCAGGATGCCTGCCATCGCGTGAGGAGTAGAAGAGACGATATCACCCCGGCGAGGAAACCGCCGGCAACACTTCGGGGCCGCCGAACGCGGTCACCCGCCCGCCCCGGAGCATCACGATGTCAGTCGCCAACAGGCGCATTTCGCCGGCATCGTGGCTGACATAGACCATCGGCACATTGGCTTCGTCACGCAGACGCACAAGATAGGGCAGAATCTCCTCCTTGCGCTCCTCGTCCAGCGAGCCCAGCGGCTCGTCCAATAGCAGCAATCTCGGCTGCGCCAGCAGCGCGCGTCCGAGCGCGATGCGCTGGCGCTCGCCGCCGGACAGTTTTCCTGGACGGCGATCCAGGAGGCCGCCGATATCGAGCAGGCCGGTGACGCGCGCGCGTTGGACGGGATCGTCGGCGAGGCGGTTCATGCGTCGCCCGTAATCGAGATTCTCCCTGACATCGAGATGCGGAAACAGCCGCAAATCCTGGAACACATAACCGATCCGGCGGCGGTGCGCCGGGACGTGCAGGCCGGCGGCGGTATCGTCGAGCACCTCGCCATCGATGGCGATGCTGCCGCGATCGGGCCGCAGCAGCCCCGCGATCATGTTGATCAGGGAGGTCTTGCCCGCGCCGGAGGCGCCGAACAGGCCGGTGACCTGGCCTCGGCTTTCAAACGAGGCTTCGACCTTGAATTCGCCAAGCTGCTTTGAAACATCAACCCGCAGCATGATCAGTTCCCGTGCAGGCGTCGGGTCGCGCGCCGCGCGAACCATTCGGAGGCGATCAGCGCGCTCATCGCGATCACGATGGAGACGATCACCAGCCGCAGCGCCGCGGTGTCGCCGTCCGGAGTGGAGATCAGCGAATAGATCGCCGAGGAAATGGTCTGGGTTTCGCCGGGAATATTCGACACGAAAGTAATGGTGGCGCCGAATTCGCCGATCGCCTTGGCAAAGCCGAGCACCATGCCGGCCAGCACGCCCGGCAGCGCCAGCGGCAGCGTCACCGATGTAAACACCCGCCAGGGGGCGGCGCCCAGCGTGCCGGCGGCCTGCTCCAGCCGCTTGTCGACGGCTTCAATCGACAGACGAATGGGACGCACCAGCAGGGGAAACGACATCACGCCGCAGGCCAGCGCAGCACCTGTCCAGCGAAACGCGAAGACAATGCCGAGATGGTCCGCAAGCCATGCGCCGATCAGGCCGCGCCGGCCGAAGGTCAGCAGTAACAGATAGCCGGTGACGACCGGCGGCAGCACCAGCGGCAGATGGATCAGCGCGTCGACCGCCGGCTTGCCCCAGAAATCCCGACGCGCCAATAGCCACGCCGCGGCGATGCCGAGCGGCGTCGCCACCAGCGTCGCAACGGTAGCGACCCGCAGCGACAGCAGGATGGCCGTCCATTCGGTGGGCGAGAGTTCGAACATCAGGTCGTTGGGCTGACCAGGAATTTGAACCCGTATTTTTCGAAGATGGCTTTGGCCGCCGACGAGCGCAGGAAGGCGAGATAACCGGCGGCTTCCGGTTTCGCCATCATGGTCGCCGCCACGGGATAGATGATCGCCGGATGGGAATCGGCCGGGAAGGTTCCGACGATCTTGACGCCCGGCTCGACCTTGGCGTCGGTCGAATAGACGATGCCGAGCACCGCTTCGCCGCGCGCCACCAGCGTCAGCGCGGCGCGCACGCTTTCCGCCATCGCGAATTTCGGCTCGGCGGCCTGCCAGGCGCCGAGTTTTTCCAGCGCCGCCTTGGCATATTTGCCGACCGGAACCGCGGCCACGTCGCCGGTGGCGATCTTGCCGCCGCCGGCGAGTTTGGCGAGATCGAAGCCGGGGCCGATCGCAACATTGTCGATCCCGGAATCCTTTGGCGCGATCAGCACGATGCTGTTGCCGAGCAGATTGACCCGGGTCGGCTCATCGATGGTCTTCCTTGCAATCGCATAGTCCATCCAGTCGGTATCGGCCGACACAAAGACATCCGCCGGGGCGCCCTGTTCGATCTGTTTTGCCAGCGTCGAACTCGCGGCGTAGCTGGCTGCGATCTTGACGCCCGACTTCGCGGTATAGGCGGCGTCGACGTCATCGAGCGCGTTCTTCATCGAAGCTGCGGCAAACACCGTGAGGCTCTTGTCCTGGGCAAGCGCCGGGCAGGAAGTCGAGCCGCACAACAGGGTGAAGGCCAGGAAAAGTCCGGCATGACGATGCATGGTGACGCTCCCCTGCCTGTTCGCGGGCGCGTTTCCCGCGCACGGAAATCGGGCGTTGGTTGTATCTGGATGCGACAGGCGGAAGCGACGTTCCGCTGCTCCCGACGACTTACGGTCGTCCACGATATCGCTGTCAAAACCATAACAGGCGGGCCGACCGGGTTAAAGTAACCCTCTGTCCTATTCGGACGGCAGGATCGCGACCGACACCGAATCGTCTTTGGTGCCGCTGATTTGCAGCACAAACGGCTTCGCCTCGATCTCGTACTTCATGGTCTTGCGAATGCCGTCGCAGTCGGTGGCGCCGCTGAAGGCCTTTGGTTTGAGAAAATGTCCGTCCTGCACCACGTCGACCCAGCCGCCGGCCGACAGGCTGACGGTATAGACGCCGGCCTTCGGCGCGCTCTTGAAATTCGCAAAACCGGCATAGGTGCCTTCCTTGGGTGCCCGTTCGGGCGGCGTCGGCAGCTTCGCGTCCGCAGGCGCGTGCAAGGCCAGCGTCATCCCGGTCGATGGCAGCGCGGCGAGCTCGCCGCCCGAGGCAAGCTTGATGCGATCCGGCGCGGTCAGCGCAGCGCGTTCGTGCTCGATCGGCCATTTGAACTTGTCGCAGCCGCTCGGCTCCTCCGCCGCGCGTGCGGGAGCGGTTCCGAGCAATACCAGCGCAACGAGCAAGGACGCGCGCATTTCAATCCACCCCAATCATGACGTCGGAGGCCTTCACCACCACGGTGACATGGCCCTTGGCCTTGATGCCGAGTTCATCGACCGCCTCGTTGGTGATCGAGGAGGTGATGACCTGGCCGCCTCCGATATCGACCCGGACATGCGAGGTGGTCGCCCCCTTCTTCACTTCGACGACGGTGCCCTTGATCTGGTTGCGTGCACTGATGCGCATGGCGAATCCTTCACAATGTTTTCCCGCACGACGACAGCCCGCATCGGCAAATCGGGAATTGGTTGGGATCAGCAGCCCTGATCCAAAGCCTCACTCGCGCTTAAGGCGCGACGCTCGCCACAATAGCCTATTCCGGTAGACGAATCAAAACAGCGTTCCGGTGTTAATGCTTGACATCCGGCGCGGCCAGCACCGCTTTGCAGGCGGCCGGCAATGCCGCCATCGTGATCCCGTGGCTCGGTTTCGGCGGCTCTTTCGGCGGCGCCGGATGGATGACCGAATCCGTGAACCAGTAGGCCAAATCGGCAGCGCTGCAGCCTTCGCCTGCCGGCTGATCCGGTTGGCTTTTGCATTCGCTGCTGCCGGGCGGGCACTTCATGCGGATGTGGAAGTGGTAGTCATGGCCCCACCACGGCCGGACCTTGGAAAGCCAGCCGCGGTCGCCCCTGGCATCGCGGCACAGCGCTTTCTTGATCGCGGCGTTGACGAAGATGCGCTGCACGCTCGGCTCCAGCGCGGCGTCGCGGATCAAGGCGAGATGGCCAGGCGTGAAGACATTCGGATCGACATCGAGCCGGTCGTCGCGCACCACCATGGTCGCGGACATCTCCTCGCGCTCCTCGCGCGACAACAGATGGTCCGGCATCGGCGTCAGCCAGATATCGGCGTCGAGACCGACCTGATGGCTGGCATGGCCGGTGAAAGTCGGGCCGCCGCGCGGCTGCCCGATGTCGCCGATCAGGATGCCCGGCCAGCCCGCGTCCTTGTGCACCTTGAGCGACAGCCGCTCCAACAGCGCGACCATGTCGGGATGGGCCCAGTTGCGGTTGCGCGACAGCCGCATCACCTGCCAGGTGTCGCCAGTGATCGGTAGCGCTCGCGCGCCGGCGATGCAGCCCGCGCTGTAGAAGCCGATCACCCGCGTCGGCATCGCCGCCGGCAGCAGCTTGCGGCCGAACAGCTCCTTGGCGGCGAGATTGGGATCCTTGGGATTGGCCAAAGGCGGCAGCGGTTTTGGATCGAGGCTGCCCTGGTCCTGCGCCAGCGCGGCAGCGCCGACAATGGTGGACAACAGGAGGGGGATCAGGATCAGGCGGCGGTTCATTGGATCACTCTGCGGCATAATCCTAGCACGGAATTAGCGCCGCGCGAACAAAGCTGCGCCAGCCGCCATTGCCTGAGTCTTGCGCCGACTCTCTTGATTCGCCGGCAACGGGTCAAGAATAATCCCGCTTTCCCGGACCCGGCAAATCATCGCGGGCTTTACAACCTGTATTTGCAAAGCCATGATGCCTTCATCGGGTGGCGGGGGCGCGATCATGAAATGGCGATGCGGACGGCCGGCAACGCTGGCGCTTCTGGCTGTCATATCGGGGTTGGCACTGACGCCGGCGCGCGCCGACGTCCTGGTCCAGATCGACAAGTCATCGCAGCGCATGGCCGTCAGCGTCGACGGCATGATGCGCTACAACTGGCCGGTTTCGACCGGCCGTGATGGCTACGGCACCCCGAGCGGCGTGTTCCATCCGCAAACCATGGCGCGCCGCTGGTTCTCGCGGAAATATTACAATTCGCCGATGCCGCACGCGATCTTCTTTTATTATGGTTTTGCCATTCACGGCACCAACGACATCTCGCGGCTCGGCGGCCCCGCCTCGCATGGCTGCGTCAGGCTGCACCCCTCGCATGCGGCGGCGCTGTTCGCATTGGTCGAGCGCAACGGGCCGCGCAATACGCGGATCGAGATTTCGAACTAGGAATTGCTCTGTGACACGATGAATGTTTGAGCGAAGTGCCGGTTTCTTCGGCACCGGGCGTTCGTACCTTGCCGGCCTTCCGCGCCTGAAAGACGCGCTCTGAGCAAATTGTGATTCGTTCGGAGAACGCAGTCCTGTCATTGAATTCGGGAATATGAATCGGCACACGTGATGTATTCGTGTCGAACGACAGCTATCCGTCTCGCATATTTCGGAGATTCCCGGCAGTAGAATGGCAGGCCGCGGATACGGCCCGAACCAACGTGATCTAGACTGATGGCGCAGTTTGTATCTCGGAGAGCCCCTGCGCTTTCGGGTCTCGCGGCCTGGTTCGCGGGCGTGGCGATGTGCGCCATGGCGGCATCAACTCCGGCTGACGCCGACGATATCGCGCCGCCCGATCCCGCCGCGCCGGCCGATTCCGCCGCCCAGGCCGATCCCGCCGCTCCGGACAAGAGCGGCTACAGCCTGTTCGATCCGACGCCCGATGACGAAATGCGAAAATTCGCGCCTGACCGGCCGACGAAAGGCTTTTCGGTTCGAACGATCGATGCCGGTCACTTTGAACTGGAGACCGACCTTTTCAACTACACCTATTCGAGATATCTCGGCCTAACGACCCGCAGCGTTCAAGCCCTCGATCCAACCCTCAAGGTGGGGTTGACCAACTGGGCGGATCTCGAAATCCAGTTCAACGGGCTGCAATCCTCGCAATCCTTCGACAGCCCGTCCGGCACAGGCCCCGCGCTTGGCGGGGGGTTCGGCGACGTCTTCTTGCGGACGAAGGTGAATTTGTTCGGCAACGACGACGGCCCGGCGGGCCTCGCCGTCATTCCCTACGTCAAGCTGCCGTCGTCGACCTCGGTCATCAGCAACGGCGCCGTCGAGGGCGGGTTGATCGTGCCGCTGGCCTTGCGCCTGCCCCAGGACTACCTCGTTACCTTGATGACCGAAGTGGACGACCTGAAGGACGCCAACAACAGCGGCAGGTTCGCGAATTTCATCAATCTCGTCAGCGTCAGTCACCCGCTTCCCGGAATCGAAGGCGCCAACGGCATGGTCGAACTGTTTTCCTCGGCCGGCGCCGACCCGGCGACGCCGCCCATCTACACGTTCGACCTCGGCATGAATTACCGGCTGGATCAACATACGTTCCTCGACGTCGGCCTCAACCTGGGCCTCAACAACGCGGCGCCAAAAGCGCAGATCTATACGGGGGTATCGGTGCGTTTTTGACGCATCGCCTCCTGCATGCTCGGGTCTCGCTGCTCAGCGGCCTACCTTGCTGCTGCCCTGGGTGATCAGGCGCGCGGCGCGTTGATTGCGGGCATAGACCCACAGCCAGCTGATGGCGACGCTGAGCCGGTTGCGCAGGCCGATCAGAAAGTAGATATGCGCGATGCCCCATATCCACCACGCCAGTGTGCCGCGCAGCTTGATGCGTCCGAAATCGATCACCGCTTTGCGCTCGCCGATCTGCGCCAGGCTGCCTGCATGGCTGTAACGGAACGGGGCGGGGGTTTCGCCGCGCAGGCGGGCCTTGATGGCGTTGGCGACGTAGCGTCCCTGCTGCTTGGCCGCCGGCGCAATGCCGGGCACCGGCTTGCCATGCCAGGCTTCGATCACGACGGTATCGCCGACCGCGAAAATATCGGGATGACCGGGAACGGTGAGATCGGGCAACACTTGCAGGCGCCCGGCGCGGTCGGCCTCGGCGCCAAGCCATTCGGCGGCGGGCGAAGCCCGCACACCGGCAGCCCAGATGATGGTCGTGGTGTCGAGCCGCTTGCCGCCATACACGACATGATCGGCGGCGCATTTGGTGACCGGCTGTCCCAATACGATTTCGACGCCGAGATTTTCCAACGAGGCTTGCGCGTAGGCCGAGAGATCGTCGGCAAAGCCCGCCAGCACGCGGGGCCCGGCCTCGATCAGAACCACGCGCGCCTTCTGGGTGTCGATGTTGCGAAAGTCCGGCGGCAGCGTGTCCCGCGCCAGTTCGGCAATAGTGCCGGCGAGCTCGACGCCGGTCGGGCCGGCGCCGATAATAACGAAGGTGAGTAGCGCTGCGCGCCGTGCGGAATCGCTCTCGCGCTCGGCGCGCTCGAACGCGACCAGGATACGGCGCCGGAGCGTGGTGGCGTCCTCGAGCGTCTTCAGGCCGGGCGCGAACGGCTCCCATTCGTCGTGGCCAAAGTAGGCGTGTCGCGCGCCGGTGGCGAGAACCAGCGTGTCATAGGGTAGCGCGTCGCCATCCTCGAGCAACACGCGCCTGGCTGGCGCATCCACGCCGCAGACGGTAGCAAACAGGGTCGTGACCTCCGGGCGATCGCGCATCAGATGGCGGATCGGCCATGCGATCTCCGACGTCGCCAATGATGCGGTGGCAACCTGATACAACAGCGGCTGGAACAGATGATGGTTGCGGCGGTCGACCAGCGTGAGGGTCACCGGCGCGCCCGCAAGCCCGAACGCCGCTTCCAACCCGCCGAAACCGGCGCCGACGATCACCACGCGGTGGGGGGTTGCTGGTCGCGGCTGCTCTGCGGTCATGTGCGGCGCGCCTTTCGGTTTTAAGAACGATGCGAAGCTTCGGTCGATATGTAATCGTCAGGCGCTCGGCAAATAGTGCTGGCGAAAACGCCTTGCCAACCAGAACTATAATTCTTGCCATCCCCGGCTATTGCGAATTATGGTGCAGAAACACCTGCATTTAGCCCAAGGTTCTGGCAGGGAGCCTGCGGTTCTTGCTTGCTGCTGACCCAACGGTTTCGCGCACGAAACACGTCACCACAATAAAAATAAAGAGGTCTGAGCGGAAGGCGAGCGCCAGGCCCCCCAAAACCGGCGGCTCGTTCGACTGACGGCACGCAGGCCTGCAACGAGGAGGGAGCGGATATGAGATGGGCATTCTGGCTGGCGGGGGCAACGGCCCTGGCGCTGGCGCAGCCCGCTGCGGCGGCTGACACGATCAAGATCGGGTTTGTCTCCACCTTCAGCGGCCCGACCGCCGTGATCGGCAACGA
>Ga0116129_1000651_pt1 | contig 21172 bp, 16 predicted proteins | sample June2015DPH_17_2_FD_89732 | JGI IMG/M metagenome (GOLD analysis project Ga0116129, IMG submission 89732) | Peatland microbial communities from SPRUCE experiment site at the Marcell Experimental Forest, Minnesota, USA - June2015DPH_17_10 | ecosystem: Environmental > Terrestrial > Soil > Wetlands...
GCGTTCGCGTTCAACGGCAATCCCAATCTCGGCATACCGTTCAACAAGAACTACGCGATCATCGCGCTATCCGACATCATCATTCACTTCTGAGGCGTGGAAATGCCGCGGCGCTCATCCGCCCGGCCTTTCATCCGAAAAGTTCGACAGGGGTTAAAAATGAAGCGAATTCTTCTCTCCACCGCCTCGCTCGGCATCATGGCTCTGATGTCGCCGGCACTGGCTGCGGACCTTCCATACGCGAAGGCGCCATCGGCCACGGCTTCGGTCTACGACTGGACCGGCGTCTATGTCGGTGCGTTCGGCGGCGGCGGTTACGGCAACCACAACGTCAACAATGCGACCGGACAGGCCGTGCCGTTTGCGGACTTTTCGGCCAACTACTCATCCACCGGCGGCCTCGCCGGCGGCGAGATCGGCTACCAATGGCAGAGCGGCAGCTTTGTCGTCGGCATCGAGGGCGATCTGGCCTGGACGGGCATCAAGGGCAACGATTCCTCGCAATTCGCGGCCGGCGCGTTTCACGGCGTCAGCGCGGTCGATGCGGATAATCTTCGCTGGACCGGCGCGCTGCTGGCGCGTGGCGGCTATGCCATCGACCGCTGGATGTTCTTCTTCGAAGGCGGCTATGCCTTCGGCAGCATTCAGCACACGAACACGCCGCTCGTCGGGGCCGTCGATACGTTCAATGTCTCGGCGAACGGCTTGACCGGCGGCGGCGGCGTGGCCTACGCGTTCACGAACAACATCAGCGCCAAGTTCGATTTTCGCTATACCAGCTTCAACGGCTACAACCGGCCCGGCAGTACGGTCACGGGGCTCACGCAGAATGGCCAGTTGCCCTATTCGACTGTTTCCACCTACTCGGTCGTCACGCTCGGACTTGATTTCAAGTTCGGAAGCCCGGTAGTTGCGAAGTACTGATGTCGCGCCTGAGTCCGTCGCTGAAAGCTCGCGGCGCCGGACTCACGTTGCGTGAGCAAAGCCCAGGGCGACATGAATCACGTGGTAGTAAAGCGCGTGCGGATCGGCGGGATCGCTCTGCTTGCCGCAGCCCTCATCTGTGTAGCTTGCCGCGAGAGCGCTGCGCAGGCGGTTGAGCGCAGCTCAACCCAGCCCCGCGAGGCGGCAAGCCGCAGCCAGGGACCGGCGGCAGCGCCGGTGGTTGCATCAGAGCAGCAGGCTGCTCCCGGATCGATGCGCTACTATGGGGGACCCAAGTCCCCGATGTGGCGCGGGCCTGCGGCCAACTAGCAGACACTTATACGCAATCCCCGGACGACCCATGGTTTTGGCTGAGCCGCCAGAGCGATCGAGAACGCTTGTAAATAAAAGTTTGGAAAAGATGATGAAAAGGATACGCCTTGCGTGCCTTGTTCTGATCGTCGCCGGAGGGGCCGACGCTGCGCTCGCGGCGGATGCTCCCGCGGGAAGCGCGGCCGCGACGTGCACCAGAATTGTCGATCCCTACACCAATTACGCCTGTCTCGAACCCTGGCTCGGCACGACGTACTGGGAACGTCTCGTCAATTACTATCGGCTTGAGTGGGGCCATGATGCCGCGCCCGTCGATCCCAAGGCGCCGCCTTCGCGCCGGCCGGAGAGCGAGGTGCCGCCGACGCCGCAGTCCATTCCGCCCTATCCCTTCACCGAATGGCCCTATGGCGGAACGACGAATCTCGGCGTGACGCGGCCGAGCTCGGTCGATAGCCCCTTGATGGCGGCGCTCGGCAACACGACCGCCGGCCAATGGATGAATGACAATCACATCCAGATTTACGGTTGGCTGGATCCCGGCGGCAACCTCTCCACCAGCACCGTGAAGGGCGGCAATGCGCCGGCGGCCTATAGCTACAATCCGAACACGGTGCAGCTCGATCAGGCGGTGATCTATATCGAGCGTCTGCCCGACACGGTTCAGAAGGACCACATCGACTGGGGCTTCCGCTTCGCGCCAATCTACGGCGAGAACTACCGCTATACGACGGCTTACGGCCTCTTCTCGAGCCAGTTCCTGAATCAGAACCTCAACAACGGCTTCGACATTCCGATGGCCTATGGCGAGGTGTTCATTCCGCAGGTGCTGGACGGCCTGATGATCCGGTTCGGGCGTTACATCTCGATTCCCGACATTGAGGCTCAGCTGGCGCCGAACAATTACATGTACTCGCACTCGATGACGTATGTTTACGACAACTACACCAACACCGGCGTCGGATTTACGCTGGCCGCCGACAAGAACTGGATCTTGCAGCTCGGCGTTTCGACCGGAACGGAAGCGCTGCCCTGGCATGTCGGCGCGACCATCGCCAATCCCGACCCGAACCCGCTTTATCCCGGTACGACGATGCTGAAAGACCCGGGCGCTACGCCAAGCGTGACGGCCGGCGTGCGCTGGACCAGCAACGACGGCAACGACGACGTCAACGTCGTGGCCAACGGCATCAATGGCGGCCAGTGGGGCTACAACAACCTGCAATGGTTCGGGGTGACCTACTATCACAAGTTCAACGACCAGTGGCATATCGCGTTCGAGAGCTACAACGAGCATCAGAACAACGTGCCGAACGCGCTCAATCCGTTGGTCATCAATACGTCAGGCACTGGCCCGCTTGGCTTCTTCCAGCTCGGCGGCACGCCGTTCTCACCGCAATACATGCCGTTCAACGCGCCGAACCTCGCGCAGTGCAGTTCCGCCACTGTGCTGAGCTGCACGGCCTCGTTTCAGACCTTCCTGCTGTATGTGAACGACAAGATCACTCCGCTCGACAATCTGACCTGGCGCGGCGAATTCGTGGACGACCCCGAGGGGCAGCGCACCGGCACCAAAACCCGCTACCTGGAGGCCGGGTTTGGCTGGCAGCACTGGTTCTCGCCGCAGATCGAGATCCGGCCCGAGGTTTCCTATTACAGGTCGCTGGACGCATTTGCATTCAACGGCAACAGCAGTCTTGGGATCGCGCCCAACAAAAACTTCGCGATTATCGGCTCAGCCGATATGATCATTCACTTCTGAATCGTGGAATTGGATTCGTTCACGAAGAACATCAGCGCCAAGTTCGATTTTTCGCTGTACCAGCTTCAACGGCTACAACCGGTCCGGCGGCATGGTCACGGGACTTACGCAGAATAGCCAGTTGACCTGTTCGGCTGTTTCCACCTACTCGGGTATCAGGCTCGGACTTGATTTCAAGTTCGGAAGTCCCGTAGTTGCGAAATACTGATGTCGCGCGCCGGACTCCGTCGCTGAAAGCTCGCCGCGCCGGACTCACGTTGCGTGAGTAAAACCAGGAGGTTGATTTTGAATAACCAGGAGGTTGATATGAATCACGTCTCTTTGAGAGGAATTAAGTTCGTCGCCGTCGCGCTCGCAGCGGTTCTCGTCTGCGGAGCTTGCCGCGAAAGTGCTGCGCATGCTGTCGAACGTTTAAGCCAGCCGCGCGAGGCCGCAGCCCACAGCCACGGACTTTCGAGCGCGGCCTCGTCGGATCAACAGGCGAGGCTCGGACCGATGCGCTATTACGGGGGACCGAAGTCTCCGATGTGGCGCGGGCCTGCGGCGAACTAGCGTTCCATAGTTAGATTCCGAAGTTCGCATCAAAGGTAGCCGCGACATCAAGCGAACTTCGGAATCGGAACTACGAATGTCAGAACCGGGGCACTGGTCCCGCATTCAGGCAAGTAAAGGTGAGAAATTCCGGTTTTGCCATTGTTGAGATATTTGGCAACTGCTTGCCCAGGTCTCGAGCAAGCGATGAATATCTGAGCAAACCTGCGGGTTTTGAGCTTTGCGACTATTTTTATTATGTGGATTTGCCGTAAAACAATTGTTCAATTCAAACGACGCGTAAGGCTAGTGTAAGCACGATGCTGTAACGCAGCATGACAAAAGAATGGGCGGCGATGTTGGGGACTTTGAAGTGAGTGCTTTGTCGAAATCCCGCGCGATTTGGCTTGCTGCGATTGTGGTCGTCGGCGTCGCGTTGTTTTGGGGCAGGGGTTTCATCGGATTGGCCGACGGACAATCCGGGCGCAAGGAACAGGTTGCCTCGACCGAGCCCGTGCGGCCGGCCGCCGATGATCAGAGCGTCGATCTGTCGGAAAAGCAGGCGGCTTCGCTCAAGATCGGGGCCGTGACGTCGCGCGATTTCGCCGTTCTGAAGACAGCCGTCGGCACCATCGACTTCAACGAAGATTTGCTTGTCCAGGTTTTCTCGCAGTACCTCGGGAAAATCCTGAAGGCGAATTACAACATCGGCGATGACGTCAAGGCCGGCGACATCCTGTTCACGATCGATAGCCCGGATCTCCTGCAAGCTGAATCCACGTTGCTGGCGGCCGCCGGCGTGCTTGATCTGCAAAAGAAGACACTGGCGCGCCTCGCTAACCTCTTGAAGTCGGGCGGCAGCGCGCAGAAGGATGTCGATCAGTCGACCTCGGATGAACAGACCGCCGAAGGCAATTTCAAGGCGGCACGGGATGCGGTGCGCATTTTCGGCAAGACGGACGCCGAGATCGATCAGGTCGTGGAAATGCGCAAGGTCGATTCCACCTTGCTCGTCCCGAGCCCGATCTCCGGGCGGATCGTAGCCCGTAGTGCGGCCCGCGGCCTCCTGGTCCAGCCAGGCAATCCGCCGCCTCCCTATACGGTTGCCGATCTGTCGACGATGTGGATGCTGGCCAATGTCATCGAGACCGATGCGCCGGCCTACAAGCTCGGTCAGGACGTCGAGGTCAGGGTGCCGGCCTATCCTGACAAGGTCTTCAAGGGGCACGTGACGGCGTTGGGGGCGATGATCGACCCGAACAGCCGCCGGCAGCTCGTTCGCTCGCAAATCGACGATCCCGAGCATCTGCTCCGGTCGGGAATGTACGCGAGCTTCATTATTCGCGTCGGCGATGCGGTTCATTCGCTGGCGGTGCCGGCGAACGGAGTCGTCAGGGAGGGCGACGGCACGATGACGGTATGGGTTACCGGCGACAGCCGTCACTTCACCAAGCGAACCGTGACGACTGGACTGGCGCAGGATGGCTGGACGCAGATTCTGTCGGGACTTGCTCCCAACGATACCGTCGTCATGGATGGTGCGGTTTTCCTGAGCAACAAGCTCTTGTTGGGCGACGCCGGCTAGATTCTGCCACCAGGCGAGCGCTATCCGTTAACCCAGATGTACACGGCGGTATCAGTTGATTAAGTCCCTGCTCGAGTTCGGCCTGACACGCAGCGCGATTATCGTGCTGGGTCTTGTTGTCTTTTGTGCTGCCGGCCTCGTTGCCTTTTCAAAGCTGAACATCGAAGCCTATCCCAACCCGGCGCCGGTCATTCTGGAGATCACGGCGCAGGCGGCGGGGCTCTCCGCCGAGGAGATGGAGAAATACTATACGATCCCGATGGAGGTCGGGCTTTATCCGACGCCGGGCGTCGTCAACATCCGCTCGACCTCGTTCTACGGCCTGTCGTTCGTTCGCGTCACCTTCCGATATGGCGTCGATTTCTACTTTGCGCTGTCGCAGGCCTCGATCAGCATCCAGCAGAACGTCAACCTGCCGGGCAATCAGGTCGCCCAAATCCAGCAATCCAGCCTGGTCGGCGAAATCTACCGCTATCAGGTCGTCGGCCCACCGCATTTCGGTTTGACCAACCTGCGCACGCTTCAGGATTACGTCATCACACGCCGCTTTCTGACGATTCCGGGCGTGGTGCAGATCAATGCCTGGGGCGGCACGACCAAGCAGTTCAATGTCGATGCGGACCTGGAAAAACTCGAAGCCTACAATATTACGATCCCTCAACTCATCAGCGCGCTCGGCAACGCCAACATCAACGTCGGCGGCCGAGAGATCGCGATCGGCCAGCAATCGGTCAATATCCGCGGCGTGGGCCTCGTCGATAGCGGGGGCGCCGACGATGTTACCAAGGGCTACAAGGTCAAGGACATTGAGAATGTCGTACTGACCCAGTCGAATGGCCTGCCGCTCCAGGTCAAGGACGTCGCCACCGTCTCGGTCGGTTATGTGCCGCGGCTGGGCATCGGGGGCAGGGACCACGAGGATGACGTCGCCACCGCCATCGTGGTGATGGGGCGAACCCAGCACACCAACGACATCATTCCACGCGTCCAGGACGAGGTTGCAAAGCTCAACAGCGACGGCAGCCTGCCGCCGGGCGTCAAGATCGTTCCCTACTACGACCGAAGCTCGCTGGTCGGGATCACCACGCACACGGTGTTGCACAACCTGATTTTCGGCTGCCTGCTCGTCTTCTTCATTCAATGGGTGTTTCTCGGCGATCTGCGCAGCGCCATCATCGTTAGCGCCAACATCCCGTTCGCGTTGTTCTTCGCCATCATCATTCTGGTCCTGCAGGGCGAAGACGCGAACCTTCTGTCGCTCGGCGCGGTCGACTTCGGCATCATCGTCGATTCCGCCGTGATCATGATGGAAAATATCTACCGGAATTTTCAGTCCTCGGCCCAAAGCCGGCAGACCCTGCTTCAGCATCTTTCGGAAGGCTACTGGGGTGCCGATCCCACCTCGGCGCACGGGCACAGCAGTGTGGCCCCGAGGTGGAACCAGCGTTTGCGCATGATTTTCGTCAGCGCGCTTCAGGTCGACAAGGCTGTGTTCTTTACCGCTGCCATCACCGTCACGGCCTTCGTGCCGTTGTTTACGATGCAGGGCGTCGAGGGCCAGATTTTCGGGCCGATGGCGCGAACCTATGGCTATGCGCTTGGCGGCGCGTTGCTGGCCACCTTCACGGTAACGCCGGTTCTCGCCTCGCTATTGTTGCCCAAACATATCGAGGAAACCGAGACCGTCATCGTGCGGATGCTCCGCAAGAGCTATACGCCGGTGCTGCGCTGGTCGCTGGCCAATCTGAAGGTTTCGGTGACGATCGGCCTCGTTTTTCTGGGCTTGAGCGTGCTCGCGGCTTCCCGCCTCGGCAGCGAGTTTTTGCCGGCGCTGGAAGAAGGCAATTTCTGGATTCGCGCCGCGATGCCGTCGACGATGTCGCTCGATGCCGGCACCGTCGTCACCGGTAAGATGCGCGAGATATTGCTGCGGCACCCTGAAATTGTCACCGTGGTCTCGCAGCACGGCCGCCCCGACAATGGCAGTGATGCTTCGCCGTTCTCCAACGTGGAACTGTTCGCCCCTCTCAAGCCGTTCGACGAGTGGCCGCCCAATCTGACCAAGGAAAAGCTGACGGAGGAACTTCAGCAGGAATTCGCCGATGAATTGCCGGGCATCGGCTTCAACTTCTCACAATACATCCAGGACAACGTCGAAGAGGCGCTCTCGGGCGTGAAGGGCGCCAATTCCGTGAAGGTCATCGGCCCCAATCTCGAAGTGCTCGAGAAGCTCGCCACGCAAGTGATGGATGAGATGGCGAAGATTCGCGGTGTCGCCGATCTCGGAATCTTCCATCTGCTCGGGCAACCCAATCTGAACATCAAGGTCGACCGCGAAAAGGCGGCGCGCTATGGGCTCAACACCGGCGACGTCAACACGGTCGTTCAGGCCGCGCTCGGCGGCGCCACCGCAACCACGGTTCTGGAAGGTGACCGGCAATTCAATCTCGCCGTCCGGCTCGATCCTAAATATCGCAGCAGCATCGATGCGGTTCGCGCCGTCAAGGTGGCTTACTCCACGCCGTCGGGCACCAATGGTTACGTCCCGCTCAGCGAGCTTGCTGACATCACGCTCGATACCGGCGCGTCCTTCATCTACCGTGAGCGCAGCCAGCGCTTCATTCCGATCAAGTTCAGCGTCCGTGGCCGCGACCTCGGCAGCACGGTTGCTGAGGCGCAGGAGCGTGTCGGCAAGGCCGTCAAGCTCCCGAACGGGTATCAGCTCGTCTGGGCCGGTGAATTCGACAGCCTTCAGGCCGCCAAGCAGCGGCTGGTCGTTGTGGTTCCGATCACGCTGCTGCTGATTCTCGTGCTGTTGTACGGGCTGTTCAATTCGCTGCGGGACAGTCTGCTGTCGGTGGCCGGCATTCCCTTTGCGATCGGCGGCGGCCTGATTGCGCTCTATTTCGCCGACCTGGATTTTTCCGTCTCGGCGGCGATTGGCTTCATCTCGCTGTTCGGCGTCGCGGTAATGGACGGCATTCTCAACATCACCTATTTCCGGGAACTTCGGGCCCAGGGCATGGGTATCGCCGAAGCCGTGTTTCACGGCGCCGAACAGCGCATGCGGCCGATGCTGATGACCGCCCTGTCGGCCGGCGTCGGCCTGTTTCCGGCCGCGATTTCCCACGGTATCGGAAGCCAGGTGCAGCGCCCTCTGGCCACCGTCGTGGTAGGTGGTATGTTCATCGGACCGTTGCTATTGCTGATCGTGGCGCCGGCGCTTCGAAAGATCTTTCTCTCGAGAGACGCCGAACCCGTCGAGGTCGCCGGCGAGCCGGCCGCGGTCACCGAAGGCAATCCCGATGGCTAGCGGCAAGCGCATGACAGAATGTTGTGACAGATTGGGGCGCATGTTGCTTAGTGATTCTCAACCGCCGGCCGCCTCGCGCTACCTCCGCCGCGTGCACAGACTGCGGTCCGCCTCCAGCGCGTTCGTCCTGGCCGCGATGTCGCTGGCCATTTCCGGCTGCGCGGTGGGGCCGAACTTCAGTCCGGCGGACAAGCCCGACGTGACCGGCTACGTCAAGGGAACGCTGGCATCGGCCGATCCCGGAAAGGGGCCGCCCGATATTCCCGGCCAACGCTTCCTCAACGGCGCGGACGTATCGACGCGCTGGTGGGCGGCATTCAAGTCGGAACCGCTGAACGCACTTGTGAGGGATTCGGTCGACCACAATCCCAACCTGCAAGCCGCCGAAGCCGCGATCAAGATCGCCCGCTACAACGCGCTCGCCCAGCGCGGCCTGTTCTTCCCGCAGCTCACGGGCAACTCGTCGACCCAGCAAATATTGGTGGCTAATCCGCAGCAAGTGCCGCCGATCCCGACCCAGGGACCGCAATCGGAATTCTCGCTGGTGACCAACCAGCTCACGGTGTCGTTCGTGCCGGATATCTGGGGCGGCAACTTCCGCGCCGTCGAAAGCCTGGACGCCACCGCCGAGCAGCAACTGTTCCAGCTCGAGGCCGCCTATCTGACGCTGACCAGCAATGTGGTGACGGCGGCTATACAGGAGGCCTCGCTGCGCGGGCAGATCGAGGCAACCCAGCGCATCGTCGCGATCGAGCGGCACCTGCTGGACATTCTGAAACGGCAGCAAAGCTTCGGTCAGGCGGCGCAAGCCGACGTGCTGGCGCAGGACGCCGCACTGGCGCAGGCCGAGGAGTTGCTGCCGCCGCTTGAGAAGCAGTTGGCCCAGCAGCGCGACCTCTTGACCGCGCTGGCCGGGCAGTATGCGGCGGACGAGATCCGGCAGAAGTTCGATCTGGCGCATCTGAAGCTGCCGACCAATCTGCCGATCAGCATGCCGGGCAAGCTGGTCGATCAGCGGCCGGACGTGCGCGCGGCCGAAGCCAACATGCATTCAGCGGCCGCGCAAATCGGCGTCGCGATCGCGGCCCGGCTGCCCAATATCACGCTGTCTGCCAATGGTGGCTCGGCCGCGTTCAACTGGCCGCAGACGTTTACGCCGGGTACCGGCTTTTTCACGCTCGGAGCAGCGGCCACCGCGCCGATCTTCGACGGCCTGACCCTCTATCACAAGCAGAAGGCGGCCGAGGCCGCGCTGGAACAGGCCGAGGCGCAATATCGCGCCACCGTTATCACCGCCTTCCAGAACGTGGCGGATGCACTTCGCGCCTTGCAGTCGGACGCAAAGGCGATGCGCGCGGCGCGGCGCGCCGAAGACGCTGCCAAAGCGAGCCTCGACATCGTCGAGAAACAACTCAGCGAGGGCCAGGTCAACCAGTTGGCCGTGCTCAATGCGCAGCAGACCTATCTAACGGCGGCCGTGGTGCGGGTGCAGACCGAGGCCAACCGTATCTCGGATACGGCCGCTCTGTTCATGGCGCTTGGCGGCAACTGGCCCGCGAACTGCACCGTTCCGGATTGGCGCGAATGTGCGCTGGGCGAGAAGCCTCAGCCTGCGGTAGTTGCGGCTGTGGAAGCCAAATGACCCGCAAAAGCTACTGACGCTCAGCTGACCGTGATATCCTCGATCCGCGCTTGCAGGCGATAGCCGACCCCTGACTCCGTAATGAGAAGCCGCGGGCGATTGGGATCCGGCTCGATGATCTGCCGCAGGTCGCGGACGAGAATGCGTAAGTACTGGATGTTCTTTCTGACGCTGCCGCTCCAGATATCGTCGAGCAATTGATCGTGGGTGACCACGAGACCCAGATGGGTCGCAAGCACATGCAGCAGGCGATACTGCTTTCGGGTCAGCTTGATCTGGTTGTTGTTCAACAGCACCGTCCGGTTGACGAGATCGATCGAGAGCGGGCCTGCGATCACCACCGGATTTTCGTTGGCGCTCTTGAAGTATCGCCGCAGCGCCGCATGGCTGCGGGCGATCAATTCCGCAATCCCGAATGGTTTGACGACGTAATCGTCGGCGCCTGCCTCGAGCAGGCGGACCTTTTCCTCCTCATTCGCCTCGACCGAGAGGACGATGATCGGCACGTTGGACCAGGAGCGGACCAGGTCGAGGACTTCGTTGCCGCGCCGGTCAGGCAGCGCCAGATCCAGAATGATGAGGTCGGGCGCGTTGAAGGTGGCCGCTTGCAGCCCCTCCGCGGCGTTCTCGGCCTCCTGCACGGTGAAGCCGCCGTGAAGTTCGAATCCGGCGCGAATGAATCGCCGGATCTTGGGTTCGTCGTCGATCAGCAATACGAGATTGGTCGGTTTACTCATCGTTGGAGCCGGTATCTTCGTCGATGATGGCCTCGGGCAAAATAATAGAGGCCGTGGTGCCGCAGCCAAGGCCTTCACTCATGATTTCGATCGACCCGTTGTTGGCGCTGATGAAAGTGGAGGCGATCCAGAAGCCAAGGCCGGCTCCGGGCACGACGTCGCGGTGACGTTCACCCCTGAACGATCTTTGGCCGAGTTGCGCGCGTTCTTCCGCGGTGATGCCGGCGCCCCGATCAGAGATCGAAATATTCACGTATCCGACCGCGGCCTTGACCGCCACCGAAATCGTCGAACCCGTCGGCGAATATTTGGCGGCATTGTCGAGGAGTTGACCGCATGCTTCCTCCACAAGGGCGGAATCCACGTTGACCATGGGCAAGTCGCGGTCGAAGCCGACGTTGACGTCATGCGCCGCCAGTTGGCGAGATCGACGGTGGATGGCGGCATTGACGACGTCTCGCGGATCGGCGCAGGAAAGATGCGGCCGGATGTCGCTTGTGCTCACGCGCATGGCGTGCAGCAGATTGCCAATAAAGCTGTCGAGCCGCTCGGCCTCGTCGGTAATGGTCGAGACCAGCGGCAAAGCTCGATCCTCCTCCCTGATCGAAGGCATCGTCTCCAGCACGCTTGCCGATCCCTTGATGGCCGCGAGTGGCGAACGCAGTTCGTGTGACAGGTTGCCATGGAATGCGTCGCGCAGAAGCTGGTCTTTCAAACGATGTGACGCTTCCTCCATGGCGCCGCCGATATCGAGGCGCTGGAGCGTTTGCGATGCCTCGAGAAGGATCGCCTCAACACGGCGGGTCCGCTGATGGACGGCCGCGTGCGGCTCTCCGCCGATATCGACGGCAATCACCCCATGTACCGTCTCGACCGAGGCGACCGTCCGCAGCAGCCAGAGGCTCTTTCCCGTTTCATCCCTGATGATGCGCGATTGTTCTCCGTCCGGCTTCATCATCGCGGACGCATTGTTTTGGATGAAGGCCGGCGTCGCCTCGGCAAGGGTCGGGTGAGAAACCGTGGCCGAAGCCGGGAGAAAAAAGGCCGTATGGGGGCCGAAGGTTTCGGACAGATAGTCCTGAATGGCTTCAACCAGGTCCGATACCATGTGGCAGGCTGCGAGCCGCCGGGAGAAGCCATATAAATATCGTAACTCATCTTCGCGATGTCGCAGCGTCTCCGTCTCGCGGCGCAGCCTCGATGCGAGGTCGCCGCTGACCAGCGCCACCAGCAGGAACAGCAACAGATCGATGGCGGCCTGCGTGTCGTCGAGCCTGAAACTGTAATATGGCGGATAGAAAAAGAAATCCGCCGCCGCGGCGCCGGCGATGGCTGTGGCGATCGCCGACCAGGTGCCGCACCAGGTGGCGGCAATCATGACCGGGATCAGATAGACAATCGTCGCGAGATTGGCCGGGAAGAAGCGGCCGACCAGAAGCAGGCCTGTGGTCGCAGCGCCGACCAGCAACAGCGACGTCACGAGCGGCAAGCCGCCGGCCAGAATCAGGCGCGGCCAGAGCGATGCGTTATCCGGATGAGCATCGCCGCCGCCGGCAGCAACGCCCGCTTGCGCCAGCCGGGGCGGGAGCCACGTCGGTTTGTTGAATTTTCCTTTCGTGCCAAAAGGCATCAGATCGCCTTCATGCCGATGCGCGTGTTTCCGCTTGCCGCATTACGCTTGCGACCGCCATCGACCGCCATGCAAATGGTGCGCGGTCTCTTCACAGAAAATCAATACCCGTTCGCGGCGGATAAATATATCAGGCAGCGCATGCGGATCGCGGCCAACTGCCGCATTCTCAGGTTTGCAATGGCGAGGCGGCCGGTATCTCGCCGACTTGGATGCCGGCTGCAGCAAGACTGTCTGATGATGGCGGCCTGTTGAAAGCATCCGCTTCGATGGGCTCATGCCTCTTGGGCGGCGCCAGCGTCGCGATCGCGGCCGAACTGATGTACTTCGGCGGATACAGATAAGATTCCATCAGCGGCGTGTGGGAAAGGCGCGTATGCTGCTTCAGGATGGACTTTGCCGTGGATGCAGCTTGCGGATAAATCGTGCTCCAGCCGGCAAAATTGCTCGACAGGATTTCGAGAGAGAGCAGCGTGGTTGCGATCTGCGTGAAGCCCTCGTTGGATTTCTTGGCGCTTCGAGTGGTCGAGGCCTTTCTGAGAAGCTGGCGAAACTCGCGATGGGTTTCGATGAAAGGGCCGAGCCCGGCCTTCCACAATATATCCGGCAGACAGCCATAGCCGTGCAGGTCATGGTAGCTCTCGATCAGGCTTCGGCATTGACTGCTCAGGTTTGGAGGCAGAAAACCGAAATCGGGACTGCTGCCGCCGTCCGAAAGCGCCTCGTCACTTGCGCCCGTCGCCGCCTGTGCCATCCCGTCCATCGTTTTGCCCCGCGCCCGGCAACAGATTCCGTTCAACGCGACGCAGCATAGCGAGCGGCGGCATATATCTTCGATGGATAGCGTGAGCGTTTTTCATAGGAAAAAAATAGGATTAATCTTACTCCCGGCTTACGCTGCGACTGAACAAGCCGCATTCGCCGTCCGAGTATTGCAAAAAAGTCCCACTGTCGAAAAAACTAACGCAGCGAATCAGCTACTTTAGCCGAAATAGGGTCGGCTTCGCCGGTATGTTGGGCATGGCGATAAGCAAGTGGCGTGAGTATAGGCATTCATCTGCAAAAACAGAAGTTTCTCTATTTTATCCCAATTAAATGGCGCGGTTCCTCCAATCGATCTTTGCGGCGAGCCTGTGACACATACCGATCGTTAATAAACGCGGAATCAGTGCGCGGGGGCGTGCTGTTCTGCAAATGTTGGGGCGATATCTATGAAAAGAGTTCTTCTGGCAGGTGTCGCATTCGCAGCGATGGGCCTGTACAATGGCGCGCAAGCGGCGGATGCAACCGTGCCGACGAAAGCGCCGGGATGTAGGGGCGCCATTGATCCCTACAAGAACTACGCTTGTCTTGATGCCTATCTCGGCACGACGTACTTTGAGCGTCTCTTCAATTACTATCGGCTTGAGTGGGGCCATGAAGCGCCGCCCGCCGATCCAAAGGCGCCGCCTTCGCGGCGCGCCGAGTGGCCCGCGACGCCTCAGAGCATCCCGCCTTATCCTTTCACCGAGTGGCCCTATGGCGGCTCGACCAGCCTCGGCGTGACGCGACCGGCTTCGGTCGACAGCCCGCTGATGGCGGCGATCGGCAACACCAACGTTGGAAACTGGATGAGTGAAAACCACATCCAGGTCTACGGCTGGGTCGACGTCGGCGGCAACCTCTCGAACAATACCGTCAAGGGCGGCAACGCGCCGGCGGCGTATGACTACAACCCCAACACGGTGCAGCTCGATCAGGCGGTCGTCTATATCGAGCGGCTCCCCGACACGGTTCAGAAGGACTATGTCGACTGGGGTTTCCGCCTCGCGCCGATCTACGGTGAGAACTATCGCTACACCACGGCCTACGGTCTGTTCTCGAGTCAGCTGTTGAACCAGAACCTGAACAACGGCTTCGACATTCCGATGGCCTACGGCGAAATCTTCGTTCCGCAGGTGATGCAAGGTTTGATGATCCGAATCGGTCGTTACATCTCGATCCCGGACATCGAGGCGCAGCTGGCGCCGAACAACTACATGTATACGCACTCGATGACGTATACCTTCGACAACTACACTAATACCGGCATCGACTTCACGCTGGCGGCCACCAAGAACTGGATGTTCCAGCTCGGTCTGACGGTCGGCACCGAAGCGCTGCCCTGGCATGTTGGCGCCACGGTCGCCAATCCTGATCCGAACCCGCTCTTTCCCAACAGCACTTTCCTGAAGGATCCGGGTGCGCAATTCCCGAGTGTCAGTGCTGGCGTTCGCTACACCACCGATGACGGCAAGGACGACATCAACCTCGTCGCCAACGGCATCAACAACGGCACCTGGGGTTACAATAACCTCCAGTGGTACGGCGGCACCTACTACCACAAGTTCAACGACCAGTGGCACATCTCGGTCGAGGTGTATGACGAGAGCCAGAAGAACGTCGCCAACTCGCTCAATCCGCTTGTCAACAACAGCAATCTGGCCGTCGGCCCGCTTGGCTTCGTCCAGCAGGGCGGCACGCCGTTCTCGCCGCAATACATGCCGTTCAACGCGCCGGGCCTTGCGGTCTGCGCCAATGCGGCCCTGATCTCGTGTACCGCGGAAGCGCGAGCGGCTCTGACTTATTTGAACTTCAAGCCGGGACCGCTCGATAACATCTCCTACCGCGTCGAATACTTCGACGACGTGGAAGGCCAGCGCACCGGAGTCAAGACCGCGTACTTTGAGACCGGCATCGGCTGGCAGCACTGGTTCTCGCCGCAGATCGAAATCCGGCCGGAGGTTTCATTCTACAAATCGCTGAACGGGTTTGCCTTCAACGGCAACGCGAACCTGGGCATCGCGCCGAACAAGAACACCGCGCTCATCGGTTCGGCAGACATGATCATCCACTTCTGAGGCGTGAAAAGGCCGCGGCGGCAAAGCCGCCCGGCATTTCATCGGGACAATTCGACAGGGGTTTACAATGAAGCGAATTCTTCTCTCTACTGCCTCACTCGGGGTACTTGGTCTTCTCTCGCCGGCATTTGCTGCCGATCTGCCTTACGCCACCAAGGCGCCGTCGGCGACGCCATCGGTCTATGACTGGAGCGGTGTCTATGTCGGTGCGTTCGGTGGCGGCGGCTTCGGCAACCACAACATCAACAACTCCACCGGCCAGGCTCAGCCGTTTGCCGACTTCTCCGCCAACTACAGTTCGCAGGGCGGTCTTGCGGGCGGCGAAGTCGGCTATAATTGGCAGAGCGGAAACTATGTTCTCGGTGTTGAGAGCGATCTGTTCTGGGCCGGCATCCAGGGCAACGATGGCTCGCAAATCGCAAACGGCTCGTTTTCTGGGGTCGGGGGGGCGGTCGATTCGGACAATTGGCGCTGGGGCGGCACGCTGCGCGTGCGGGGTGGCTTTACGGTCGACCGCTGGTTGATGTTCTTCACCGGCGGCTACGCCTTCGGCGACATTCAGCACACCAACACCCCGCCCGTCGGAGTTGGGCCCGTCGACAAGTTCAACGTCACGGCCAATGGCCTCACCGCGGGTGCCGGCTTCGCCTATGCGATCACCAACAACATCAGCGCCAAGTTCGAGTACCGCTATTACAGCTTCAACGGCTACAACCGGCCTGGCAGCGCGCTTACCGGACTCACGGTGAATGGCCAGTTGCCCTATTCGACCGTTTCCACCTTCTCGGTCGTGTCGCTCGGGCTCGATTTCAAGTTCGGCGGTCCGGTCGTCGCCAAATACTGAGGCGAGAAAATACTGAGACCAATCGGTACTATCATTGCCGCCGTAGCACCCCGTGCCGCGGCGGCAATTCTTTGAGCGACACGAAATCCGGTCCTCGCCGGTATGCGCGAAATTTCCAGAGCATCACTCGAAATGTCGCAGTATTTCGGTCGTCACGTCGGCGATATCGTCTATGTTGGGCTCGCGCCCGGTGCGCCGAATCGAGCGTGAAAGATGGATTTCAGAATCATCTTGTTTCTAATCGCCGCAACGGTGCTGGAAGCGTTCGGTGACGCGGTTGTGCGGTTGGGGATTGGCCAGACCGCATGGTTGCCGCGCAGTGCATTGTTTCTTGCCGGCGCGCTGCTTCTTTTTGGCTACGGCCTCTCGCTCAACCTCGCGCCCATTGAATTTGGCCGCGTGGCCGGCCTCTACATCGCCACTCTCTTCATCGTGTGGCAGTTGGTGAATCTGATCGTGTTTCGCAGCGTGCCCGGAACGCCGGTCTGGTTCGGCGGTCTGCTGATCGTCGCAGGCGGGCTGATCGTCACGTTCTGGGATTGAGCGAATCAGGCGACGCCACCAAGCGTGCCGCATGTCGAATGCGGACCGCACTGCTCAGGCTGTCAAAGCTATAGCGTTTTCGAGCGAAGCATGCCCTCGGGAAACCGGCTCGCGCAAAGAAAACGCGTCAAAACAAAAAGACCAGAGCCCAGTTCTGATTCAATCAGAACCGAATAGACTCTGATCTACCAGACGACGAAAGCGCAGAGCAACGCCAACGGCACCAGTGCAAGGCCAAGATACATCCAGGTGCGATAGGCGCCCGAATCCTTTGGCAGCTTGAAAACGTTGACAATAAACCACGCGCAAACGGCTACGCCCATCAAGACGCGAATGAGGTCGCCGGGCGTTTCGTAGAGCGAGGAGAGGCGCTCCATCTGCGGGCTTGCCACACGCGCCGTCAGAACGATGAGTATGACCAGAAAAATCGTGCGAACCGCTACACCACCGGCCCAGACATGGGACGGCGGCTTCGCAGCCGTATCTTCTGCCTTACGCGCTTGATTTACTCGCAGTTCCGTGTCCGTGTGCATTGCACAATCCTACATCAGTCTGCTTAAAATCCTGCATCAGTCTGCCTAAAACGATATCGCTTATCGCGTTGCAGCGACAAGTAGTTATTTCTTTTATATAAAGAAACAAAGGACAACGATGCTTACGCATTTTGCCGTTGCTCCGTGGCAGCTCGAGATGGAATGCGAATGTTAGAATTCGGACCACTACTAGAGCTCCGATTCCGAAGTTCGCATGATGTCGCAGCAACCTCTGATGCGAACTTCGGAATCAAAGGGGCTCTGGCAACTTATTGATTAGAGTAGCGGCTTTGAATTTGAAGTTCCCATAACGAACTTGCCGCAACACTGATAGGAACTTCAAATTCGCCGCACTAGAGGCCTCAAGCCAGCCAGATTAGGGTGTCTTCAATAGAGAATCTGGAGTTGAATGCGTTTGGCGCAAGGGAGAAGACGCATGGCAGGAAGGTTGAAATCGGTTGGCACGGCATTGGTGGTTGCAGCGTCGCTGCTGCTTCTTGTGCCTTCGGCCTATGCCCAGATGGGCAAGAAGGGCAGTCACGCCGCGCCGACCACCGACGACAAGCCGCGGGTGGATGACAAGGCCTACAAGGCCGCGCTCGATCGAATTCCGACGCCAAAGAAGCCGTATGATCCCTGGGGCCAAGTCCACGACGATGCCGCGCCGAAATCGCCCGGCAAATGAGATTAGGCTTGGGCTTCTTCCCGCAAGCCGAATCACCGGACGGACGCCAGCTTTTGGCTGCCTAAAGCTTCAGCAGAGAGTGGCCGCGTGAGCGCGTGATTCGGGGGACTTGCTTCAGCGAGTCGTACTAAACCAGAAGGTGCTGTGTCTTTCGGCGGCACCTTGGCGTGCTAATCTTTTATGCAATTGCTGTTTATTTCTTGCGCTTCGCGAAGGTCAGGATCATCCTCCGAGGTAGGGACAACAAGGTGCCGCTAAGGCATCGAGCCCAATCATTGAGCGGGAAACGCTTGCAAGCTCCGTTGTCCCTCGGATCAAGTGGAGGAATGCCATGATCAAACGCTCTGCTGCAATTACTGCAACGCTCGCGATCCTGTTGGCTGCCATGTCGATGATCGGTCGCGCTGAAGCAGGCGCATCGGCCAGTGCGCCTTCGAAAAACTCACGCGCGAGCCAGCTGGCCGCCCATCAAGCACAGAACGGCCACAAGAACGCGAAAAACGATTTTGGGATTACCGAATATTCGTCGTCGTCGGCGTCGTCGGGACGCGCTCGTTAGAGCTTATTCGGTTCTGATTGAATCAGCCCGTAGGATGGGGGGAGCGGAAGCGATACCCATCATTTTGCGGCCAATGGCGATGGGTTTCGCGAAGGGCTTAACCCATCGCACTCAGGATGAGGGGATTGGCCGGTTGTGACGCACTAAGACTAGTTATGGCTGGTCGACCGATCGTCCGATTCGGCGCGTTGCGGCGGGTTGGCGTCGTGCACCCATGTACGGGCGCTCGACAGAATATCCGGCAGGACGGCATCGACCTCGTCTTTGGTCATGCCGGCGCTGATACGCGGGTCGTAAAGAATATTGAGAAGATACTGGTCGTAGACGTCGAAGAATCCCATCTGGACGTCGTCGTTGAACATCGTCCACGGCACGGAAGCGTCGTCGTTGATGGCGCCGAGCGCCTGCAGCAACTCCTCATAAGCGCAATCGTAGAACGTGAAATCTCCGGCATCGATGGGCAGAATGACTTCTGCCCGGCGAATACGAAAGCGTTCATCCTTGCCGATGCCCGACAGGCATTCAGGATTGAGGGCCTTTTGAATCCGCCTAGCTTTGTCGTTGCCGTAAAGCGCGCGAATGGTTGACTTCAGCTTGCGCTCGGAGACAAGCCGGACAACGAAATTCGCCTCGCGGCGATCGGCCGTCACGGCGATATCGAGATGATTCACGCGCGCGCGAATGTCGGCCACCACGTGGGCCACTTCACCGCGCCGGTCCGGCCCGCCGGCTGTCTCCACGAATATTCTCACCGGCTCATCGAATTTGCGGACGCGGCCGGCTGGCTGATCGAGCTGTAATTCGGCGCCGAACGCGATCTTGAAAAAGCCGTCCCTGATTTCATCGTTGGTGAAATCAGTTCGCTCGGCGGCGCGGCGGCTGGAGATCTCGGGATCTTCGGCGCGCGCAAGAACGCTGCCAAACGCAGCCGTGACGAAAGCTGAAACCATCAGCAAGCGGTACGCCTTCGTCACGAAGTTGCCTGCACGCATGGAGAGAACGCTGGATATGTCGATGGTCATATCGGTCCGTCGTTACTCAGATTAAAAAATAGTAACTTTCGATCAGTGCGTTGGCTGTTTTCTACTTTCCAAAAGCAAGATTCATACCGTCTTGCGTGCGCGGCTCGGCGCGCGTTTCAGCCGGCTGCCGTTGTCGTCGGTCAACATAGCGATGCCGGGATAGGATATCGGGATGGCGCGAAGGGCTTTGTTATAGAGATGCTGTGGGACGCTAGTGGTCCGATTCTAACATTCGCATCCCATCTCGAGCTGCCACTTTTGCGAATGTTAGAAAGGACCACTAGCAAATATAGGTTTCTAGTGGAGTTTTGGATTTGACATTCGCCTGACGAACCCGCGGCCAAGTGGGTAGCGAATGTCAAATCCACTCCACCAGTGCCGCCCATTTGAAGTTTCTGCACCGCGAGCGGCAACTAGGTCGCGCCCGGAAAGTGTGCACTGGCGGCGCGTCTCGCCCCTATGAGATTCTTATAAGGTCGCAGTTCCGATCGCCTCGAAAACCTACGCGCCAAATGGCACTTCAGAGCCGGACCTCGGAAGGCGATCCTATGCGTTGGCCTCCGAGCCAAGCGCCGCCGTGATGCGCGCGATCCGGGAGAATTCCATGCTTGATCTGATGATGTTGGCCCTTGGCCTCGCCTTCTTCGCCGCCGCCATCGGTTACACCTATGCGTGCGAGCGGTTGTGAGGCCGGTGCCGAGTAGTCCGGACATTTCGAAGGGAACACAGTCATGATGTTCGACTATACGTTGGCCGGCCTCGTTTCGGCAGGGCTGCTTTTTTATCTGACCTACGCGCTGCTCCGGCCGGAGCGCTTCTGATTGCGGCGCGTGCCTCGTCGCTGCCGCGTCGCGTTCGTCTCAACGATTCCTGAACTTAATCCAAAGGCGTATCCGCTATGACTGCCATCGGATGGATCCAAATTTTCCTGTTCTGCGCCATCTTGGTCGCGCTCGCCAAGCCGCTTGGCTGGTACATGACGCGCGTATTCAATGGCGAGCGAACCCTCCTGTCGCCGCTGCTCCGGCCCATTGAGGTTGCGATCTACTGGATCGGCGGGGTTGACGAAAAGCGCGAGCAGCATTGGGTCACCTATACGGTGGCTATGCTGTTCTTTCATGTCGGCGGCTTCCTCATCCTGTATGCGCTGTTGCGATTGCAGGCCGTACTTCCGTTCAACCCGGCAGAGCAATCGGCTGTGGCCGAAGATCTCTCTTTCAACACCGCGATCAGCTTCATCACCAACACCAACTGGCAGAACTACGGTGGTGAAAGCACGATGTCCTATCTCGTGCAGATGCTCGGCCTCACGCATCAGAATTTCCTGTCGGCCGCCACCGGCATTGCGCTCGCGATGGCCTTGATCCGCGGTTTTTCCCGCGCCTCGGTTCGCACCGTCGGCAATTTCTGGGTCGATGTGACGCGCACCACGCTCTATGTGCTGCTGCCGATTTGCATCGTCTACACGCTGTTCCTGGTCTGGCAGGGCATACCGCAGACGCTGGGCGCTTATGTCGAAGCCACGACGCTGGAAGGCGCCAAGCAAACGATCGCGGTTGGACCTGTGGCCTCTCAGATTGCCATCAAGATGCTCGGCACCAACGGCGGCGGCTTCTTCAACGCCAACGCCGCCCATCCCTTTGAAAATCCGAC
>Ga0116129_1000652_pt1 | contig 21116 bp, 20 predicted proteins | sample June2015DPH_17_2_FD_89732 | JGI IMG/M metagenome (GOLD analysis project Ga0116129, IMG submission 89732) | Peatland microbial communities from SPRUCE experiment site at the Marcell Experimental Forest, Minnesota, USA - June2015DPH_17_10 | ecosystem: Environmental > Terrestrial > Soil > Wetlands...
AGCAGCAGATAGAAATGCTCCTCCACGCAGAGGCTCCAGACATGCGAGAAGGTGCGCGGCCCGGCAGGCAGAAAGAAATTGTAGGTAAAAGTGAGGTACTTCCACACCGGAGCCATGCCATCGAACTCAGGCCACTTCGGAATCCAATAGTAAGCGCCAAGCACCACCAGATACGCCGGCAAAATCCGGTAAAGCCGGTTGCGATAGAACCCCCACAACCCTGGCCGCTGGCCCGTCGCATACGGTTTCAGCAACTGCGATCCAATCAGATACCCGCTGAGGACAAAAAAGAGATCCACTCCCATCCATCCGTATTCAGCAATGGGTTCGAGCCATGCAGGCAAGGTATTTTCGCCGCCAAAATCCAGGAGATGAAAGACCAGAACAGCAAGAATCGCAAGACTGCGGAGAGTATCGAGACCATGAAAGCGTGGACCGATCAAGCGAGGCTCGGAAAGGCGTACACCCGGCACGTAGGAGGAAGCTGAGTTGTTCAAAGGAGTGCGCCTTGGATAGGTTGAATCAAATTCAGCCTAGCGCATCTTCGATCTTGAAAGGATCTCGTCCAAAGCAAAGAAAAAAACCCGTACCTGCCAAGCCAACATCGCTCCGCGGATACGGGTTCTTTTCGTTCAGCAATCTACTGCAAGCTAACCGTCTTCTTCTCCGGCAGCTTGTCGCTCGATCCGCCCACCAGAAAGGTATACTCGCCCGGAACCAGCGACCACGCATTCTTCGCCTCATCCCAGATGGAAAGATACTTGCGGTCAATCTCCACCGTGACAGTCTTCTTCTCCTTCGGCCCCAGCTTTACCTTCGTAAAGCCCACCAGCCGCTTCGGAGGCTCCTGCGCGCTGGCCGGAAGCTCGGCATAAATCTCCGCAATCTCCGCGCCCTCGCGCTTGCCCGTATTCGCCAGCTTGAAGGTCACCGTCACCGTATCGCCCGTCTTCACATCCAGATCGGAGTAGCCATAAGTCGTATACGAGAGCCCATAGCCAAACGGAAACAGCACTGGCTTCTTCTCTGCGTCATACCACTTGTAGCCCACCTTCAGCCCTTCGTCGTAGTTGATCGGGAATGGCGGCAAACCCTTGGCCCACGTCTCCGGCGAAACCGGCCCGTCGAAGTGTACCGCTTGAGGCTTTGAGATTGTCGGATGCGGCAGATCCGCATCGCTCTTCGGGAAGGTGTTCGGCAGCTTGCCGCTCGGGTTCACTGAGCCGAACAACACATTGCCCAGCGCGTTCGCGCCGTCGCTGCCGCTGTACCACGCCTCCACAATCGCTTGCGGCGCATCCACCCACGGCATCGTCACCGGGCTGCCTGTCTCCAGCACCACCACCGTATGCGGATTCGCATTGGTCACCGCTTCAATAATCGCGTTCTGGTCCACATCCTTATCGCCGTTCTTGTAGTTGGGCAACGCCAGCGAAGGCAGATCCATCCCTTCGCTCTCCCACTGGTAAGCAAACATCACCACCACATCCGCGCCCTTCGCAGCCGCCGCGGCAGCGACCGGATCCACACCCGGATCGAAGCTCACCTTCGCGCCCGGCGCACGTTGCTGAATCGCCTTCAGCGGCGAGCTCGGAAACCATATCTGCTGCTGCCAGTGCGTCGCGCCCTGTCCCGGAGGCAGAATCGCGCTGCCGCCAATCGGGTCCACCTGCGCGGAGCCGCCGCCGGAGATCATGCCCACATCGGAGTGCGCGCCGATCACAGCAATCGACTTCACCTTGCCGCTTTCAATCGGCAATATGTCCTTGTTGTTCTTCAGCAGCACAATGCCGCTCTCTTCAATCTTTCGCGAAGTCTCAAATCCCGCAAACGGGTCCACCACCGCGCGCTGCCGCGGATAATCAACCACTCCTACCGCGAACATCGACCGCAGAATCCGGTGAATATGCTCGTCCAGCTCCGCCTGCGAAATCCGGCCCGCTTCTACAGCCGCCTTGAACTTGTCGCTGTAAAAGAACTTGCCCGGCTGCTCTTCATCCAGCCCAGCCGCGGAAGCCTTCTCCGTCGAATGCGTCCCGCCCCAGTCCGACACCACAAAGCCCGGAAACTGCCAGTCCTTCTTCAGCACGTCCTTCAAAAGCCACTCGTTCTCGCACGCAAAGTCGCCATTCACACGGTTGTAGCTGCACATCACCGCCGCCGGATGGCCCTTGGTCACGCCGATCTCAAACGCCAGCAGGTCCGACTCGTGTCCCGCGCGCTTGTCGATCGACACATTTCCGGAATTGCGCCCATTCTCCTGGTCATTGAAGGCATAGTGCTTAATGTCCCCAATCACATGCGCCGACTGCGTACCCTCAATCAGCTTCGCCACCAGCGTGCCTGCCAGAATCGGGTCCTCGCCCAGGTACTCAAACGTGCGCCCATTGCGCGGCTCGCGCGTAAGGTTCGTTCCGCCGCCAAGCGTCATGTTGTATCCCTGCGCCCGCAGCTCGCGCCCAATCAGCGCCCCATACTCGTAAGCCGCATCCGGGTCCCAGCCTGCCGCGGCCGCCACGTTCGCCGGCAGTGCCGTCGCATACCGTCCATTCGCCTGGCTTGACCGCACGCCATACGCCGCGTCGCTCATATCGATGCCCGGAATCCCCAGCCTCGGCACGCCTACCGCATAGCCCACGCCACGGTTCGAAGCCGCATTCTCCGGCGTCACCGGATCGTCCGTCGGCATGCCGACGCCATGCAGCAGCGCAATCTTCTCATCCAGCGTCATCTCTTTCAGCACCAGGTCGGCGCGCTCATCCGGAGAAAGGCTGGTATTCATCCACGGACCCTTCGGCGGAGCCGGCGGGCGCTGCGGACGCTGCGCGTACAGCAGGATCGAGCCTGCGGAGGCAAGAGCCACGGCAACTACAGCCAGCCGGGCAGGGAAGCGAGACGGTTTCATAAGATCCCCTTACTCAAACGTTTGTTTTGAACGCTCCAATACTACCAATGCCCGCCGCTTACCCGGCAAGAACCATCTGATTCGTTTACAAAACTTAAGGCAGATTCGCCATTTACGATAGAGAAGAAGAACCATCCATAGAAGGACAACCGAACCAATGGCCGCACTGATTGACGCAATCGACGTTAAGCGCAAAATGTATTTCGAGCTTGAGAACACACCCTACCTGTGCCTCGATTTCGAAATCTCCACGCCCACAGCCCGCGGCGGCCAGACGCTCGTGCGCCTCAAAATGCGCAACCTGCTCACCCGCGCCGTCTTCGACAAGACCTTCAAGGCCGGCGAGAAGTTCAAGGTGCCGGATCTCGAAACCGACGAGGCATCCTATCTCTATAGCGACACCGACGGCTCCTATTTCCTCGATCAGGCCACCTTTGAGACCATCACCCTCTCCGCGGACAAGCTAGGCGACGCGCTCGATTTCCTCCTTGAAGGGGCCATCGTGCAGCTCGACAAGTTCAACGGCAATCCCATCGGCATCCAGCTGCCCCAGCAGGTCGAGCTCAAGGTGCAATACACCGAGCCCGGAGCGCGCGGCAACACCGCCAGCGGCGCCGTCACCAAATCCGCAAAGCTCGAAACCGGAATCGAAATCCAGGTGCCGTTCTTCGTCAAGGAAGGCGAATCCATCAAGGTCAACACCGAAACACGCGAGTTCGCAGGCCGCGCATAAGCGGCCTGCAGTTCGTTACCGATCGACAGGCCCGTTGACCTCAGTCGTGACAGGACCGCAGTGCCTCCCGTCCGATTCCCCATTTCTGAATACCTTCTAATAGTGAATCGATACGGAAGGCCTTCCGTGTGCCTGGACCCAGGATGTGAAGGATTCCAAGCCACCCTGTGCTGCGGCAGGCCCGTTGCAGCCCGAATCATCCATCAGCCCGAACTACGCTGAAAAATTTCAGTGCATCGGCTCCGCCTGCGAAGACACCTGCTGCCAGGGCTGGAATGTGCCCATCGACCGCGGAACCTATGAGAATTACGCCCAACTTCCGGCTGGTCCGCTGCGTACCCTGATCGATGAAAGCCTGCTCCGCGGTGAGGAAGGTTCCAGCCATGCTGAGTTCGCAAGGATACGGATGACCTCCAGCAACCAGTGCCCGCTGCTCACGGAGGTCCGGCTTTGCCGCATTCAGCAGGAGTTGGGAACGGACTTACTTTCCTACACCTGCGCAACCTATCCGCGCATCGTCCATTCCATCGGCGAGATACAGGAAACAGCCCTGGCGCTCTCGTGTCCTGAGGCCGTGAGGCTGGTTCTCCTGAACCCCGCGCTGCTCGAAACCGAAGCTCCCACGGACAGGCCTTCGTCCGAGGGGTGGGAGACCGCGACAGACTGCTCCCGCAATCAGCCGGTTGCGGGACCAGTCGTGCCGGACTCCGAGTTGGAATCCGGAGACGGCGCGCGCGATGTGCGGTTGCACTTCTGGCCGATCCGGAAAACGGTGCTTGCGCTGATTCGGAATCGGGCCTACCCGCTGTGGCAGCGGCTCTTTTTGCTTGCCGTGCTTTGCTGGCGTCTCGACGAGCTCGCAAAGGGCAAGCTGCAACAAAGCGTCATGGCATTGCTTGCGGATTTCGATGCAACCGTAGCTGCCGGATCTCTGCGCCCGACTATGGCAGCCTTGCCTGTTGACGTTGAAGCGCAGTTGGATGTGGTCTTGCGTCTGGCGGGTGTCATGTTGCACCGCTCGAACGTTACGCCTCGGTTCGCTGCGTGTGTTCAGTCATTTGCGGCAGGTATCGGTAACGATCGGAACGCTACGCTGGCAGGTGCGGCCGCTCGATACGCGGAGGCGCAGAAGCGTTATTATGCCCCGTTCTTTCAGGCCAATCCGCACATCCTGGAGAATTATCTGATCAATATCGTCATCCGGCGCCAATTTCCATTTGGGCGCGATTGGATGCGGAAAGATGCGCAAAATGCACCCCTGGATTCCGGGATGCATCTCCACGAGCTTTCCATGAGCCGCGAGCTTATACAGCTTGTGGCTCAGTTCACGCTGATGAAGGGCTTGTTGATCGGCGTGGCCGGCGCTCATCGCCAGGACTTTTCCGGCGAACATGTGGTGCACACAGTGCAGGCTGCCAGCAAGCATTTTGAACATCACCCCGAGTTTCTTGACCGCATCCACGCCCTGCTCGTTGAAAGCCGGATGGATGGCATGCACGGGCTGGCGATCCTGATGCGCGAGTCTTTGAATGAGAGTGAACAGGCCACCTCCCGGCAAATGCCGTCTGTTGCATTCCCGAAGGCTGATTTGGACGGCAGCGCTTTGCGTGAATCGCCTTCAATGTTCAAAATGTAGCTCGAACGTAATCAAAATCACCTCCGGCGCGGTCCCAATCCGCATCGGAGGGCCCCACGTCCCCACGCCGACTGAAGTTAACACCTGCAGGTCTCCAAACGCATGCAGCCCGCGCGTAAACCTGCCAAAAATCCGCTGCGTGATCCACGTATAAGGCAGAAACTGCCCCCCATGCGTATGCCCGGAGAGTTGCAGACCAAATCCCGCCTGCTCCACCATCGGCAGCCGGTTCGGCACATGGTTCAACAGAATTGCCGCGCGCCCACGATCCACCTGCATCTTCTCCAGAATCCCACGTAGCCGCAGCGGAAATGTCGTATCCGCATAGCGCACACCAGCCACCTGCACGCCGTCCACATCGGCCAGCTCATTCCGCAGCACACGAAAGCCGCCTCCGCGCAGCGCCGCCTCATAAGCTGCCTCATCGCCAAACTCCTCGTGATTTCCGCCACAAAAATAAACCCCCAGGGGAGGGTTTACCTCAAAGAGCGGCGCAGCCAGCTTTGCGGGATTCACCTTCGAGCCATCGTAAAGATCGCCCGCAATAAAAATCACATCAGGATCCAGCCTCCGCGCAATCCCTGCAATGCGCCGCGCAAAGCCCGCGCCATTCACATGCCCCAGGTGCAGATCGCTCAGCATCAGTGCCTTCCGCCCGCGCCATGCATCCGGCAGGTTCGGCAGTTCAATGGTCAGCTTCCGCTCGCGAATCCGTCGCGCATTCACAAAGCCGTACAGGCTCACCATCAGCGCCAGCGCCAAAAGCGTATCCGCAATCCACACACGCGGCTGTGCCTCATGAGCCGCATCCACCCAGTGAATGGGCAGCGCCATCAGCCAGCACAGGCACGCTCCCCACACCAGAAAATTCAGCACGCCCATCCAGCAGCATGCCATCGTGTAGCAGACCCTGACCACCGCATTCGTCCAGCGAAAGCTCGGCAGCGTAGCCGCTACAAAGCTGAAAGAAAGCACCGCCAGCGCAATGGCAAGCACATGCCGCGTTTCAATTCCAAGCGGCCAGAAGCTCACAGCCGTCACATAAAGGAACCAGTGACCGAGGCAAAGCAAAGCCTGAATAAGAACAATGCCGAGTGCCGGCCAAACCTTCAATCCGATCTCCCAAAGGGGCTGGCGACGTCAAAAGGCCCTCTCTCCATAATGCCGGAAAGAAAATAGGGAAGCCATGAATTCTCGCCTTCTGTTGACTTCACGGATTCCACGCCGCAGCTCATCTCACATGAAACAATAACAACGTATGCCTCAACCGCCGCCCAACGCGCTCGGCGTCTACATCTCGATCCCGTTCTGCCGCTCCAAGTGCACCTACTGCAACTTCGCCTCAGGTGTCTATCCTGCCAGCGAGCACACGCGCTACATCCATCGCCTCATCGAGGACATGCGCCGGTCGCACGCCTGGGCCGCGCAGATGGGCGGCGATCTCCCGCGCACCGTCGATACCGTCTACCTGGGCGGCGGCACGCCTTCTTTGCTTGAGCCGCATCTCATCGAACGTCTCTTCGCCGCTCTCCGCGTTGAATTCCATCTCACGCCCGACGCCGAAATCACCGTCGAGTGCGCCCCGGCACAAATTGCCGACGCCACGCTAGCCGCATTAGCTCAAGCCGGCGTCAATCGTGTCAGCCTCGGCGTGCAGTCATTTATTGATCGCGAAGCCCATTCCAGCGGTCGTCTTCATAACCGCGCCGCCGTCCTCAGCGATCTCCAGCGCCTTCGCTCCGCCGGCATCACCAACCTCAACATCGACCTCATCGCAGGCCTCGCCGGTCAGACCTTCGCCTCATGGGACGAGTCACTCGCCGTCCTCCTCGACACCGGCATCCCGCACGCCAGCATCTACATGCTTGAAGTTGATGAAGATTCGCGCCTGGGCCGCGAGATGCTCTCCGGCGGCGCGCGTTATCACGCTGAACTCGTTCCATCCGACGATGCCATCGCCGGCATGTATGAAACCGCCGTCGAGCGTTTGGCGGCATCCGGTCTCGCGCAGTATGAAATCTCCAACTTCAGCCGCCCCGGCCTTGCTTCGCTTCACAATCTCCGCTACTGGCAGCGCCGCCCGTACCTCGGCCTCGGCCTCGACGCCTCTTCCATGCTCCTCGATTCCGAAGCCGCTTATGCATTGCGCTCCAAAACCGCAGACGATCTCAAATCGTATCTCGAAGACACCGAATCCCCCGAAACCGCATGGCTCTCGCCCGACCGCCGCCATGAGGAAGCCTGGTTCCTCGGCCTGCGCATGAACTCCGGCGTCAACGCATCGGCATTAGCAACCGAATTCGGCCACAGCCGCGTAGCCCCAGCACTCGAAGCCGCAAATCGTCTTGCGCAAGATGGCTTACTCACCACAGACGGCGACCACATCCGCCTCACTCCACGCGGACGACTACTCTCCAACGATGTCTTTCAGGAATTTCTCTCGCTTGATGCGGACGAAAGCGAAGCACAGCCCCCCGTTTTCGAATCGGCTCTCGAATCACGCAACTGAGAGTTTCGCCTACCAGGCCAGCAAATCCTCACCCGATGTAGGCGAAAGAAACGTCACCGGCCTGGCCAGCGCCTCCATATCATTCCCCGCGCAGCGAATATTCTCCGGACCCTCTTCTTTCGCCAACCGCAAAGCCTCTTCCGCCTCACGCAGCACAATCACGGGCGAACGCCCCGCGCTTGCCGCCACGCCAAAGCAAGCCGAGAGCCGCACCACATGCCCAGCCGCATGAAACGGCGCAGAGAAAACCTCCGCGCGAATCCTCTCCGCCAGCAGCACTGCATTCACCGTACTGCACCCAGGAAGCCCGGCCAGAAACTCATCCTTTCCCGTTCTCCCAAACAGATCGTACGTACGCAGCAGCCGCGTTGTGCGTTGCGCCACTTCCACCAGCAGCCGGTCGCACGCCTCTGTGCCCAGCCGCAAATTCCAGTGCCCAAAATCATCCACATCCAGCAGAATCAGGCTCAGCGGCGTATTCATACGCTGCGCGCGATCCGTCTCGCGAAACAGCCCAGCCAGCACCGCCGCCCGGTTCTGCGCGCCTGTCAGCGGGTCTGTCTCTGCGGAAAGCGCCACCGTCTCGCGCAACTGCTCCAGCTCCCGCTTCTGCTGGAACCACCGCAGCGCCCGCTCCACGCGCAGGCGCAGAAAATCCGGTCCGCAGCCAAAGGGAATCACATCGTCAATCACGCCATCGGCAAGCCGCTCAGTCCAGATGGGCGTAACGCTGTCCGTATACAGCACAATCGGAAACGGCATCCCCATCGTCCCCGCCTGCGCCGCAGCCAGCAATTGATCCGTAGGCGCGCCAGGCAGCCGAGGGTCCAGCAGCAGCAGATCCAGAACAGGGCAGAGAGGAGCCGGAGCAGCCACGCGAGCCAGAACATCGTCACTGCTTAACGCAATTTCCACTCGCACGCCATTCACGCGCAGCGCCGCCTCCGCTGTTTTCAGCAGATCCGGCTCTTGCGAAGCAAGAAGAAAGACAGGTTGGTGTTCTTCAGCCATCGTGCTCATCCTCAACAATGGCTGCATCGGCTGAGATTGGAAATGGTTGAGAATTTGAGGCAGGAAATAAGGGTCAGCAACGGTAACGAACAGGGGACGATTCTCCCACATTAGTCACCTTTAATTTTTGGAGGGAGCAGGGGCCTTGAGGCTCCTGAAGACAAGCCAGAGGAGGAATCGGGGCTTTAGCCCCTGGGCTTTGATGTAGCACACAAGCTGTCTTACTTGCGGATGTGCATCATCCCCACGTAAATGAGATCGGCAACTCTACATCCGGATGCAAACTCTTATGCACCGGGCAGGCATGCGCCGCGCGCTCCAGCTTCACGCGGTTCTCTTCGCTGATTCCAGCCGGCATCTGAATCTTCACCGTCAGCCGTTCAATCCTGCGGGGCGGAGCGCTGGTCATTTCCTTGTCTACTGTCGCTGTAGCTCCGGACATATCAATGCCAAGCGTCCGCGCCAGAAGCCCCATGGTTGTCAGGATGCAGGTTCCCAGCGCAGTCCCTACCAGGTCCGTAGGAGAAAAGCTTTCACCGCGCCCCTGGTTATCCTTCGGAGCGTCCGTGCTCAATACCGTTCCCGAGGGCCCATGCACCGCACTGCAATGCAAGTCGCCCTCGTACTTCATCTCGATCGAAACCATGCCAGCCTCTTAATCCACAAAATCCACTTGCGGTTTCACCGTGATCACGCCACGCTCGTATCCCAGCTCCAGCAGCTTGCGAATCGCCTCGCGTCCGTCAGCGCCGTAATCCAGCGTGCGCTCATTCACATACATGCTCACAAAGCGGCTTGCCAGCGTCGTATCCAGGTCGCGCGCAAACTGCATCGCATACTCCAGCGCCTGCTCGCGATGGTCCAGCCCATGCTGAATACTGTCGCGCAGCGCCTGTGAGCAAATCTTGTGTACATCCGCGCCCAGCGACCGCCGAATCGCATTGCCGCCAAGCGGCAGCACCAGCCCGGTCGTCTCACGCCACCACACGCCCAGATCAAGCACCTTGTACAGCCCGCTCGTCGCATAAGTAAGCTGCCCTTCATGAATGATCAGCCCCGCATCGTACTTACCCGCCTGAATCGCAGGAATAATCTGATCAAACGGCACAACCTCGGTCTCAAGCTCAGGATTGAAAACCTTCAGCGCCAGAAATGCCGTCGTCAACGTCCCCGGCACAGCAATCTTGATCTTGCGCAGATCCTCCGTCGTAAGTTGGCGGCTCGCCACAATCATCGGCCCGTAACCCTCGCCCACACTGCCGCCGCAGCCCATCAGCGTGTAGTTTTCCTGCACGTAGGGATACGCATGAAAGCTGATCGCGGAGATGTCGTAGAACGCCTCACTCTGTGCGCGCCTGTTCAGCGCCTCAATGTCCGTCAGCGTATGCGAAAAGCGGTAGCCCGGCACACGAATCTTGTTCGTGGCCAGACCGTAAAACATGAACGCATCATCGGAGTCAGGGCTGTGGGCAATCGAGATAGTGCGAATCTCAGAGGAAGAAGCGACGGAATCGGACTGCGAAGAACTCACGAAACAGTACATCCTTTCAACAGAAACTGGTCAGGCAAATCCTTAAATTTAGTGGTGCGCTTAGTTAGCGCGGCGAATCCGCGATGCACCCGCTCCAACACCAGCGGCAGCAGCAATCTTCAGCGCCTCGCCCGGCAGAAACGGCAGCACCGCCTGCGTAAAGACCGTAGCTGCTGTTGCATGTGTCGCCCCATGCGTCCACAGCGCCAGCCAAACAGCCCCCGTTGTAAGAATCAGTGCATCGCCAGCAGCAGCGGCAATCAATCCCCATCCAAACTTGCGATTGCTCCGCCGCCACAAAACAGCAATCAGCGCAGCAGCCACCGGATACGCCATCAGGTATCCGCCCGTCGGCCCAAGCAAGTGAGCCATGCCGGAAAGCCCCGCAGCGCCCGGCGCAAACACAGGCAATCCCACAGCGCCTTCAGCCAGATAGGTCAACAGCGTAGCAAAAGCCATCCGCGGCCCAAGCAACAGACCCAGCACCAGCACCGCAAAGGGCTGCAGCGTCAGTGGCACCGGCGTAAAGTACAACGGAATCGAAACATGCGCGCATGCCGCCACAAACAGCGTCCCTACCAGCACAATTCCGCCTGCGCGAAGTGCCGCGGTCCCGCGCGTTTCCTGCGCATTCCAAGCCCACTGCATCGATGCGGGTTTGTTCATTTGCCTTCCTCCGTATGAATTTCTTCTTCCGCTGAATGCGGCTCCTGCGTCTGCTCCGCCTGCTTATGTCTGCGCCATATATGGCGCGCCACGCCTGCAGACGCAATTAACAGCGCCGCTACAGACGCGAAGAGTGCAATCATGAGCCATCGCATGAGGTAGTACGCGGTCTTTCTTTCTGTTTGCCGTCCTGCGGCGCGGCTTCAAAAGCATGCGCGATCGCAAAAACAAATCAGGCTCGACAACAAATCCGCTGAAGCCAAGAATACCAGACCAAGCCGTCAAAATCCGGGTCGCCACAGGCCACAACTACTCCGCCACACGCTCGCCCAGCACACTCTGCATCCAGTTGAGATACCCCGCGCTTCCAGCCTCCACCGCCAATATAAGAAACTCCGGCGTCTCATAACTATGCAGCGCATGCAGCCGCGCTTCGAGAGCGGAGATCCGCGCCGCATCCGTTTTCAGCAGCATCAGCGTCTCCGTAGTCAGCTCCGTCTTGCCCTGCCACTCGTAGATCGACTCCACGGAAGGAAGGATCGTCGCGCACGCCACCAATCGCTCACTCACCAGCACGCGTCCAATGCGGCTGGCCTCACCGGCACTTGCCACCGTGGTCAGAACAATTCGCGCAGTCGTCGGAGATTCAGCCACGCTTCGCCTTTCAGGGATGATAGCTGGCAAGCAAATCATCCAGCAGGATCAGTTGCATACCAAACGGCGCAGTCAGGCCACGATCATTGGCGAGAAATGCTCTTGCTTTTGCATTCCGAGCAGTCGCAATTTGAATCGCATCTGGTGTTCTCAGTCTTTCGGCAGCTCGAAGTTCCGCAGCCTCAACAGCGATTTCATGCGAAACAGCTATCGTTTTCACATGAGCAGATTTCAGCAGAATGTTCGAGTATTGCTGAGCCAAAAATAAGTTGGCGCGGCGAATTGGATGGACAAGAACCTCAGTCAAGGTGAGCGCTGAAGTTACAACTTCGATTTCGCCCTTATCTACAGAGGCAAAGAATGGATCAAGCAGCGGAAGATACGTCGGATGCTCTTCGACAAAATAAATAAGGGGCGCGGAGTCTAGCCCAACGACCTTGCCATGCAGCTTCTTTATCCATTCCATGAATAACGTTCGCTGTGGATGTACTCCTGGGCGTCAATTCCTTCCCAGATTTCTTTCCCGAGGCCGCGCAGCTCAAGAATGCTGTGTCGAGGCTCTGACTGCGAATCCGGAGCCACTCGAATTGATAACTCCTGAATCAGGTGCAGCTGTTCCTCGTGGCTTAGCGAAGCAGCCATCTGCAGCACGTTTTTGTAGGCGGTAGTAGCCATGTCAATGCCTTCAATACATCATAGCCCAACTTTGGACAATGTCTTCATGAAAAGGCAGCGCTACGAACGTGCCCGCTTGCCCTACCCCACCCCGGAAAGCAAGTACCCACCTGAGGCCGGGAGCGATCCTGAGCCTGTCGCTGACAACGGCCGCCGTCCCTCTTTTATACGCAGCGGAGAATCGGAGGCCTCCGGGTCGAAACAAAGCCCGTCTGCAGGCGCTTATTGCTGTTGCGAGGAAGCTGCTCCACGCCATATACGGGATATTTCAAACCGGCCTGAAGTATGAGGGGACAAAGCTGTTTCCACGGATCGCTTTTCCTGACACGCGCTCTTTCTCATCAAGAGCGCGTGTCAGGGTACTAATCCATATCTGACCGAATTTGCAGTCAGATTGCCAATGATCTAGCGCAGAGTCTCATGATTAGAGTCCTTTATATGACGAGCGCCCTCTTGGGATGATGAGGCGCCGATATGAGGGAAATAGCCCCTCAAAAAGAAGAAACCGCAGAAGGATGGCCGAAATAAGAAGAGAGCTATATCAGATCAGGAAAACTTCGATTTATCGGCTTTGTGTAAAGTACATCCTTCCGGATAAATTTCGTTTTTCCTCTTGACAAGAAAAACGGGGGTTCGCGCTTTGTTCTGCGTGAGGGTATCATAGGCGATTTAAGCGATACGAAGGAGACACGGCATGAAGATTGTTTCTGTAATTGCGCGTTATCTGCTGGGACTGATGTTCACGGTCTTTGGCCTGAATGGATTTCTCCATTTCATTCCCCAGGGACCGCCGCCGGCGAATCCGCTGGCGGTACAGTTTTTTACGGCGATCAGCGTATCGCATTTTGCGGCGTTCTTCTTTGCGGTGCAATTGGTTGGCGGGCTGCTGCTGATTTCGGGCTTCTTTGTGCCGCTGGCTCTGACTCTGCTTGCGGCGGAGCTGTACAACATTCTTGCTTTCCACCTGACGCTTTTGCCGGGCATCGCTCCCGGGCTGGTGGCGTGTGCGCTTTGGGTGCTGGTGTTTTTGCAGTACCGCGAGAGCTTTGCGGGGATTCTGGCGGCTAAGCCTGCAGTGCGGGGGTGACTGAATGGCGTCCGAAAGACGGGAGGGCTGGCTTTTGTGCTATCCCACCCATGCGCGATAAAGCCGCGCATGGATGGGGCACCGGTGATCTTCTACAGACGCCAATCATGATTGCTGAGTAAACGAGAAGCTCTGACGCGGAATTTAGCGCTGGCCGTAGGTGGCTTTGGGGCCGTGCTTGCGGTTGAAGTGGAGTTCGTGGACGTGCGTGGCCAGGCCGGATTCCGGTGCGCCGAGAAGCGTGCTGCGGAAGGCGAGGCGCGCTATGTATTCCATCACATCAGCGTTTTCAAGGGCGGCGGCGGCGGATTTTCCCCAGGCGAAAGGCGCGTGGCCGGCGCAGAGGACGCCGGGAATTTCGAGCGGATTGAGATTGTGCCGGCGGAAGTAGCGCACGATGACGGCGCCAGTGTTGAGCTCGTAGCCGGAGGCGACTTCCTCTGGTGTGAGCTCTTCGGTGCAGGGGATGGGGCCGTGGAAATAGTCGGCGTGGGTGGTGCCGAGGCAGGGGATGGGGCGGCAGGCCTGCGCCCATGCGGTGGCGAACTCGGAGTGGGTGTGGATGATGCCGCCTATGGTGGGGAATTCTCGATACAGAAGAAGATGGGTGGCGAGGTCGCTGGAGGGGCGGAGGGTGCCTTCAACGACGGTGCCGTGCAGATCTGTGATGACGAGGTCTTCCAGGCGGAGGGTGGCGTAATTGACGCCGCTGGGCTTGATGACCACTAGAGGATCGGAGCCGGAGCGGTCAATGCCGCTGGCGTTGCCCCAAGTGTGCGGGGCGAGGCCGCGGCGGGAGATTTCCTGGTTAGCGTGGAGAACTTCGTCGCGGAGGGATGAGAGGAGCATGGGGTAAGTGTAAAGGCAAGGACTAAGGGACCTGGGGACTGTGGGACTGCATCGAGATACTAAAGTGGCTGTAAACTTGCAGGGAGTGAACCCGTCTGACAAAGTAATGGCTGCTGGAACTCTATTGGAACCGATTGCGCCGGCTGCGGCAGAGACGATTGCCACACAGGATTTTTCTCTTGTGGCGACGAATTACCGCGTTCAGATTTACCGGTTCCTGCTGTCAAGCACGCGGGATGTGGACCTGTCCGAGACGCTGACGCAGGAGTGCTTCCTGAAGGCGCACCGGAACTGGGCGGGCTTTCGCGGGGAATCGACGGCGCTGACGTGGCTGATGCGAATCGCCATTAACGTTCTGAAGGACCACTGGCGGAACCGGCGGATGCAGTTCTGGCGGCAGACGCGGGTGAACGCGGTGGATGCGGACGAGGCGAGCGACTGGTTGCCGAGCGGGGAGAGTTCGCCGGAGCAGCAGTTGCTGGCTCGGGAGCGCGTGAAGCACGTCTGGCGCGCGGTGGAACGGCTGAGTGGCAGGCAGCGAACGGTATTTATGCTGCGGTATGTAGAAGAGATGGATATTGCGGATATTGCGGCCTCAACGGGGCTGAGTGACGGTACGGTGAAGGCGCATCTTTCAAGGGCTGTGAGCCGGGTGCGGGCCGAGCTGGGAGAGAGACGATGATGGCGGACGAGAGAGATGGAATGCGGGACGGGATGCTGGATGCGGAGCTGGATTCGGCTCTGAAAGACTTTCGGCGAAGCGTGCATGCGTGGAGCGAGGCGGAACTGAGCAGGCCACGGATGGTGAAGGCGCCGATGCGGACGGCAGTGTGGCGCATGGCTGCAGGCTGGGCAATGGGCTGCGTGCTGGTGCTGGGCGTGGGTTCTGCCGGAGTGTACGAGCATGGGCTCCGGGTGGAAGCGGCTCGCGAACAGGCGAAGGTGGCTGCAGAGCAGGAGGCGCAGCGGAAGCTGGCGGCTCAGAATGCGGCTCTGGATGAAGATGCACTGCTGCTGCATGTGGATTCCGACGTGGCGCGACAGGTTCCGGCCGCGATGGATCCACTGACCGGGCTGGTGGATACAGAAGATGCTAAACAGCAGTAAGAGTTAATGTGCTTCCTTCGGTTTTTCTCTGCATCGTATTGATATGCATAGATATGTGTGTGTCGCGCACAAGGCGCGGCATGGGCCGGAATCCATATTGGCTAAGGTCTTTTGGGAAAGATAAACGGTTTTGAACCCGATTCTGGAGTCAGGGAGATTGGTAATGATAAAGGCAAGGTTGGTACGGACGATGGCAGTTGCAGCGCTGACGCTGGCTGGGGTGGCGGCAGGGGCGCAGGCGCCGGGTAGTCCGGACGGCCAGGGCTTTGGTGGGCTTGGTTTCAGGGGGCATAGGCCTCCGATGGAGCGGGCGCTGGGACCGATGGGTGAACCGCAGGGGCGGTTCTGGAACAATCCGGCGCTTATGACGAAGCTGAAGCTGACGGATGACCAGCGTAAGGGCATGGACCAGGTACTGCAGCAGCACAGGACGACGCTGGTGGATCTGCACGCGAATCTGGAGAAGGCCGAGCTGGCGCTGGAACCGATGATGAAAGAAGACCAGCCAAACGAATCGCAGATTCTGGAGCAGATTGACCGGGTGGCGCAGGCGAGGGCGGAGCTGGAGAAGGCGAATGCGCGTTTTCTTCTGGCGATTCGCGCGAAGCTGACGCCGGAGCAGTGGAAGAATCTGCAGGAGCTGCGGGCGGAGCGGATGGCGCAGTTCCACCAGCAGGGGGGGGCGCAGGGAATGTCGCGGCATCATGACGGGGCTCCGCAGGGCGGACCCCAGGGTGCGCCGCCTACGCCTCCACAGGAGTAAATTCTTCTAAGTTTTTTATTGCTATGAATGTAACCGTGTAAAAAACGAATTCGTCAGACCGTATAGCAGAGAGCAATCTTACGGTTTGAAACAAGAACCGCTGGCGGCGCGGAGGAGCGATCCTCGTGCCGCCGATTTCTTTGGGCAGGGATCAGGGAGCAGGGATCAGGGAGCAGGGCCGAAAGCAGCGAGCCAGCGAAAAGCTAATTCAGAGGGAGACGGCGGCCAGGGTGAGGACTGTAAAGTCGTCATCCTGGCCGAAGTTTCGTGCCGCGATTTCTGGCGGTGGGCTATCCGTTGTGGCGGCGGGCAGCAGGTCTTCCGCCGCGTGAGTTTCTGTTCTGTCCGAAGGGACGGAAAGGCCGCGAGGGACGATTTGGCTGGGACGGACGTGCGGGCTTGGTGGCAACGGCGGGTTCGGCTGCCATTTCCACGCGCTCTCCAGTGCCCATCATCATGGCGCTCACACGAAATTTTGTGGGGGCAATGGTGAGCGTGCGCTCCATTTTGCGGAGTGCCTTGGACTCGTCGGGAGCGGCGAAGGTGGAGGCGATTCCGCGGCTGGAGGCGCGGCCGGTGCGACCTACGCGGTGGACAAAGTCTTCGGCTTCGCGGGGCATGTCGAAGTTGACGACGTGTGCGACGTCGGCAACGTCAATACCGCGCGCTACGACGTCCGTCGCAACGAGCACGCGATGACGGCCTTCCGCAAAGCCACGCAGGGCTGCGCTGCGCTGTGACTGCGAGCGGTCGCCGTGGATGGGAGCTGCTGCGAAGCCGGCCTTGGCGAGCCGCCGGGCGACTTTATCCGCTCCGTGCTTGGTGCGAACGAAGACCATGAAGCTGCCGTTGCTGGTTTCGAGAAGATGCTCGAGCAGCTCCTGCTTTTTGTCCGTGGGAACTTCAAATGTCTGCAGCTCAACGTTCGGCGAGGGCTTCAGCTCCGTGGAGATTTCGATGCGCACTGGATTTTTGAGGTACAGGGCGGCTACTTCGCGGATGGCTGGGCTCAAGGTGGCGGAGTAGCAGAGGGTCTGCCGATCCGACGACAATACGCCGGCGATCCGCTTGATGGCGGGTTTGAAGCCCATGTCCAACATGCGATCCACTTCGTCGAGCACAAGCATCTTCACGTCGCCGAGATTGACGAGGCGGCGCGAGAGATAGTCTTCGAGGCGGCCTGGTGTGGCGACGATCAAACGCGCGCCCATGCGAATGGCCTTCAACTGGGGCGCTTCCGCGAGTCCGCCGCAGACGAGGGCAACTCTGCCCTGGTTATTCGTGAGGCTGCGCCAGGCTTCGAGCACCTGCATGGCCAGCTCGCGCGTGGGCAGCATGATGAGAGCCTTGGTTTCCTTGGGGCTGACGGCCATGCGCTCGGCGAGGGGGATCAGAAAGCTGAGCGTCTTGCCTGTGCCGGTCTGCGCAGTCGCGAGAACGTCGCGTCCTTCCAAAGCTGGAGGAAGAGCGGCGGCCTGGACCGGGGTGAGCTGGGTAAAGTTGGAGCGGACAAGCTGATTCTGTATTGCCTGCGAGAGGGGTAGTTCTGAAAAGAGTTTCAATGTATTCCTGTTCTGCGTCGAGACCGGGGATTCCTATTCTCCGAATTGACTCCGGAGTCATCCATGAATCCACTGCGGCCGATGCAGTCGCTAGTGTCCCGTTAGCTGCGCGAACAGTGCTTTGCGCTGGGCGGGAAATTGCCAAAATTATGCAGGAAACCGAGGGGAAGCGCCGATTGAACGCCGATTCAAGATTTGCCACACATATCGCGTCTTGGACTGCGAAACGCTGTTGCGTTGCAGTCTGGTCCGGTCAGTCCTACAAGGAGGAAGAACCTTGACTTCAATGGACCATCACGCTGAGGGCCTGGGGATTGAATCGGTGGGCGATCTTGCGGATGCAGGCGAGAACGGCGCACAACCAAACAACTGAGCGTAGTTTCATGATAGCACGAATGGTTTTTGAAGTGGGCACGCGGGAGAAAAGGATCAATCGAGGGAGTGGCTTATTATTGTGGCGAGATTCATACACAATGAAATTGTGCATTTCAATATGCAACTGTGTCTGCGCGGCGCTCCTTGTGTTCTCGAACGCTGTGCCGATGGCGCATTCCGCCCAGCAAGCTACGCCTCAAGAAAGTGATTCGGTGCATTTGCCGTATGGCTTCAGCAATTTCGTCTGGTGGGGTGATGATGAGCTGCGTTCGCTCTTGAAGAAGCGGGTTCCGGGGCTGGGCGACGAGATTGGCCCGTCGTCGGCGGTTGAGGGCAAGGTGCGGGATGCGTTGACGGCGCTGCTCAAGGAAAAGGGGATTGTGGCGGAGGTGCAGAGCATTGAGCCTTCTCCTTCTGAGGTGAATCGCCAGAGAGAGCAGTGGCCGGGCTTGCCTGGGGTGCAGCTTTCGCCGCGAAGGAAGCCGAAGATAGAATTCAGTATTTTGGCGCCGCAGGTGTTGATCGGCAAGATTGCTTTTATCCCGCAGGATGCGCAGGTGTGGCGTGGATACGAAGGTGTGACACAGCGAAATCAAGGCAAGCGGTTCGATCGGCTTTATATGGAATCACTTCGTGATCGTGAAGAGGACACTTTAGAGCAGCAGGGATATCTCTCTGCGAAGGTTGAACTGAGCCTGTCTCCGCCAAGGCTGGAGGACGCAATATGGGTGGTCGATCTTACTCTGAGTGCCAAGGCAGGCCCGCAGTACAGCATTTCGGCAATCAATGTGGATGGAGGCTCTCTGCTGCGGGGACAAGACTTATCGCAGCTTCTTGATTTGAAGGTTGGAGATTTAGCGAGTTCTCATCCATTTACGATATTTGAACGCACTGTACGGGCAGACTACGAACACGCTGGGTACATGGACGTAGACATTGAGACCAAGCCGACACTCGATGTCGCAAACGCAAAGGTGGCGTACCGGGTAAGCGTGACTGAAGGGCCGCAATATCATTTGCGGAGCCTGACAATTCATGGCCTGACACCGAACGAGGAGAACCATGCGCGAGAATTGCTGGGTATGAAGATTGGAGATGTTTACGATGGAACAGCGGTCACGGATCTTAATCAAAAGCTGAGAGCAGACATATTGTTGACAGGTTTGGGCTTCAGCTTTGATCCGGCGCAGGAGAAGACAACGAGAGCTATTGATCTCACGCTGAATTTCTCCAAGGCGCGGGTGGTTATTATTCATTGAAGAAATGGCGATTGCTGGAAAGAGAACGGGCAGGCTCGAAGAGCCTGCCCGTTGTGTTTTGCGCTTAGAATGTTTCAGCTCCGGAGAGGTGGTTGATTAAGTCGAGAATCGGCTAAACTTGTCGGAGACCTCGCAAAGACTTGGATGGAGTTTCATGCCCGATCCGGTTCTGACATGGATCATAGCCAATAAACAGTGGTGCTTAACAGCGCTTGGCAGCGCAGCCGCTGGCGCTTTTGCGTTTCTAAAATGGGTTTGGCCATTGAGGAAAGGGCAATCTTCAGAAATCTGAGGAGAAAAGATCGTCGATCTTAGCGGATCAGGAACGGAGGCAATGAGAATAGAAGGTTCTGTCACTGGCGGTGTAATAGCAGGTTCCAATAATGTGCAAACAGTCACAATAAATCATGCTGTGTCTCATATTCATCTTCCGATCAGCGAACGTAAGCCTTCGTCGCCCACCCTCGAAGAAATCAGAATCCGGGAGGAGGATTGCCTAAGAGGCATTTCATTATATCTGCGCAATAAGACTAGAAAAAGTTTGTTGGAAAGCTATCTTGGCGTACATGTGGAATGGCCAGTCATATTGAATGGCGTATGGAAGGCTGAGTCAAGAGGCGAGGAGGGACTTCTCGTTGTGCATGCTTACTACCGCTACAAACTGAGGTGGGGACTCCTTATTAGGTTCCGAGTCAAGGAAAGTGAGTATCCAATCTTGAAGACTTTGCACGATGGCCATCTAGCATTCGTAAAAGGTGACATCATAGACATCACCGATTATTCGATTGATATCAAAGTCACCAGTGTTGAAGTTGAATGATTTTGCATCGATTCACAGAACACTCTCTTACTTAAATCCGTCCTGCTCGAATTTTTAGCACTGCTGAATCGTGCTGAGACTTCGGCTTATATCTAACACCGTTCAATAGTGGTTCTATTGGGGCTAGTAAAAAAAACGGGCATGCTCGTAGCGAGCCTGCCCGATGTGTTTTGGGTGGGTTATTTGGGGAGTGGGGCGGAGCCGGTTACTGTGAAGGCGGCTTCGGATTTGGATTTGGTTTCTTCTGGTTGGGTGCTGCCTAGTGTCAGCGTGTATTTGCCGGGTTGGATGGTGCGGTTGCCTTGTTCATCGACTGTGGAGATGGAGCGGGGGTCGATTTTCAGCGTTACTGTGCGGCTTATGCCGGGTTGGAGAGTTACTCGCTCGAAACCTACTAAGGAGTGAATGGGTGCGCCCTCTGCCGGGGATTTCAGGTAGGCTTCTACTACTTCATCGCCGGATACGGAGCCTGAGTTGGTGACCGTGACTGTGGCTGTGATGGGGTCGCCTGCTTTGAGATTTTCTGATGACAGCTTGACCGGCGAATAAGTGAATTTGGTGTAGCTCAGGCCGTAGCCGAAGCCCCAGAGGGGTTTGCCGGTGAAGTAGCGGTAGGTGCGGCCCTTCATTGAGTAGTCAGTGAAGTCGGGCAGGTTGTCGAGGCCGGCGTAGAAGGTGACGGGCAGGCGGCCGCCGGGGTTCGAGAGGCCGGCGATAGTGCGGGCGATGGCGTTGCCGCCTTCGACGCCGGGATACCAGGCTTCAAGGATAGCGTTGGCGTGCTGGTTGGCCCAATTGAGCGCGACTGCGGAGCCGGATTGCAGGACTACTACGAGAGGCTTGCCGGTGGCGGCTATAGCTTCGAGCAGTTTCTGCTGCGGGGCGGGAAGATCGAGGCTGGTGCGGTCGCCGCCTACGAAGCCATCGATCTTGATGGGCATCTCTTCGCCTTCAAGCTGCGGCGAGAGGCCTAC
>Ga0116129_1000653_pt1 | contig 21092 bp, 18 predicted proteins | sample June2015DPH_17_2_FD_89732 | JGI IMG/M metagenome (GOLD analysis project Ga0116129, IMG submission 89732) | Peatland microbial communities from SPRUCE experiment site at the Marcell Experimental Forest, Minnesota, USA - June2015DPH_17_10 | ecosystem: Environmental > Terrestrial > Soil > Wetlands...
CGAGGAGTCCGTTCAGAGTGGGCACAGGATGCGCGTTGCCGAGGGCGAGCTTGGTCTCGATATCGTAGAAGACGACTTTCATGCCCAGCGACTCGGCCAGCACGCCGATCTGCGTGCCGATGTGCCCGTATCCGATAATGCCGAGCGTTTTGCCGCGCACTTCCTGGGAGCCGGCGGCGGTCTTCAGCCAGCCTCCGCGATGGGTCAGCGCGTTGCGCAGAGGGATGCCGCGCATGAGCAGGATGGTCTCCGCCAGCACGAGTTCGGCGACGCTGCGGGTGTTTGAAAAGGGCGCGTTGAAAACGGGGATGCCGCGCTGCTGCGCCGCATCGAGATCCACCTGATTGGTGCCGATGCAGAAGCAACCGATTCCCATCAGCTTTTCGGCGCTGTTGATGACGTTCGCAGTCAACTGGGTGGCGGAGCGGATACCGATGAAATAGGCGTCGCGGAGAGCCTCGATCAGCTTCGGCTCGGGGAGCGATTTGGGGTGGTAATCGATATCGCTATAGCCATCTTTTTTCAGCGCGTCGACGGCGGTGGGATGCACGCCTTCGAGGAGCAGGATCTTGATTTTAGTCTTATCGAGAGAAGTAGTCGGCATGTCAGAGCAAAAGTTCCATCAGTACGGCGGAGTCCGTCGGCTCCATATAATACCGGGGGATTGTGCGGACCACCCGAAACCCGAATCGCCGGTTCAAAGCGATCATGCGCGCATTTCTTTTCCGGCAGTTGGTGATCACCCGGTTAAATCCATGATAGCGGGCGTAGACGATCTGCCAGGACTTCAGTAACGCGCCGAAGCCCCGATTTTGGAATCGTGGAAGAATTCCAGTGGTACTGATGTAGAGCGATCCTTCGCGGGGAGGCGCTGCGTCCGAAGAACCATCGTGAAAATCGACATTTTTTTCGAAGGCGCAGCAGCCGATTTTTGTTCTGCCGGCGATAAGCCAGTAGGATTCGCAGAGGGTCCAGTAGGCGGCATCGAAGCGATCGGCAGGGGGAAATATTTTGCGATCGAAGGCGAGCAGGCTGCCGATTTCCCGGGGCAGGATAGCCTTCCTGAACTCGGTTTTCATTAGAGCGTCCGCAGGTGGAATCCACCGTCGACGTTGATTACCTGACCGGTGGAATAGTCGAGCGAACCTTCGGCGATGGCGCGCACCACACGCGCGACGTCCGAGCCTTCGCCCATGCGGCGCTGCGGCAGAAGGCCTTCGGCGATGCGTTTTTCGTACACGTCCTCGACGGCGGAGATCATATCTGTACGGATGATCCCCGGCCGAATTTCGAAGACGCCGATATTGTTCGCTGCCAGGCGCGCGGCCCAGAGCGCGACCGACATACTGAGACCGGCTTTCGAGATGCAGTATTCGCCGCGATTGATGGATGCGGTGTAAGAGGAGATCGAGGTAATGAATACGATCCGGCCGCTGCCGTTTTCAAGCATGCCACGGGCGACCTGTTGGGTCAGGAAATGCGGTCCCTTCAGATTCACGCCGATCAGTTCATCGAAACTTTCTTCCGTGGCGTCGAGAATATCGCGGCGTTCACGTGGAGCCATGCCTGCGTTGTTGACCAGGAGATCGATGTTCGCGTAACGTTCCTTGGCGAAGGCGAGCAACGCGCGGCGGTCGTCCGCGGAGGCGAGATCGCAGCGGAAAATTTCAGCTCCAGTTTCGGCGCGCAGCGAATCGGCGGCGTCTTTTCGACCGCGATAAGTCGCGAGCACCTGATGGGTCGATGAGAGTTCGAGTGCGACGGCGCGCCCGATTCCACGGCTCGCGCCAGTGATGAGTGCGACCGGCTTCACTGTTTTAGTTTAGGGGATCGCGACGAGTCCGTGACGATATCGATATCGCTAGAAAGCGTAGAGATTGCGCAGGGTGCGGACGTAAATCGTATTGCCTGCGATTGCCGGGGTCGAGATGAGATCCTCGCCCACTTCATTGCGGGCGAGCACTTTCAATTGGTTCCCGTCGGCGGCGATTACGGTGATCACGCCTTCAGACGACGCCATATAGACGCGTCCATCGGCGGCGATTGGGGAGGCGAAGTACGCGCCGGGCGCCCCTAACCGGGCGCGATAAATCACCTTGCCCGTGGCCGCGTCAAGGCAGGTCGCTACGCCGCCGTTTCGCACCAGGAACAAGCGTCCTTTATAGAGCAGGGGAGAAGGCACTTCGGGGATGGATGTGTTTTCGCGCCACAGCAGCGCTGGTTTTTCGCCGTCCGCTCGAATTGCCAGCAGGCCATGATCGGTGGCCATGGCGCTCACGCGGTTCCGAAACGTCTCCCACTCCGCGGCGTCGATCTTGCCGTCCTTATTGCGATCCACGCTGTTGAAGGCCACGTAGTTCTGCGAATTGGGAATCGTCTCCAGGCCGGGGCGCGCGGTGAACAGCAACTGATCGGGAAACTCCGCGTCGCTGATCGCGCCATCGCCGTTTTTATCGTAGAGCTTCAGCAGCGCCGCGAAATCCGGCAGAGGCGGGCGCTGATCGTCCTCCCCCAGATTGTTCCAGGTGCTCACATAAATGACGTCGTCCGACGCCACCGGAGTGCTGGCTCCGGAAGTATTTTCGGGCATCGACCACAGGCGGGAGCCGCCGGATGCCTGATAGCACTCGATCACTCCGGCGCGATGCAGAATCAGTTGATCGCGCCAGGCGATGGGAGTCGAGTAGCTTTCGACGCGTCCCATCGATGGATAAGGCTGCTTCCAGACTTCGGCGCCGGTCGAACGATTCAGAGCCAGCAGGTATCCGCCCTGCATCGCGTCATGATTCAGAATCAGCAACTCGCCCGCCAGCACGGGAGACGCTCCGCTGCCATGATGCGTCTTGGGCATCGGCAAAGGCGCGGTCCATTGCGGCTTGCCCTCATGGTCGAATGCCATCACTCCATAGGACGAAAAGTAGGCATACACACGTTCCTGATCGACCGCTGGAGTAGCTGTGGCGGGGTTCGATACGACATGCGTCTGTTCGAGTTTGGGAGCCGCGGCCACGTGCCGCCAGAGAATCGCACCGGTCTTCGCCGAGACGCAAATCAGCTCCAGCTTTTTCGATTCGGTATCGAAGGACGTAAGGAAAATGCGATCGCCCCACACCGCCGGCGACGAATGTCCCACCGGCAGAGGCGTCTTCCATTGGGGCGCTCGAAACGTTATGGGAGGGGCCGCATCGACAGCCGCGACACCGCTGCCATTGGGTCCGCGAAACTGCGGCCAGTTGCCCGCCAGGCAAAGAAGGAGACACAGTTCCCGCATGGCAGGATTGTACCAAGTCAGTTATCCGCGACCGGCGGGCTCGCCTTATCGATCACGATCACCTGCATCGGCCTTTTCTGCGACTCGAACTTCAACCCGAGCTGCCTTTCGGCCGCCTCAAAAAACGTGAGCCCGCTGGGGTCGGACGCGCCCGGCGCGCCTGCGGAGTCGGACGGCGGAGTCGCGCTTCTCATCCCTTGCAGCTTCTGTAGAGGGGTCCAGGTAATGGTGAAATCATAGGAATCTGGCAGGCCGGTCTCATCCACCACCGAATGATCCAGATATCCGCCCGCGTATTGGTGGAACTGCTCGCCGAATTGCGCCATCGTCGTCGCCTTGCATGTCCAGGAGATCATGTCGTTGACGACACCGCCGAACTTGCACCCGGAAACCCCGGCTCCGCTGGCCTTCTCCATCTTCAATCCGCGCTTCGAGACCGTCATCACCCAAACCGATACGGGCTGCTGTTCCCGGTGCGTCTCCATTTTGAATTGTTCAATGAACAAGGAGCGCAGCATCACTCGTAACGAGTCCATCGAAACCTCCGTCGGCGGCTTCGCAACGATATTGTAACGATCCGTCTCCATCCACTTCGGGGTGCCTACAATCATGTTGGCGTCGACGTCATAAACAAACGGCAGGAAGTCCTTGATCGAAAGCGCCTGAATATCGATCCGGCCGCCTGGCTTAAATCCTCCGCCCTGCTGCGTGCCGGGAGCGCTCTTTTTTATCTCGGCGACCTCAAACTCGGTCGCGGTCACCGGCAGAGTTTCCTTGACTCCAGGAGCATTCGGTGTCGGCGTCTCGTTCACGCTATCGATTGCCATCACCGGCAGAGGAGCCTTCTTTTCTTCCAGCTTCAATCCCAGTTCTTTTTCCAGGGCGTCGAACACGGAGATGCCTTCGTGTTTACTTTCGAGGACGCCGCGGGCGGTCCATTTCAACGTAAAATCGTAGCCGCCCTTCAGGCCAGTCTGATCCACCACCGGATGCGTGACATACCCGCCCGCGTATTGGTGAATCCGCTCCGCAAAGGCCGCCATGGTCAGGTTGGTGCAGTCGATGGTGATCATGCCGTCGTCCCCTCCTCCGCCTTTGGGCTGGCATTGCGTATCCTCGCCTTCCGGCGCCTGCTTCATCTGGATGCGCTTTCCCGCCGTCATGATAAATGCCGGCATCGGTTTATCCACGCTGTGAAACACCAGCTTGAAACGATCCGTCAGCAGCGCGCGGAGCATCAGCTTCACCGTCTCGTCCGACGATCCGCGCTTGCCCTTGGCGTAGACATCGTAGTGGTTGTAGCCCAGCCATTTCGGCGGGTCGACGATCATGTCGTCGTCGATGCCGTAGGCAAACTGGATCAACTCCGAAAGACTGATGGCAACGAATTCCACCCGGCCGCTGCCCGGAATCATTCCTCCGTTGCGCTTCGTGCCGGGCTTCGTAACGTGGACATCGGCGACGTCAAAAACAGGTATTTGCGCGAAAGCCACGCAGGAAACGAGCAAGAGCAGCGCTGGTTTCATCATGTTGAGTGAGCCTTAGCACTTTAGACGCCACAACGGGGCCTTTTGTTCGCTCGTTGGTCGAGAAAAATGTGTGATTTTCAGTCACGACTGTGAGGTATTATGAACCGAACGATGATGAACCGGCGCGATCTTCTTAAACTCTCCCTGGGATCTCTGGGGCTCCGCGAATTGGCTGCGCAGGAGAAAATCGCCAAAGCCGTCCAGGGTTTGCCGACGCCGAAAATTAAAGACGTCAGTGTCATCGCGACCGCGCCCGCGGGGCTGCGCCTGGTTGTGGTGAAGGTGACTACCGATCAGGACGGCCTTTACGGCTACGGCTGCGGCACGTTCACCCAGCGGGCCGACCTGGTGGTTGCGGCGGTCGAGAAGTATCTGAAGCCGTTTCTCATCGGCAAGCCGGCGGACCGGATCGAAGACATCTGGAATGCCAGCTACAACAGCTCCTATTGGCGCAACGGGCCGGTGTTGAACAACGCGATCAGTGGCGTCGATCAAGCGCTGTGGGATATCAAGGGTCGCCAGGCGAACATGCCGGTGTATCAACTGTTGGGCGGCAAGGTTCGCGAGGCGGCCGATTGCTATGGCCACGCCGATGGCGCCGATTATGCGCAGACCATCGAAAGCGCTAAGAAGTGGATCGAACAGGGATTCCGGTTCGTGCGCGTCCAAGTGGGCGTGCCAGGGATGGCCGGCTATGGATCGCGCCGCGGCGAGGCGCCGGTGAAGGCTTTGCATAGCGGACCCGTGTTCGAGCCCGCGGTCTACATCCGGCGCGCGCTGAAACTGTTTGAAGAATCGCGCAAGGCGCTGGGGGACGATATCGAATTGCTGCACGACGTCCATGAACGGGTCGCTCCGATTCAGGCGGTGCAGTTCGCCAAAGATGCCGAGAAATTCAAATTATTTTTCATGGAAGACGCGCTGTCGCCGGAAGATATCGCTTATTTCCGCATGATTCGCCAGCAATGTGCGACGCAGCTTGCGATGGGGGAGCTGTTTAACAGCCCGCATGAATGGCGTCCGCTGATCACGGAGCGGCTGATCGATTTCATACGGATCCATGTGTCGGAGTGCGGAGGCCTGTCGCCGGCGCGCAAAATTATCGCTTTCGCCGAGCAGTTCGGCGTCCGAAGCGCATGGCATGGACCGAGCGATGTATCGCCGGTGGGGCATGCGGCGCAGATCACGCTCGATGTGACCGCTCCGAACTTCGGCGTGCAGGAATATTCTCCGTTCAATGAACGAACGCAGGAAGTTTTTCAAGGCTGTCCCGTGATGAAAGACGGCTACTGGTATGTGAATGAAGCTCCCGGCTGGGGCATCGAAGTGGATGAAAAAGCAGCCGCGAAATATCCGTTCGGAAATGGCGAAAGCGGCGAGCGCAAAATGCTGAACGGCGGATGGGGAGAGATCCGGCGGCTGGACGGCACGATTATCAAGCAGTAAGCATGCGGTTGCTACGGCTGTAGCGTCAACGTGGCTTTTCCGCCCGGTCCCGAATATGTCAGTTCCAGCGAATGAATTCCCGACGCTTTGCCACGGTAGACGAAGAACAGCAGGCCTGCTTGGGGAAGCGCGCGGTCTCCTTCCGGGAAGGCCTGTTTTTTCACCCGCGATTCCCACTCGCGCTGAAGCTTGATCGGAGGATGAATCACCGGCGGAGGATCATTGCCTCCGGTGCTGAGGCCTTTGGACCCGGAGCCCGAACCAATGCTGGTCTTCCCCGCTTTTGAGTCGCCCCCGGCGGGCTCCGGCGGCTCCCATTCTGGGTCTTTGAGGGACTTGAAGATCACCGCGTAAGGCTCGCTGGGCTGGGCATTCTTCTTCCCATTGATGCGCAGCGAAAAATCCTGGAACGATAATGTGGTCCGCGTTCCCGGAGGTCCGAACAGGCCGGCTTCGACGACTACATAATCTTCAGTGGTCAGCAGGCCGTCGGGCGATGGCACGGTGTGTTGAAAGAACTCCGCGCCTACCGTCACCTTGCCCGCGTCGGCGTGAGCCTGATAGTCGGCCGGCGTGGCTCGCGCCGGCATGCCTCTGGTTTCGCTGGCCTGCTCCTGAGCAGGCTGCGCTTGGCTAAAGGCGAGCAGGACCGTGGTTCCGATGATTAAGAAAAATCGCATCGCTGCTCACAAGCTAGCATAATCGGCGATGTTCGCGCGGGTCGGCCGCTTTTCGTTTATACTTCTTCAATGCTCGAAATAAAAGGACTAAATTCGGTGCGAATTGTGAATATTATTGCGTCATTTTTTGTGCTGTCTTTTAGCGCCGCATTTTTGACGGCCGCTCCGCCCAATCGGATCACCCGTCCGCTGGATGCATCCCGTACGGCCGTTGTGCCGGGCCGGGCGCCTCGCTTGGCACAAGCGAAATTCGACCGCGGCGCAGTCGATCCGGCCAAACAATTACACGATATGGTGCTTCTCGTGAAGCCTTCGGCGGCGCAGCAGGGGGATCTGGACAATTTGCTGCTCGCCCAGCAAAATCCCTCTTCGGCGAGCTTCCGGAAATGGCTCACGCCGCAGCAGTTCGGCGGCCGCTTCGGCCTCAATTCGAGCGATCAGTCGAAGGTAGTCGCCTGGCTGACCTCGCAAGGATTTTCGGTCGGCCATCTGGCGCGCAGCGCGAATTGGATCGTCTTTAGCGGTACTGCTGCGCAAGTGGCCAACGCTCTGCACACGCCGATCCATCAATTTGAAGTCAACGGCGAAATGCATTTTGCGAATACAATGCCGCCTTCGGTGCCGGAGGCTCTCGCCGATGTCGTCGCCGGATTTCTCGGCCTCAGCGATTTTCATCCCCAGCCGAACGTCAAGACCGCCACGCCTGCCTACAGCACCACCAGCGGCGCCCATTATCTGGCCCCTATTGATTTCGAGACCATCTACGACGTATCGCCTCTCTATGCCGCGGGAACCGATGGCACCGGACAGAGCATCGTGGTGGTGGGCCAATCCGACGTGCTGCTCAGCGATATCAGCGCGTTTCGCACCCGCTATGGCCTGTCTGCAAACGACCCCACGATGATTCTTTACAGCACCACCGATCCCGGTTTTAACGGCTCCCAGATCGAGGGCAATCTCGATCTGGAGTGGGCCGGTGCGATTGCGCCCAAGGCCAGCATCTACTACGTTTACGGCGACGACGCGTTTGAAGCGGCCCTCTTCGCGGTCGAAAGCGACTTCGCGCCGGTGATCAGCATCAGTTATTCCACCTGCGAAATCGACGGCGATCCTCTGGGCTTCCGCGCGCTGGCACAGCAGGGCAATGCGGAGGGGATTACTCTTCTCTCCGCGTCCGGCGATGCCGGAGCAGCCGGCTGCGATCAGCAGGCCGCCGAGCCTTTCGCCACGCTCGGCCAGTATGTCAACTATCCGGCAGTGCTTCCCGAAGTCACCGGCATCGGCGGTACCCAGTTTGTAGAGGGAACCGGCAGTTACTGGGCGATCAAGAACTCCACTACCTTCGGGTCCGCGATTTCCTACATTCCCGAAACAGCCTGGAACCAATCGAACACCGACGGTTTGGGTTCGACCGGCGGAGGAGCCAGCATTTTCTTCACCAAGCCGGCCTGGCAGAGCGGACCCGGCGTGCCTAACGACAATGCCCGCGACGTTCCGGACCTTGCGCTCAATGCCTCCGCCGACCACGATCCTTATCTGATTACCTACGATGGCCAGATCTATGCAGTCGGCGGAACTTCGTGCAGCACCCCGTCTATGGCTGGGATCGTCGCGCTGTTGAATCAGGCTCAGCAGAGTGCCGGACTTGGCAATATCAACCCGCAGCTTTATCACATGGCGCAAAGCACTCCCTCGGCCTTTCACGATGTCACCACGGGCAATAACATCGTGTCCTGCGCGCAAGGCAGTCCCGATTGCACCACCGGATCCTTTGGCTACTCCGCGGGATCGGGCTACGACCCCACCACCGGCCTAGGCTCGATCGACGCGAATATCCTGGTCACCAAATGGAGTACCGGCGCCAACGCCTCGGTCCTCACGCTTAGCTCCAGCGCCACCACGGTCACCTTGAACGACACCGTTCAATTCACGGCCACGGTGACTCCCGCCACCGGCAGCGGGACGCCGACCGGCACCGTCAGTTTCGTTTTCAATGCCAACCCCCTCGCCTCCGTGACGCTGAAGAACGGCAGCGCCACCGTCTCCATCCCGATGTATGAGATCGGCTATCCTTACGCACCGGCTGTGATTTCCGCCGAATACTCCGGCGACGCGTCTTTCAGCTCCGCCATCGCGACCGAGTTCATTACCATCGCCACCCCCACCGGCGTCACGTCCATCGTGCCGACCGCGCCCACCAGCGTGTTCCCGCAGCCGGCCGACGCCGAAGGCTTGAGCTGGCAGACCGTCATTTCTCTCACCGAAGTGGCCGGCGTCCCCGCCATCGTCACCGGACTCACCATCGACGGCGTGTCGCAGACTCTCTCGCAATATTTTCCATCGACCGCCATCGCGCCTAACGCCACCGTCAACGTGAACTTCGTCTTCCGAGGCCTGAATCCGCCGGTCACGCGCACTTTCGTCTTCACCGGCACCGACCCCACCGGCCTCGTCTGGACCCGCCAGGTCGCCGTCAACTATTTGCCCCTGCCCGCCTACGACTATTTCAATATCAGCCTCACACCGCTAGTCGTCACGCAGAATCTCTCCGCGCCTTCCAACTGCCAGTGGTCGGCACAGGTCAACCTCGACGATGTGGGCGGCGTCGGCCTCCACGTGCTCTCCACCTTCAACGTCGGCGGAGTCATTTTATCGGCCAACATCGCATCGACCTTCGGCACCACCCAACTCGACGCCTATGACGGGCTACAAGGCACGTTATGTTTCTCCGGCATCACCCCTCCCGCCACCGATACCATCGATATCCAGGGCGGCCTGATCGCCCTTTCATTCGTCGGATCGCCTGCCAATCCTGGAACGATTTCCGCCGCGCCTGCCGCGCTCAATCTCACTTCGTCGAACGCCTCCACCACCCTCGCCGTCAATCTTTCCGATAAGACGCAGCAGTGGACCGCTTCCATTTATCCCGCCAACCGCACCACCGCCTGGCTCACCGCCTCGCAGCTATCGGGAACCGGCCCAGGCTCGATCACATTGACCGCCAACGGCACCGGATTCGAGCCTGGAGCCTACCGCGCCACCATCGTCCTCCAATCTCAAAATGCGCAGCCGCAATATATCAACGTGCCGGTGATGTTCGTACTCGGCGGCAGCACCAGCGGGACCTCGATTTCATCCATCCTTGACTCCGCATCTTTTAAATCGCAGATCAGTCCAGGCATGCTCGCGACTATCTATGGCGCAGGCTTGGCGAACACCAGCATTTCCGCCAGCGGCAGTCCTTTGCCGTTCTCGACCGCCGGCGTATCGGTAACTGTGAACGGCTTCGCCGCGCCCGTGGTCTATGCCTCGCCCACGCAGCTCAACATCCAGGTTCCCTACGCCGCCGGAGCCGGACCCGCCGTCGTAGGAGTCAATAATAACGGCCAGATCGCCGGCTTCTCTTTCCAGATCTCGCCCACTGCACCCGGAATTTTTGCCGACGGCAACGGTAACGTCGTTCCGACTCCCACCGTGAGCCAAGGCGGCGAAATGGCCTTCTACATGACCGGCGCCGGAGACAACTCACCCGCGATCGCCACCGCTCTCTCCCCAGTCTCGGGAACCCCGCTCGCAAACCTGCCCGTGCCGTTGCAACCCGTCTCCGTGACCGTCGGAGGAGTCCCGGCATTCCTCGAATTCGTCGGCATCACTCCCGGGTTGATCGGCGTGACGCAGATGAACATTCTGGTCCCATCCTCCGTCCCCACCGGCAACCAGCCGCTGGTAGTCACAGTAGGCGCCGTCAGCAGCGCCCCCGTCAACGTGGTCGTCCAACCCTGATCTGTGTGGGGCGGCGCCAGCCATGCGCTGCCAAAACGCCCGACGCTTCCGCATCGTTACCGAGCCGTGACCAAAGGGAGCGGTGTCTTGTCGACAGTCCTTTTATCCGACCCCTGTGCGACCATCTCATTAGAATCGATGAGTTTGTTCCGCCTGGACCACGTCAGTAAAGACTATTTCACCGAAGGCCGACCCGTTTCCGCTCTCACCGACGTTTCTCTCGACGCCCCCCGAGGCGAATTCGTCGCCCTGGTCGGCCGCAGCGGCTGCGGAAAATCCACGCTCCTCAACCTGGCTGGCGCCATGGATTTTCCCACCTCCGGCACGGTCACCCTCGATGGCGTCGAGACCTCTTCTCTCAACGACGCCGCCCTCACCCGCCTCCGCCGCGATAAAGTCGGCTTCATTTTCCAGTCCTTCCAACTCCTGCCCGCTCTCTCCGTGATCGAAAATGTGGAGCTGCCTCTCATGCTCGCATCCCGCCCCGACGCCCGCCCACTCGCCCAAGACGCCCTCCGCTGGGTGGAGATGGAAGGCTATGCGTCGAGGAAACCTTTCCAACTCTCCGGCGGCCAGATGCAGCGCGTTGCCATTGCCCGAGCCCTCGTCCACAAGCCCAGCCTGCTGCTGGCGGACGAACCCACCGGCAATCTCGACACCACCACCAGCGATCTCATTCTCGACCTGCTCCGCCGCGTCGCCCGTGAAACCGGCACCACCATCCTGATGGCCACCCACAGCGTCGAAGCCGCCGCCATGGCGGATACCATCGTTCGCCTCCGCGACGGCCGCATCGCATGATTCTCTTTTACCGCCTCATCCTCCGTCCTCTGCGAGATGAGCCTCTGCGCACCCTGTTAACCGTGATCGCCGTAGCGCTAGGCATCGCAGCGGTCCTGGCTATTGAACTCGCCGGCGGAGCCGCCGCCGGATCCTTCCACTCCTCCATGGAAACTCTTACCGGCGACACCGACTTCGAGATCACCGCCGTCGGCGGCCTACAGCCCGAAATCCTCACGACCCTATCCATCCTCCCCTACGCCTTAAAAATCCATCCCCGCATCGAAGATTATGTAGTGCTGGAAAGTACCGACCACACTGTCCCCCTGATCGGCATCGACCTCCTGACCGACTTCAGTTCCCCCACTGAACCGCGCGCATCAGCAAGCGGACAGACCGAAAATCTCTCCGGCGAGGACTCCGCCTGGGCCGGCTCCGGTCTGGGTCTCAAGATCGGCGACCGTGTGAAGCTGATCGCCAACGATCATGAAGCCGAAGTGACTATCCGCGGCATCCTGGGCGGCCGTTCCGAAGAATTTCTTCTCATGGATTTGTCCCAAGCCACGCGCCTCCTCAATAGAACGGGCGCGCTCGACCGGATCCTGATCCAGGTTCCGGACGCCTCCGAAAACTGGGAAACCATGCTCCGTCACGCGCTCCCGGAAAGCGTCTCCATTCAGCCCGCCGGAACCCGCACGGAAGAAAACAAAAAAATGCTGGGTGCCTTCCGCTGGAATCTACGCATCCTCAGCTATATCGCCCTCACCGTGGGAGCCTTTCTCATCTACAACACTATCTCCGTCTCGGTCGTCCGCCGCCGCGTAGAAATCGGCATCCTGCGCGCCCTCGGAGCCACTCGCACCGCCATCCTCTCCGCGTTCCTGGGCGAAGCCGTTTCCTTCGGCCTGCTCGGCGCCGCCGGAGGAATCGCACTCGGCCGATTCATGGCCGAAGGAGCCGTAAAGCTGGTCTCGCTCACCGTCCAACAGCTCTACGTCAGCAGCCGCCCGGGCCCCATCGCCTTATCGTGGGAAACCGCCTCGCTCGCGCTCCTGATCGGCGTGGGCGTGTCGTTACTCTCGGCATTTTCACCCGCCTGGGAAGCCTCGCGAGTCTCGCCGGTAGAAGCCATGGCGCGCGGCCGCCGTGAATATGAGGTGCGGCAGAATCGCATTATGGGCCTGATCGTCGCTGCTGCGCTCGCCATCTGTGCCGGAATCTGCGCCCGTCAAGGACCCATCGCGGGCAAGCCGATCCTCGGCTATCTCTCGGCACTATTACTGATCGCCGCATCGGCTCTCTCGATCCCCGCACTCATCTCGGGATTGTCCTCCGCCAGCGCCGGAATCATGCGCCGCGCCTTCGGAGTCGAAGCCTTGCTCGCCACCCGTAGTCTGGCCGGATCCCTGCGCCGCACCTCCGTTCTCGTCGGAGCCTTGTCCACCGCCATCGCCATGCTCACCGCGGTGGGAATCATGGTCGGAAGCTTCCGCGAAACCATCGCCGTCTGGATGGACGATACCCTCCAAGCAGACCTTTATCTCTCTCCCGCCGTCCCTGCGGGAGCCGACCGCAATCCCACCATGCCGTCCGATATCGTCGCTCAGCTCGAAGCGCTCAAAGAGGTGCAGGCAGTCGATTCCTTCCGCGCCTATCAAATCAGTTATGACGGATTGCCCGTCACGCTTGGCGCCGGCGACGTCAAAATCGCATCCTCTTTCCGTCACCGTCCCTCGGTCACCGGCAAAGCCCCGCAGGAAGTTTTTCAGCAACTGGTGGGTCACAACGCCGTGATGGTCAGCGAGCCTCTAGCCAATAAACACCACCTCCGCCCCGGCGATACCATCACGCTTCCTCTGGCCGGCCAACCCGTCCCATTCCTCGTGGCCGATATCTATTACGACTACTCCAATGAGCGTGGCTATATCGTGATGGATCGCGCCACGCTGCTCAAATATTTGCCCTATACCGCCGTCTCGAACATCGCGGTCTATCTGAAACCCGGCGTATCGATCGACGACGGCAAGCGCTCCGTCGAAGCGTCTTTGCGCGGCCACAAGCTCCTGATTTTTTCCAACCGGACGATTCGTCAACAAGCGATGGATATTTTCGACCGCACCTTCGCCATCACCTATGCCCTGGAAGCGATCGCCGTTTTCGTGGCCGTGATGGGCGTCGGCGGAGCATTGCTGGCCCTGGTCATTGACCGCCGTCGCGAATTCGGCTTGCTGCGTTTCCTAGGCTGCTCGAAGTCCCAGGTCCGACGCATGATCGTGTTCGAAGCCGCTCTGCTGGGCCTATTCGCCAACATCGCCGGCCTGCTGCTGGGCCTGCTGCTGTCACTCCTGTTAATAAAGGTGATCAACAAACAGTCCTTCGGCTGGACCATTCAATTTCACTGGCCAGTAGCCGTGCTGCTAGGCGCGCTGACGGTAGTCTACGCCGCCACCATCATCGCCGGCATCTACCCCGCCCGCATCGCCACGCAATTGGTTCCCATCGAGGTAATTCATGAAGAGTAACTCCTCACTGGCAGCCTGCCGCCTGCTCTCAGCAGGCCTGATGCTTGTGAACCTCCTGGCCGCGACCGCCCCCTATCGCGTCGCCCTTCCCGGCTACCATTACGAGTTCCCTCGCGACCACTTCAACCATTCCGACTTCCAAACCGAGTGGTGGTATTACACTGGAAACCTCCGCACACCCGAAGGCCGCCGCTTCGGTTTTGAACTGACCTTTTTCCGCGTCGGCGTCGACCGCAATCAGAAGCCCGCCGCGGTCTGGGACGTCCGCGACGTCTGGATGGCCCATCTCGCTCTCAGCGATATCGATGGCAACCGCTTCTTCCACACCGAGCGCTTCAACCGCGCCGGAGCAGGCATCGCCGGTGCCGATCTGGCCCCGGCCCGCGTCTGGAACGGAAATTGGCAAACTCAATGGCAGCCCGATGTCAAATCGCAAACGCTTACCGCGATCGATAAAAACTTTTCCTTTGAACTTCAGCTCAAAACCGAAAAGCCCCCCGTGATTCATGGGACAAATGGAGTCAGTCAGAAATCCGAAGGCGAAGGCCACGCTTCGCACTACATTTCGTTCACCCGCCTCCTTACGACCGGCAACATTACGCTCGAGGGAACAAAACTCGCCGTCACCGGCCTGTCCTGGATGGACCACGAATTTTTCACCGAGCAGCTTTCGCCCGAACAAAACGGCTGGGACTGGTTCAGCCTGCAATTCGACGACGGCACTGAGCTGATGCTCTTCCGCCTGCGTCATGAAGACGGCACCGCGGACCCGTTTTCCGCCGGCACCTATGTCGATCGGCAAGGCCGCGCGACCGCATTGACGCAAAAAGATTTCACCGCCATCCCTGGAAAAATGTGGCGTATCTATCCCGTCGAATGGAAGCTCCGCGTGCCTTCTTTAGGCATCGACGTGTCGATTTCGACGCGCCTCCCACAGCAGGAACTTACCGGGAGGGTCACCTATTGGGAAGGCGCCATCGAGATCACCGGCAACCGCCAAGGCGTCGGCTATCTGGAAATGACTAGAGACGTGAAGCTCCGAATGTGATATGAAATGAAGGCATGGCATCTGAAGAAGAACTCCACGCGGAATTGGAAAAGCTGCGCGCCGAAAATGCGGCCCTGAAGAAACCGTCCACCGGACGGGTCTATTTGAAAGTCAGCGAAAAAGGCGGCCTTTCGGTCTACGGGTTGGGCCGTTTCCCGGTCACCCTCTATCGGGAACAGTGGGAAAAGTTGCTCGGCTTGGCCGACGAGATCAAGACCTTCATCAAGGATAACGACGCGACTCTAAAGAAGAAAGAATAGTGCGCTTTTATGGCCGGCTAAGGCCTCTTCGGGCGTCGTTTTTGATCGTTTAAGGTCGATTATCCATCGGGCAGCGATCTGTGGTACATTGAAAAAGGTTGTCGCAGACCGGCGACGGCCCTCATTAGGATATTTATGCCAAAGTTGAAGACCCATAAGGGTGCGTCCAAGCGGTTCAAGAAAACGGGAACAGGCAAAGTGGTTCGCCACCATGCATTTGCCCGTCACATTCTGACCTCGAAGTCGCGCGCCCGGAAGCGTCGCCTCGGACAAAGTGTCGTGGCCGATGAAACCAATCAAGCCGAATTGCGGCGGATGCTTCCGTACTAAACAGGAAGTTCCTGGTGTGGACAGTGCGCATGCACGTGCCTGATCCGCCCTTATTTAACAAGGAGATATAAAAACGTGCCGAGAGTAAAACGTGGTACCAAGCGGCGGAATAGCCGCAAGAAAACACTCGCCCTGGCGAAGGGATTTTTCCTTACCAAGAGCAAGCTGCATCGCGCCGCGCAGGAAGCGGTTGAGAAGTCGCTCAAATACGGATATGTCGGCCGCAAACTCAAGAAGCGTGATTTCCGCTCCTTGTGGATCGTCCGCATCGGAGCTGCTGCGCGGCTTGGGGACTTATCCTACAGCCGGTTCATGGACGGGATCAAAAAGGCCGGTATCACGCTGAATCGAAAGATTCTAGCGGATCTCGCCTATAACGATCCGGCAGCGTTCGCTGCTCTCGCGACGCAGGCTAAGGCTGCATTAGAAGCGGCTACTCCAAAGGCTGCCTAAATCATGTCCGTTTCAGACGCGGATTCCTTATCGAGCTTAGAAGACCGGATCCACCGCGCGGTGGAATTAGTGGCGCAACTGCGCGCGGAACGTGACGCGGCGCTGGCCGAACGCGATGCGGCGCGGAATGGCGCCGGTGCGGCGTTATCGGAAATGCAGAAGCTGCGCGACGAGTTGGATGAACTGCGCGGGGAACGCAAACAGGTGCGGACCCGGATCGAAAAGCTGCTCGGCCAAATGGATCTGTTGAGCGAATCCTAAACTTAAGGAGGGTCGATGGGCGTCGAACGTAAGACGGTGCGAGTCACCATCTTTAATCAGACGTATTCGCTCGCGGCCACTGATGAAGAGGGAGAAGTCGAGGCTCTCGCTCATTCCATCGATGAACTGATGACCAGCATCGCGTTGCGCGCGGGCAACGTCGATGGGAACCGGGTGGCAGTTCTGGCCTGCCTGCATATGGCGGATCGTCTGCGGTCCATGGAGCGGGAGTTGGGCGAACTGAAGGACCGGGTGGACCAGAAATCGCGGCAATTTTCGGTATTGCTGGATCAGGCGATCCGATAGAAGCCTACGGTTTAGCGAATTTGGCGTCGTCGATCGGGACGTTGGCTTTCACTTCTTTAAGCTGAATCGTGAAACGGCCGTTGGGACGCGAGAGGGTCCAGCGGAACGGGGTCTTCACGCCGTCAACCGCGCGATAATCGGCGTAATCCACTTGCACCGGCATGCGGCCCAGCGGATTTTCGGTATAGCGAACCATTCTCAGCAACAGTCCTGATTGCGCGTCGAAGAAAAATCGCACCGGCGGCTGGCTTGGCCGGATTCCGGTGAGAGAGACGACCTCAGTGTCGCCAATTTTTTCGGGACGGCCCTTGCGCAACTCGCTGAAAATTTCCTTGAGGTGGAGGCCGAGATAGAACTCGGCGTCCAGTGCGGAGCTCCTCGATTCGGCGGGAGTCATTTCACGGGCGGGGCGGCCAGCGGTGCCCATCCAGCCGATAGTTCCGTCGAACGCAGTCGAACTGGTGCCTCCGCTGATCGTGATGCGTTTGTTGGGCGCTTTGGTGAAGACCTCGATGGGCGTTTCGTTGCCGCCGACAATAATGACGCCTTTGCCGATGCGGGTGGTGACGGTTTTCATATCGCCGATCGCGGCCACGTATTTTTCGATAATCGCATCAGCCGAATCGGCAGTGCCGGGCGTGCGGGCGATCGTCGGCCTCTCTTCAGGCTTCGCGGGAGCATCCGTTTCGAGAACCGCGGGCACATTGACCGGGCGCTCCGATCCACGGTGGCAGGAATAGCAGGTGACTTGCGTTTGACCGTGGAAGGAATTCTTGTTGATGGCCATCTCCATGGCGATCATTTCGCGGGCGGTCTTTTTGGGGCGTTTGTCATCGGCTTCGAATTTTCCGGCGACGTGGCAGGTCTCGCAAGTGACGCCGAGCGAAGTAGAGATGAATTGCATGGTGGGCATCAATTGGTCGGCGGGGATGCCTTTCAGCTCGGTGATGTTCTTGTAGACTTGTTCGGCGGTTTTCACTTCCGGGGTTTGGGCCAACAGGCTGAATGCCGGCGCGAAGGTGAGAAAAATCGTTTTTAGCATATTTGCGTTAGGACACCGCTCCCTGCGGTCACGGCTCGGTAGAACATCTCGATTCTATCGCGTGACGGATTCTCCTGTTTGGCCTTGGGCGGTTTTGGAGAGCGGAGGGACCTTGGTATCAGGATCTAGGGGCGGACGGCGTTTGTGCCAATCGGTCGCTTGTTGATAGGCGTGGGCCAGCGCGAGCACGTTGACTTCGGCCAGGTTTGGACCGCTGATTTGCAGGCCGACGGGGAGTCCGGATTTCGAAAGACCGCAGGGGATGGTGATGGTGGGCAGGCCGTAGTCGTCGAGGGCGCGGGTGTTGCCGGGCTCCGGATGACGGGGGCGGGTGCTGGCGGCGCGGCTTAGTTCATCTTCAATGGACCAGGGTAGATGGCGGATGGTGGGCGTGATCAGCAGGTCCACATTTTGTTTCTGGAACACGTCATCGTCGACGGTGCGGCGAATCAGGCGCAGTTGGCGCCACTCGCGGATATAATCGACGGCTCTGGCCGCGCCGCCACCTCCTCCTGCGCCGCCAGGTTCTCCACCGACGAAACCGCTGCCCAAGCTCTCCCGATAGACGCCGCCTTCGCTATTGGCTCCGGTGCCGAGGATCGACGGCATCTCGACTTCGCGCGATCCTTTGGTCAATTTGTTCAGCACGGCGATGGCTTCGTCCATGGCGGCGGCGACTTCGTCGTCCAATCCGTCGTAAAACATGGGTGGGATGCCAAGGCGGAATTGCGAGACGGGAGCGCCGATGGCCTTGGCATAATCCGGCACGGGATAGTCAATGCTTTGGAGATCGAGAACGTCGTATCCGGCGATGTGCTGCAAGACCATGGCCGTATCTTCCACCGTGCGCGCGATGGGCCCGCAGTGATCGAGCGACCAGGTGAGCGGAACGATTCCGCGGATGCTGACGCGGCCATAGGTGGCCTTAAACCCGGTCACACCGCACATTGCCGAAGGGGTGCGGATGGAGCCCCCGGTATCGGTACCCAAGGCCGCGTAACAGTTATCGGTGGCGACGGCGGCGGCCGAACCGCCAGAGGATCCGCCGGCGATCAGCGCGAGATTCCAGGGATTGCGGACGGGTCCAAAATAGCTGACGGCGGACGTGGCTCCGCCGGCAAAGATGTGCATATTCGCCTTGCCGACGATGACGGCGCCGGCGGCGACGAGCCTGCGCGTGACCTCGGCGTCCTCCGTTGGGACGTTGGCGGCGAGCGTTCTGCTACCGGCGGTGGTGCGTGTGCCGGCGAAATCGATATTATCCTTGAGGCCGATCGGAATGCCGTGCAAGGGGCTGCGGAAGACGCCCGCGGCCTGCTGTTTTTCCAGCACCTTGGCTTGCGCCAGCGCTTGCTCCCGCATGATCGTGATCCAGGCGTCGGTTTTTGGATTATACGTTTTCATGCGCGCCAGGCAGGCCTCGGTTAGCTCGACCGGTGACACTTTTTTCGAGCGTATGCGATCGGAAGCTTGCTTCAGAGTGAGAAAAGAGAGATCGTCGTTAGCCACCGGTCTGCTCCGATGCGGATTTAGAAAGGGTGGGAACCTTGGTATCGGGCTCCAAAGGCGGCTTGCGTTTATGCCACTCCGTGGCCTCCTGATAGGCGTGGGCCAGTGCGAACACGTTCACTTCCCCGAAGCGCGGACCGCTGATTTGGAGGCCGATGGGCATGCCATCCTTCGAGAAGCCGCAGGGCAGAGTGATGGTGGGCAGGCCGAACGCGTTGAAGGGACGCGTATTCTCTTCGGGATCGCGCTGCGTTCTGGGTGTAGTTTCGGAATCGCCGCCGCCGGTTCCTCCGCGACCACCACCGCCGCCTCCGGCGCCCCCACCACCGCCGCCGCGCCCTCCTCCCGTTGACGGCACGACGAGCGTTTCTTCAATGGTCGGAGCGGCGTGGCGAAACGCCGGCGCGATCAACAGGTCGACATTTTGCTTTTCAAAAATATCCGCGTCGACGGTGCGGCGGATTAGTTGCAATTCGCGCCAGCCGCGGATGTAATCGACGGCCTTGGTGGTATCGGCCGCGGTGGGAAATACGCGCGCTGTACCGGGCTCATAGCCGCCGCCGTTCACTCCGCGCAGATTCTCGTGGTATGCGGCGACTTCGCCGGGGATGCCGGCGCGAAGCAGAGAGGGAAGGCTGACATCGTGCGATCCCTTCGTGATTTTGTTCAACACGGTGAGGGCGTCTTCGACGGCGCGCGCGACCTCGTCATCGAGATGATCGAAAAACTGCACCGGGATGCCGATGCGAAACTGGCCGACCGGCGCGCCGATGCCGGCCGAATAGTCAGGCACCGGTTTATCGACGCTATCGATATCGACGTGATCATAGCCGGCCATTTGCTGCAACAGGAGAGCCGCATCCTCGACGGTGCGCGCGATGGGTCCGCAGTGATCGAGCGACCAGGAGAAAGGAACGACGCCGCGCAGGCTGACGCGACCGTAGGTGGGTTTGAAACCAACCGTGCCGCAATAGGCCGCAGGGATGCGGATGCCGCCGCCCGCGTCCGTTCCCAGCGCGGCGAAACAGTTGTTCATCGCCACTGCGGCGGCGGAGCCACCGGATGCGCCACCCGCGGCGCGCTCCAGATTCCAGGGATTACGAACGGGTCCCCAATAGCTGACGGCGGATGTGGCGCCCGCGTCGAATTCGTGCATGTTGCACTTGCCGATGAGAATCGCGCCGGCGGCTTTGAGGCGCCGCACGACCTCCGCATCCTCGGTGGGGAAACGATATTCGTAAATCGCGCTGGCTGCGGTGGTGCGCACGCCGGCGGTATCGATGGAGTCCTTGATACCGATGGGAATCCCGTGCAGAGGGCTGCGGAAATGGCCGGAGGTCTGCTCCTTTTCCAGATCTTTGGCCTGCGCGAGAGCCTTATCGCGCATCACGGTGATCCAGGCGTTGATCTTGGGGTTATAGGTCCTGATGCGATCGAGACAGGCCTGGGTTAATTCGACGGGCGAAACCTTTTTGGAACGGATGCGTTCGGAGGCTTGCTTCAGAGTGAGAGATGCGAGATCGTCTGAGGTGTCGGCAAAGGTGATGCGGGACGCGGCGACTGCGCCGAGGCTCGCGGCAAGCCAGGCACGGCGGGTAGAGGGTTCCATGAATTGTTTTACCGCGTCGGTGAGAGTTGTGTCAATGTGTGGGGTCGTATTCAGTTGGTCAAAGAGGTCAGCACTTTTTGTACATATTCTGGCGAACCAATGAAAACGGCCACGGGTAGCGTGCGGTAGGTGATTATTTTCCGATACAGGTCGTCTTCAAGGACGGAGTTGATTCCCCAGCCGGCGAGGTAGCTGAGGCGCAGGTCGCCGTCGTCGTTGAGGGCGGCGCCGGCGGTCCAGGGGGCGAGGTCGGAGGCGCTGCC
>Ga0116129_1000654_pt1 | contig 21008 bp, 19 predicted proteins | sample June2015DPH_17_2_FD_89732 | JGI IMG/M metagenome (GOLD analysis project Ga0116129, IMG submission 89732) | Peatland microbial communities from SPRUCE experiment site at the Marcell Experimental Forest, Minnesota, USA - June2015DPH_17_10 | ecosystem: Environmental > Terrestrial > Soil > Wetlands...
ACTCACGGCCGCTGACATGGATGGATGCAGCCGTCGCTTTTTTTGGATACGACCCACTTGCCAAGGCTCTTTATCGAAAGCTCAGTGGTCAATTCGAGGAACACATCAGTTAAGAGGCCTGGGGCGGCCGACACTAAGACACCAGGGCACCCAAGCTCCCGATCTGGAACTCCGCCGTCAGCCAATCTTCATCCTCATGGCCTGGCTGGAAGTTTCGACCTTCGGCCAAGTAATAGGCAGTCACGGCAATCAGTTCGCGACGCTGCTCATTTGTGAGCGGCTCGACATCTTGCTGGATTACTTGGGTCGCAGTAGTTGCAACAATCTCAGGTTGCGCATCTTTTGCGATCCGATGCTTTGAGTTCGCTTTCGATTTATTTGGCTGATGTGACAGATCCGATTGCGTGGCCATCGTTGCTCCGTTTTTCCGCACCGCATGATAATTCTGCGTGGGGTCTTGTACCAAGTTAGCTGCAGGAACGTCTGTGCGCCAGCGGACATAGCGCGCGAAAATCGTCGAAATGGGAAGGTCGCCGACCGGTTCTGTGATATCCGCGAACACAATCCGCTTTCATCATGGCCAGCACCATAAAACCTATGTCGACAATCTCAACAAGTTTCCTGCGGGCACCGAATCGCGCAGCGGCGTCCATGTGCTAGGCGCACGGGTACGTCAGCGTACAGACAGAATCAATCTCGTCATGCTCCAATGTGAACGGAGAACTTCATTCTCGCTAGGAGACGAACATGGACCTGCTGATTCTTCTTGTGGTGCTGTTACTGCTATTTGGTGGTGGTGGGGGTTTGTATTGGGGCATGGGCGCGGGCTGGGGAATTGGTCCGATCGGATTGATAATTGCCGCCCTTGTGGTTGCGTACCTCGTTTATGGGTATCGCGGTAGAAGGGGTAGCCGACTTTAGGAACAAGGCGTATCGGAGACTGACACCGCCGCCAGATGATTGACCCAGCTGTTGCGAATATAGGTGGCTACGTCGGCCACTTCGTGGTCCAGCCAGAGGCGAGGGGCGCGACGAGCTAGCGCCTATGCGCCCGCCGTCTATCTCTCGTCTCCTGACTCGGAGCCGCTCAGTTCTGATCGCCCGAATTAGCGGTGAAATGTACTGTATCCAAGGTCAGCTTGCTTCTCGCAGCTCGAACGTCGGAGCCCGAAACCGGCGCCGCGTGATTGCCCCAACTATTGCGAATAAAGGTGGAGAGCGATATCACGTTAAAGGCTTCGCTTTCGAAAATGGCAACTCCGTGAGCGGGGATGCGCAGTCGAAGTGCAAATACATGGCGGCCGCTGACTGCGATGCTGACAAGGCCAAGGCGAAAGCATCGGAAGTGTCGACCAAGCAATTGCAGAGGTGAGCCATGGACAGGAGATTTCAATGAAGCGACTCTTGGCAACTTTGGTACTGGAAGCGGCATCCGGCCAAGACCCGGACGCAAAGGCATTTGCGGTAGCGACGTTGCCCACGCTTCGAGCGCATTTAAAGAAGATCAAAGCAATAGCGACTGCCGCCGGAGTTAGTGTCGATTAGTTCTGACTAGCAATAGTGGTGGCCCTTTCAAGTTGATCGCTCATAGATCTGGCTTCGGGATTAACCCCCCACACGCGTCGGCACGAAGTAATAACCAAATTCCTACACTAAATCTACCTGATTGGTCAGTCCCGAACTGTTTACGGATTTGATCGATTATTTTGTTCGCGCCCCGCGGAAATTCACCCTACTGTGGAACCTGCGGGACGATGCATCGCAGTTTCTACGACCGTACGCGGCCTTCATCAAGGCCAGAAATACACCTTGCTGGCCCATCCACAGAATCTTCGGCAGCGCCCGCAAGAACCTGAAGCTGCTGCTGGCGGCCAACAAGCGCCTCAACACCGCGTGCGATGGGCACGCCCTTTGCCAAGGCCATCAATCTCGGACGTGTCAGAGTCGTCGTCAGCTAGGAGGTATGGAAGCGGGTAAAGTGGCGTCTATTTAGCCGCTGCCATCTCTGAAAAAACCTTTGATGCGATTGCGTCTACTTGCTGCGGCGTCATCTTGGCAAAAACCCCTGACCAAGCGGTTGAACTTGTGTTGTAAGCGCGCTCGCCGAATACCGTTCCGTCATTCAGGTCCGTATAAGTAGCCCTGGCATCAATATAGGCATTGCCCGTCATGACGCCAAAAAAAATGCGAGAGCCGATGCCGACCATTCTGTAGTCGTTCACGTAGACTCGCAGCAGGGTACCGGTTTCCCCAGTCGACCGAGGTTCGCCTTTCTGCACGTCGAATGCAATGCCGCTCGCCTTGGCGTGGTCTGCAAAGGTTGCCCGCCATTCTTCTTGAAAAGCAGTCCAGTCTTTCGCTTGCGTTACCGCGGCCGGTCCGCTCATGTTTAAAATGAGTCGCTTGGCAGAGGCCGGCGGTGTGGTAAGCAGTAGCTCCGGTGCTGCGCTTGGAGCGGGCGCGGCAGCCGACGAAACGGGGGGAGGCGTTGAATCGGGTTTTCCACCGCTCGTTGCGCAACCGGTGAGAGCAATCAAGAGAACCGACGCAAAAACGTATTTCCTATACACGTGGCCCGGCTCCTGATTCGCAAGGATCGTACCACAGCCACGGGGTGGGTACGCGCCGACGAACCCGTGACCATTGCAGCGTCGATGTTCGACACGGCGCGAGATACGTCCACTCGCCGCTGCCGGCCGCATTCACGATTCGCAGCATCATCGGGCCGGTCGGCGATAAGATTATGTCAACGGATTCCTCGCGCTGATGACGTCGCGTCTGCGCCGTTGGAGAAAACGCCGCGCAGCGCGCGCGCAGCGCGTATTATCAGTCTTACAAGGGATGCGAGGAGTGAGCCTCGTGAATTCGTGGGATGAACGAAGGGTGTGTTGTCGGCGACCGTTTCGCAGCTTTGCGGTGCGAGCGTGGGTCGTGGCTGTGGCGGGGATGCTGGCGACTTCCGGGGCCATGGCCACCGACGGCGCCGACGTGTTCGCCCAGTTGGGACATTCGAACGTCGTACATTCGGTAGCCTTCTCGTCCGACGGTCGCCTGCTTGCCTCTGGAGGAGAGGACGGCGTCGTCCTCGTGTGGGACGTCGCGACGCTGCGCGAATTCCGGATGCTCAAGCTCAACTCCGGCGGCGTCGCTGCCGTTAGCCTGTCTGCGGACGGGGCGCTGCTCGCGGCGGGCGCGCACAATGGGACGGTGATGATCTGGGAGGTCGCGACCGGCCGGTCATTGCGCGTCCTCAAGGGGCACTCGGGACCGGTCAACAGCATCGCCTTCACGTCGAACGGACGAACGATCGCATCGGGCAGCGCCGATCATACGATCAAGCTTTGGGATGTCGCCGCCGGCAACGAACTCAAGACCTTGAGCGCGCATCGCGACGCGGTAACCTCGGTTGCCTTTTCGCCAGACGACCGAACGCTGGCGTCGGGCAGCGTCGACAAGTCGATCAAGCTCTGGGACGTCCCAGCCGGTCGCGAGCTCAAGACCTTGAGCGGACACGCCGACCGGGTAAGTTCGGTGGCGTTCTGTCCGGCGCCGAGCTCCATGCTCGCCTCAGCCAGCTGGGATCACGTCGTCAAGCTCTGGGATGTTGCAACCGGCCGGGAAGTGCGCACGCTCGCCGGCCATACAAGCGAGGTCTGGTCGGTCTCTTGCGCAACGAGCGGACGCACGATCGCCTCCGGCGGGTACGACCATAGCGTCCGGTTGTGGGATGCCGCCACGGGCCGACTGCTGCGCACGTTGGCGGCCGATGCGGGATGGGTCGAATCGGTAAGCTTCTCGCCCGACGGTCGAGTACTCGCCTCGGCAGGCGCCGATCATTCGATCAAACTCTGGAACGTCGCGAGCGGCGAGAAGCTACAGACGCTGGAAGGCCATGCGGATTTCGTCAAGTCCGTGGCGTTTTCGGCCAATGGCCGCATGCTCGTCTCGGGCAGCGCCGACGGAGCGGTCCGGCTGTGGCTGATAGCCGACGGCCACGTACTGCGGCAAATCCCAGCCCATGACAACTGGGTGGGATCCGTGGCCTTCTCACCGGACAATCACGCGGTCGCATCGCGGAGCGGAGATCGCACCGTCAAGCTCTGGGACATCGTCACCGGGCGGGCATTGCATACCTTTATGGTTGGCAATGCCCAGAGCGGCAGCGCTTCGATCGCAATTTCACCCGACGGACATATGCTTGCCGCAGGGACCGCCGATAATTCAATCAAGCTGTGGCACTTGCCCGATGGCGCCGAACTCAAGACGCTGACAGGGCACGGGGCCTCGATTGAGGCGGTGGCGTTTTCACCCGACGGGCTGAACCTCGCCTCGGGGGACGCGCGCGCCATGATCAAGATCTGGGACGTGGCCGGCGGGCGCGAACTGCACACGCTCAGCGGTCATTCGAGCTGGGTCGGGTCGGTCGCCTTCTCCCCCGACGGTCGCACGCTGGCATCGGGGGCCGGCGACACGACGGTGCGGCTGTGGGACGTACAGAGCGGACGCGAGCAGCATGCATTTCGCGGACATGGGGCGGCCGTCACTTCCGTGATCTTCGATCCGAAGAATCCGCGGCTTGCCTCGAGCGACGAGAGCGGGATCATCAAGCTCTGGGACCTCGTCGGCGCGCGGGAGCTCAAGACGCTCGCCGGTCATTCGGATCTCGTGGAATCCGTCGCGTTCTCGCCTGATGGGACGTTGCTCGCGTCGGGGAGCGCGGATTCGACCATTCGGCTGTGGGACGTCGCGAGCGGCGAGGAGCGGCTGCGGCTCATCGCCTTTCGGGGCGGCGCAGTGCTCAGAATCACGCCGCAGGGCTATTACGATTTTCAAGGAGACGGGGCTGAGGAGTACCTCAACGTCCGCGCGCACGGCGAGGTGTCGGGCATCGAGGCCTATCGGGAGAAATTCTACCGTCCCGACCTGGTCCGGCTCGCCTTGAACGGTCGGCCGATGCCCGCGGCATTGCCGACGATCGCAACCGTCAAGCCTCCGCCGGATGTCACGATTGTCGATGCGCCCGCGCAGATCGATGGCAAGGAGATGGATCTACAGGTTCGCATCACGGATCGAGGAGGAGGAACCGGCAGCGTGCGCACCTTCGTCAACGGTTCGGCGGTCTCACAGATCCCGGGTGGCTCAGCCGCAGGCAGCGTCCTGTCCCGGACCATACACGTGAAGCTTGAACCCCACCGCAACGACATCCGCGTCGTCGCCTTCAACTCGGACGGATCGGTGCAATCGAATCCCGCCGAAACCACTGTCACCGCGAGTTTCGATCCTACTGGCAAACCCCAACTCCACGCACTCGTGATCGGCATCCAGGACTTCGACGCGGCGGGCAACAACCTGCAATTCTCCATCGCCGACGCGACGGCGATCGCGCAGATACTCGCAAAAAAGGCAGCTCCGCTCTTCGGCAAGGTGAACATCCACACCTTGGTGACGAAGGCGACCACGACCAAGGCTGCCTTGATAAGTGCCTTCCAGCAATACCGGTCGATCGACCCGCAGGACGTATTCCTGTTCTACGCGGCGACGCACGGGACGGTAGCGGGCGATGCTGCGAATGAGGACTATTTCTTGATCACCTCCAACATCAAGGACACTACGGACGAGGCGATCCGCCGCGACACCTTGAGCGGAGCCGAGCTTCGTCAGCTCGTTGCCAGCATTCCCGCCACGCGCAAGCTCCTGATACTCGACACGTGCGAGTCGGGTGCGGCGGGCGATGCCATGATGCTCACGACGCGTGGCCTCCAAGAAAATGGGGCGGTGACCGTGCTTTCCGGGGCGGTGGGCAGCACGGTCTTGTCAGCCTCGACGCGGGAGCAGGCCGCACTCGAAGGTCAGGATGGGCATGGTCTTTTCACCTGGGTCCTTCTGCACGGCCTGCAGGGCGACGCCGATGCGCGTCACAACGGCTACGTCAAGACCTTCGACCTTGCGGCCTACCTCGACGACGAAGTCCCCAAGGTCTCCCAGCACAAACAAAGTCCGAATCTGCACAATGCAGGGCAATCATTTGAAATCGTGAGCACGCAATAGCGCGCGACAGGAGTATGCGATGACGTCTTTCCAATTACCGCGTAAGCAGCGCCTCCCCAACGGCGCAAACCTCTGCATGGCCGCCGTGACGGCACTCGGGGTTTTGCTGTCAGCAGCACCAGCCGGTGCGCAAACCACTACCACTCAAACACCGGTCAAAAAGCCGACGCCGGCGCCTGTGCCGCAAAAACCGGCGCAGCCTGCGCTCAACAATCCCTTCAATTTTGGAGCGGCGAACAATTCGGCCGCGCACGCGCCTGCTCTATCCCCCCAGGCGCAGAAGTTTCTAAATCCCAGCGGCAATACGGCCGCGGGCAACAATGCAGCCGTGGCCAAGAATCCGCTGGCCGCGCTTTTCAATCCGAATGCGAACCGGCAAGCGACGCCCAACCTCAACAATCAGCGGCCGGTAGGCACCGGGCCGCAAGTCCCAGCGAAAAGTATCCCCGGTTACCCGGCTCCTCCGGGCAGCAAGGAGATGCAAGGCCGCAATGGGAGCATCATCCGGACTGCCTCGGATGGGTCTGTCATGGACGTGCGCAATCCCAGCAATGGCATGGTGATTCACCACGCGATCGACGGCACTCGCCGAGTGATGGTGCAGAAACCAGATCGGTCGCGGGCCTATATCCCGGCACGCGGCATCCCATACGTGCAGCATCCGTTCACGTTCCGCGGCCAGCAGCTGGACCACCGCACTTTCGTCGTTCAAGGACAGCTGTTCCATAACGTCTACCGGCCGTACAGCTACGGCGGCACGAACCTCGACGTGTACGCAACGTCGCGCTATTTCGAACCGAAGTTCTATCAATGGGCCTCGAGCCGGCTCGGCACACCGACGAATTTCACCTGGACTTATACGACGACCGCGACCCCGTGGTACGGCCATTACCAGGGTTTCTTCAAGCCGGACTCATCGTATCAAACGCCGGCCCTGTGGCTGACCGACTACATGCTGGCCGCCACGCTCTACGTCGCCTATGCAACCAAAGCACAGGCGTCCGACCCGCCGCCCACAAGCGCCGCGCCCGTCACGCCCCAAGTCAAACAGATGTTGGCCGACGAGGTGGGACGTCAGGTCAAGCAAGAGGCGGCCGAAGCGGCCGACAACGCGCAGAATCGCGAACCGCAGCCGGGCGCCGGCAGCGTGGTCCAAGAATTGTCCGACCATCAGTCGCATGTCTTCGTGGTGTCCTACGACCTCGATCTGGTGGACCCCAGCGGGCGGCGCTGCGCGATGAGCGAGGGCGATGTGGTGCAGATAACCTCTACGCCGAAACCGGACAGCGGCACGGTCGACGCCGTGGTGCTCGCCAGCAAGGGCGGAACGGAATGCGGGCGTGCCGCCCAAGTCCAGCTCGCGCTCAACGACGTCCAAGAGATGCAAAATCACATGCGCGAGACCATCGATCAGGGAATGGCGACCACCAAAGCAGCAAAAGAATCGCAGTCCGTTACCCCGGCGTTCGCGGCGGCGGTGCCTGCCGCGGATCCGAGCGCATCGAAGGAGATCGAACAGCAGACTGAGATTGCCGCGGCTGCCGAAGGCTGAGGACCTTTCAGACCTCACCGCGATGCACGTAGCCGTAGCGCAAGTTGCTCGGCTCTGCCCCGCGTGCTTCATAGTCGCGCTTCAGCTCGGCGAATCGATCAGCGGCGATCTGCAGCATCGCGCTGGCGGGTCGGATGCCATACAACCGCGCATTATTACCGCTGAAAATCGCGGTCTTCACCGGGCCATCCGCCGGGCCCAGGGATGCGTAACCGAACTTCTTCTGCATGTCGTCGGGAATCTCCAGGCGACGCAGACCTTCGATCTGCCATTGCGGCGAGCCGGTCCAGAGCGCGTCGGTGCCCCAGCATACGTGGTCGGCGCGCAGTCCCTTGATCAGCGTGCCCATCAGACCCGCGCAGACGCGCGGCTGCGCAACCAGTGTGACCGCAAACAGCTGGCCGACATCCCCGTACACATTGTTGACGCCGTACTTCGCGGGAATCTCAGCGAGGTCCGAGGTCCAGCTGAACCGGCCGGAGTTTTCGAACTCGGCCAACGCCTCCGCCGGATCGTTGCCGACATGGCGAAATCCCGAGTGATAGATGATGAAGTTCAGCTGGGGCCAGTCTTTGGCCGCCTTGCCGACATCGGAAACATCGACATAGGGGCGCAAGTTCGGATACTGCTTCTCCACCGACGGCGGGAACAATCCCTTATGGACACACACGTTCCTGATCCCGGCCTTGACCATTTTCTCGTAACCCTTGTAGGCCACCTTCTCGTCATCCATGCGCCACGGATACCTCGAGATGTCTTTGTGCGTGTTGTCGCCAATGGTGTAGCCCTTGCATGAGTCCGGTTTGAAGGCGAGTCCGGCGTCCAGATCTTCGAGCCAGCCGGGCTGCCCGGGTGTGAAGATCATGTGTGACAACAGCCGGCGGCTGCCGGACTCCCTGTTGAGGCGTTCGCGCGCCTGCGCCATCTGCGCGTTGGTCAGGAACCAGTCACGCTTGATGTCCGAAGGGGCGGAAGAAATGAGCGCGATCTTGGTGTCGCTGTCCATGAACATCTCTTTGACGTAGTTGTTGTACTTGAGATCCTCGATGGTCTGCGGTTTGTCGGTGAGCTGCCGGTTCCAGCCAGCGCGGCCCACCGCCTCGCGCATTGCGACAAAACCGGTCAGGCGCGTGTCGTCGCGCAGGAAATGGGTATGCATATCCATAATGAACTGGTTTTTGAGGCCGTCGGCACGCGCCTTGGCAACTTCCGGCGCCGTCGCCTCGAGCGGCGAGGCTTGAAAAATCCCGCCATAGACCCGGTTCATGGCGCGAAAGGAGGCAGCCATACCGGCCGCGGACTGGAAGAAAGTGCGGCGGTCCATGCCGAGTCGCGGACCAATCTCGTCCGCCATGCAGAGCAGTTGCGCCTCGACTTCGCGCTGCCGCTCGTTGCGCGGCGCCGGGTAAAACTCGTCACTCGACACCACCTGGGTCGGTATCGGCGTGCGATGCTCGAGGAGTTCAGATGGCAGTAGTTCGGCGAGTTCCTGATCGGATAGAAGTCTGCTCATAAGAGTATTCCTCCTTAGTCCACGGTTATGTAGAGCTTGCACCAACCCTGCGGGCTGATCTTGCCCACGACGGTCTTGCACGAAGCGGGGGGCGCAAACGAGGCGCAGCTGCCACAGGAAGCAATGCCCTTGGGCCCGGTCTGGTACTGGGCATCGGCCTGCGAGATCTTCGGCGCCGGTGCCGCCCGCAGGATGGCCTGACCTGCCGGCGTTAGTAGCAGCGCGCCGCCACCGATCACGGAGCGCCGAGTGATGAGTCGGCGTGCCGTCAACGCCTCAACCCAGCATTCCAGCGACGATACGGAGAAATTCATGCATCTCATCGTCGGGACTCCTGCGGATTTCGCAGCGCCGCTAGGCGTTTTGCATTGGTCACTATTGGCTGACATTCTGCTCCCCGAGGTCAGCCGCGGCCAGCATGTCCTCGCGGGGAGCTGTCACGTCCCGGACCGAGCACTCCTTGCAAGATACGATTCCAAGACGGCAATCGACTCGGGCGTCGTGATACAGCCCAAATACTAGTTGTATCGGCACTTCTCACTTCTCCCTAATTTCGATGTGCGGAATAAGATTCCGCACATATTGATTCCACATTTGGCCAGGGATATAGTGGTATTGGCAGAAGAAAGCCTGTCCCGCCAGGGACAGCTAAAGAGGTCGTCGGGGAGAGTCTCATGATAGTGCTGGAAACGCCGTCACTCGCTTCGCGCTTACCTGTACGCGAGGCGGATGACGTGACAAGAGACGATTTTGGCCGCGAACCCTCAACGCTTGCCATTGCGGCGCGAACAACCCAGCACATTTGGCTCATTTTCCCGGAATTGCGCGGGGATTGGCATGGGCAACACGGTCGGAAGGAGAAATGAATTGAAGAGTCGCCGCAGTTTTCTTTTGTCCATAGCTTCTTCGGTTGCCATTGCACTCTGCCTCGCAGGTTCTGCGCCTTTGATGGCGCAGAACAAGTATCAATATATTTTCGTCACCGGCGACTCCGTTGATCCTCACTTCAACCAGCCGTACATCGATATTGAAGAATGGCGCGATGAGCCGGCCGATGTTCCGAACGTTCTCGGAGACACCACGCAAAACCAAGGACTCCCTCCGATCAAGGTGCGCCATCTATACGTTCATGGCGGCTTCAAGGGAACCGACACGAAGTTCGCATTCTACTTCCCGCCCAAGGAACAATATCAGGGGCGTTTCTACCAGGCCACCCACCAGCTTCTGACCAATGAGAATTCGTCGGCATACAATGTGGCGATGACGCTCGCCGCCGGCGCCTATGCCGTGCAAAGCAATATGGGCGGCTCCGAGATCTCCCGCTCGGCGGAACTCAACGTCGCCGAAGTCAACGATCCGAGCATCGGCAGCTACCGCGCCAACGCCGCGGCAGCAAAGTATTCGCGCGTCGTGGCGCGTCGCATTTACGGAACTGAACAGCGGCCCTATGGCTATCTGTACGGCGGCAGCGGCGGCGCATGGCAAGTCATGGACAGCGCGCACAACACCTCGGGTGTTTGGGACGGATTCATGCCGTATGTGTCGGGCGACCGGGGCGCCAACCCAAGCCACTTCTTGGTCCGGGCCCATGCGCTGCGCGTGCTGAAGGACAAATGGCCTTCCATCATGGATGCGGTCGAGCCGGGCGGCAGCGGTGACATGTATGCGGGCCTCAACGCAGAGGAGAAGCTCACGCTCGACGAAGCGACACGCTACGGGTTTCCGCCGCGGGCATGGTTCAACTATGTGCCGCAAGGCACGGGACCGATGGGGTACGTGGCAGCCTTCATACCGCTGCTCGATCCAACCTACGTGAATGACTTCTGGACCAAGCCGGGCTACATCGATCCGACCTCATCGGTCAACGCGCTGCGCGTACAAAGTCCGGCCACGGTGGTTCGCGTGATTGAAGCGCAGGCGACCGGTCCCCGTGGGAAGTTCATGGTGGGAACGCAGCTCGAACTTTCAAACATACCTTCCGGCGATCTGACCAGCGCCGACCTGATCGGCGCGAGCGGCGAGTCCAAGGGTAAGAGTGCGCCTCTCGGCACGATGAACGGAAATATCATCTCCTTCCGTCTAGGCGCAAACCCCGAAGTCGTGCGGGGTTTCCATACGGGCGACAAGGTGACGATCGACAATTCGGAATATCTCGCGCTGCAAACATACTATCGACACGCGCTTCCGAAGCGTGGATCGGTGTATGACTTCCCGCCGACTTACGATTCCTTCCGCAATGCCGATGGCAGCCCCAAATATGTGCAACGCGACATATTGGTGGGCTTGAACGATCACGTCGAAAATCTTGATGTCACACAGGGCAAATTCCACGGCAAAATGATCAATATTCAGTCCATGATGGACGGGGATGCGCTTCCCTGGGAGGCCGCGTGGTATCAGACGAAGGTGCACGACGTCCTGGGCGCGTCCATGGACGACAGTTACCGCATCTATTACAACGACAATGCGCAGCACACCCGACCCGCGTCGGCGCTACAGAAAACTCACGTCATCCTTTACCAGGGTATCCTGGAGCAGGCACTGCGCGATCTCAGTGCGTGGGTCGAAAAGGGCGTGGCGCCGCCCCCCAGCACCAACTTCACCGTGAAGGATGGGCAGGTGCATGTTCCGCCTAGCGCCGCGGCGCGCAAGGGTCTTCAGCCCGTCGTCGATTTGAAGGTCAATGGCGGCGTGCGCACCGAAGTTGCCGTCGGTAAGCCGGTCACTTTTACGGCGATAATCGAAACACCACCCGGCACCGGCTCGGTGGTGGCTGCCGACTGGGACTTCGAGGGTACGGGCGAGTATCCGACCGCGGGGCAGCTCCGCGACCGCAAGTCGGCAAAGATCGCGGTGACGGTCAGCCATACCTACACGCAGCCGGGCACGTATTTCGCGGCGATCCGCGCCACCTCGCAGCGCGAGGGGGATACAGAAACGCGTTATGCGCTGGTCCAGAATCTAGGCCGCGTGCGGGTCATCGTGAAATAAGTACCGGGCCTTGGGGCGATAGGCACTCACGGTTCAGGCGTGTGGGGGCTGATGCCGCCCGCGGAGTCGCTAGTCGCGCGGCGCCGGTCCTATCGTTCGCTGCAGAAGCGACCTTCGCGAGACTACAACAGCCCCAGCGGACCGGGGGCACCGATGGTGTCACCCAGTTCTCCGGCGCCAACGGCAAGGTACTTGCGGCTGCGCACGGGGAGGCAGCCACGATCCACGTCGAGACGACCGATGCTGCCTGTGCGTTCTTTGTCGGTGGTACCGCGCCCTGCATCGTGTTCCAGACGTCGAGGGACTACGGCGCGACATGGAGTCGGCATCGCGTGCCCTCGCCGATCGCGGGGCAACAGGTCCTGGTGGCGGCCGACCCCTCGCACTCCGGGAGGGGGAAATTCGCGGTCGCTGTCTTGGACGACACTTACAACCAGTGGTTCGGACCAACACTCAGGCTCCGTTCCCGGCTCTTTCCCCCCTACAGCATTTGGGCAGCGATATCGTTCGATGACGGTCAAAAGTTCAGCGAGCCCCTACAGGTCAGCCAGGGATCGCCGGCGGCGCTGTCGCCGCCCAGCGCTTTCTCCGGAGGAAACATTTTTCAAGACCTTTCGGCCATCGCCCTCGACGACCAGCGTGTCTACGTCGGTTGGGGAGATTGGCGCACGGGCGAAAGGAACATCTTCTTCAGCGCCGCCCGGTACGAAGCGTTCATCAAGGGCCGTGACAACTGAACTCTGCCTGGGGGGCCTCATTGCGGGCGGCGTAGACCGACCGCGATGAGGAGCCTTCCAGAGTGGAACTACACAATGAAACCGCAAATCCGAAACCGGCGAATGTGAAGTTATTTTTGCGCGGCCCCCAGCCAGCGCTAAGCTGGCTTCAATAATTTCCCCGCGCTGGCGCCGCCGTCCGCCACCAAGGTATGACCGACCACGAAGGAAGCCTTATCCGAGCACAGCCAGATAACTGCTTCGGCGACTTCGCGCGGATCCGAGAAGCGCTTGATAGGCGCAAGGCTCTCCAGAAATTCCCGGTGCTTGGGATTCTCATCCAGCGCCTTGCGCATGGCTGGTGTGACCATCGTCCCCGGTCCCACCGCGTTCACTCGGATGTTGCGGTCGGCATAGTCGAGCGCGGCCACCGCGGTCAGGCCAAGCAAGCCCCGCTTGGCGGCCGCGTAGGCATTGATGCCCGGGGCGGCACCGTGCTCGTTCCCCGAGCCGATATTCACAATCGAGCCGGAGCCCTGTTTGAGCATCGCCTGGAGTTCGTACTTCATGCACAGGAACACGCCTTTGAGATTGACCGCCATCGTGCGGTCCCAATCCTCTTCGGTCAGTTCAGCCAAGGGCACAAAGGGCGGTGGAATCATGGCGTTGTTTACCGCAAAGTCGAGCCGTCCATACGCATCGATGGCCGCACGGACCATGGCCTGAACATCTTTCGACTGCGATACATCGGTACGGACAAAGGTAGCCGCGCCACCCGCCGCCTGTACGAGGCGAACCGTCTCCTGCCCTCCCTGGATATCGATGTCGGCCACGATCACCTTGCCGCCCTCGCGCGCGACCACCTCGCAGCAGGCTCGTCCGAGTCCACGACCGGAACCTGTCACCAGGCCGACCTTTCCTTCGAGATCTTTCCGAGTAGAGGAGGATGGAGTCGTCATGACACGAACCCTCCCTTCTCACAGACCCCACCGTGCGCAATTAACTCAGCGGGTTCCTCAGCAAGAGTCAACCTCGTACAAGACAGTGAACCGATGCGTCGTACTCTCATGGCGGACTCCGTACGCCGGTTGAACCGGCAAAGTGTTGAAAATGAAATTTATATACATTGAAGGTCTAGCCAGTCATTCCATCTGTTAAAAGAATATTGCTGGTCCCAGTACGTTTTTGGACAAACGCCGCAATCGCATCTACTGCCTGGCATGCGGGTGGATGTACCGCCTCTGGCGCGCTGGGCTATAGCTAGGGGCAACCCCGGGTTTCTGCGCTTGTCCTCTTAAATACGCAGGTGGAAAATGCACGAGATCGAGTCGATCATGATCGAGGGCAGTAAGCCGAATGTTGCCCTCCAAGCCGCAGAAAATGGCAATGAACGAAGGGAGATAGACCATGGCTAAAAACGTGATTTGTCTTTGGTATGACGGCACGGCAGAGGAAGCCGCCAAGCTCTATGCTCAGATCTTTCCAGACAGCGCTGTAACAGCGGTTCACCACGCCCCGGGCGACTACCCGGATGGCAAGCAGGGACAGGTGCTCACGGTCGAGTTCACGGTACTTGGAGTGTCCTGCCTCGGCCTCAATGGCGGGCCGGCGTTCAAGCACTCCGAAGCCTTTTCATTTCAGATCGTCACCGACAGCCAGGCCGAGACGGACCGCTACTGGAACGCGATCATCGATAACGGCGGCACCGAGAGCGCGTGCGGATGGTGCAAGGACAAATGGGGCTTATCCTGGCAGATCACCCCGCGGGCGCTGCTGGACGCAACGACTGATCCCGACCGTGCGGCCGCCAAGCGTTCGTTCGAGGCGATGATGAAAATGAAAAAGATCGACATCGCCGCCATCGAAGCGGCACGGCGCGGAATTGCTCGCGCTTGAAGCACGCTGTGTTGCTTTTTTGGCACATTTGTATTACATTAATCGCATGCAAAACGATACTCTCTCATTACGCATTTCGAAGGCGGAGAGCCGGGCGTTGCGCGAGCGGGCACGGCGAGAGGGCATCTCCCTGGGGCACCTGGTGCGGCAAGCGCTACGCGCTTACGGGGTAACTCCCGAGACTGACGCGAAATCCGGTTACGATGTCATCAAGCAGGTGCTTGGCCGGAACCGTGGCGGACCCGCGGATTTATCCACTAACCCCAAGTATCTCGATGATTACGGACGGTGAAGAGTTGGCTCATCGACACGGGTCCTCTTGTTGCCCTACTTGCGAAGGACGATGCGCAGCACGAATGGGCGGTGGAGCAATCCAAGGCCGCACCGGCTACCGTGCTTACCTGCGAAGCGGTGATCTCTGAAGCACTGTTTCTGTTGAAACGGGCCGGCCACGATGTCGATGATTTATTCGCGTTAGTCGAACTTGGTTTTCTGCGCGCCGATTTTGTCTTTCGGACCGAAGCACAGCCGGTGCGAGCTCTGATGCGCCGCTATCGCGATCGGCCCATGGCGTTTGCAGATGCGTGCCTGGTCAGGATGGCGGAACTCCATTCCGATGCCAGCGTCTGGACGTTGGACGAAGACTTTCGCTTCTATCGAAAGAATCGCCGGCAAACATTGTCGCTCATCATTCCCGAATAACCGCGCATTTTTTCGCAACGAAGCGGCCGCTGACCATGACTATCGAACCTCAACGTCCAAACCATATTTTCCTGGCCGACTGCGATCGCATCTACCGCGAATGGCACGAGCGGGCGAAGGCACGGGACATGGATGGACTGCTGGCCCTGTACGCGCAGGATGCCGTTCTCGAGACGCCTCTGGTGCAGGCCATCTACCGCGACCGGCGTGATGGGATCTTGCGAGGTCATAGCGAAATCGGCCCGTTCTTTGCGGAAGCTACGCGTCGCCCGCTCAACGAACTGGTGCGCTGGTACCGATCGGGGCGATGGCTCACCGACGGAGTGCGGTTACTCGCGTGGGAGTATCCGCGCGCGACACCGGATGGCGACCAGGTAGATCTTGTCGAGTTGATGGAAGTCGCCGCGGGGCTCATCCAATCACACCGGGTCTATGGCGGTTGGTTGGGTACCGCCCTACTGACGGGCAGTCGCGATTTGATCTGATGTGCGGCGGACACATAGATGGTGGTGTCTTTACAGTTGCCGCCCCCAGGACTACTAGCTACACGCGTTATTTTTGTGCCGGAAAGTAACTAGCCCGCGTCTTTGACACAGCGGAAGCCGACGGCTGCGGAGCGGTCCATGCTGGGCGCCATCAGCAACAGTCTGCCATGCTGCGTTAACTTATAAGCCTGCGGGAAGTACCAGAGCGAATGCTGCGGCTGATAATAGCTGCCTCCCTTCAGCACGGCGCTGCGCGTGTGCTCATCGACAAACTCGTCGGTCCATTGCCATACATTGCCGATCAGGTCCTCGGCCCCGAACGGGCTTGCGCCCTTGGGATGCGCGGAGACTTCGTCGGGGCCGTGCATGGTGCGCGCCGTATCCGGTGTCGGAACGGCGGCCGGATCCCAGGCATTACCCCATGGATAGAGTCTTCCGTCGCCACCCTGGGCAGCATATTGCCATTCCCACTCATGCGGCAGACGCTTGCCGGCCCAGACGGCGAATGCTTCTGCATCCTCACGAGATACCCAAGTGACCGGTCGATTGGCCCAGCCGCTGGGATAACTGCCTTCCTGCCAATCGCGCAGAAAATTGAAGTCGTCCTTTGGATGGTAATGAGTCGCGTCGAGGAATTTCTTGAACTGAGCATTGGTGACGGGATACTTGTCGATCCAAAAGCGCTTAAGATGCATGAAGCGCTCGTGAAAGAGTCGAGCTGAATCCTCCCACGGATATTGCACATCGATCCCGACCTCGCTCGTCCCCTCGATTTCGATACCGTTTACGCGGAACACGAAGTCACCCTCGGGGATCGCCACCATGCCCGTCGGGGAGTCAGACGCGGCGGGCGTCGCCGCCGCAGAAAGCATCTGCTGCGGCAGGGAAACCCAATCGTGCGAGAAGCTCGCCAGGGGCTTGGCCGTCATGGCTTTCATTTCGGTCATGAGGCGCACCATTGCTTCGCCGGGCTCATCGTGCGATGCGAATATCGCCCCGTATCCCTTGGCTTCCAAGTCAAAGCTCAAGACCAGCTTGTCGCCTTGCCGCTCTGGCTTAAGTTCGCTGCCATGATAGAGGTCGAAATAGCGCCAGCCCGGCTCGGCTTTCATTTCCGGACCGCTAATGTCGTAGGCATTGCGGTTCACGATGGTCCAAACGGCATTCTCGCCGGAGGACCATCGACTCGCAAAAATGCCAAAGCGCAGCATGGGGGTGTAAGGGTCCCACTCCGGACTGATCAGAAATGGCGCCACGGCCCGTTCGATGGTGGCGACTCGACGTGTCGCCTCGGCATCCCGCGGCGTGATTCCGTTCCAATAGCCCCACACGTTCTCCCAGCTTTCCCAGCCAATGCCGCCGAAGAACGCGTATTGCAAGTCATCAGTCTTATCCTTTTGCCAACGATCCGAAATATTGACCATGTGCCGCGGCTCGAGCCACTTGAAACGATCCACGGAGGGTGCAATCGAATACTTGTAATATCCCCAATTCATCAAGTCGTAAGCGACGGCCTCATCGTGTGGAGCCGACTCAGGTTCGAATGCCAGCGGATGTCCGGTCTTGTCGGCAGCTTCTGAAAAGGCGCGTGGGACCCCGTCCTGAGTATCGCCGTTGATACCGTCGGCCCCGATCTCCGCCATGAGTGCCGCAATCGCATCGGGCCAGGGCGTACCCGGATCGCGCGTTCCCTGATCCCACATCATCATTGGAAACAACACGCGTACACCGTGGCGATGGAAGTCCGCAATCATTTGCCGGACGGCGCTTACCCCGCCGGGCATCGAGCGGACCATGTCCAGCTGGTTGCGGTTGTCGAGACCTAAGTTGGGGTAGGTGGGCCAGATCAGCACCGCATCGATGCCACCGTAGCGACGTCGCAGATCATCAAGATACCGGTCGACCGTGTAACGGCGGGCCACGGGATCGTAGAAGTAGCGATCCTGCACCATCATCTGCGGTTGAATGAAGCTCGATCGCGTCCATTTCAGTGCCGGCAGCTCGTAGCGAGAGCTGTCGTAGCCGACACGGATGCGGCGCTCGAGGCGAAACTGCCGCATATCGGAGAGCCACGCCTTGTGTTCGTCATCGGTACAAGGCGTGTAGCCGCGAGCCCACGGGAATCCGTCCGCCACCTCATACATGCTCATGCATTTGGGCGCGGGTATCTGCTCCTTTACGTCCCACCCCGCCGTGAACATGGGGTCGGAGGGCGTTTCATCCGCATATGCGAGCGTGCCGGCCAGGAGCAGCAAAATCGGCAAGTTTCGGCGAATCGATTTCACAAATCTCTCCCACGTCGATGCATTCACGTTGTGTCGATCGGACATCCTTCATCCCTCGACGAGACGTCGCGCCAATGGCGCGCACCGAAAGCCTTGGAATCCCATTAGTAAAACGTTATACTCTTTTGAACTGCGAGATGGCAGATCAAGGACGCTTACCTGAGATGAGCAACGTTGCGTGCGTTTTAGGTTTAGTGCACGCCGGGAAGTCAAAAATCTCCAATAGTGTCGAACACGAAAAAAAAGCGGCAATTCATTCGGGCAATTGCCGCAATGATGCGGGTGCAAGCCGCCTCGCCCAGACAATATTCCCCCAAAAATCCGCAATCATGCGGTTCTTGATCGCGAGTTGCGCAATCTTTCCGCGACACGCGGCGAATGCGATCCCGTGCCAACGGTAAAGGACATTGCTACGAGCGTAGGGGTATCCGTCGCAACGGTTTCCAATGCCCTGAACAATCGTCCCAATGTGGGATATGAACTTCGGCAAAAAGTTCTGCGCGTCGCGAAAGAGTTGGGCTACCGGCCCAATCGCCAGGCACAGGCCATGCGTACCGGCCGCACACGCGCCATCGGCCTGGTGCTGCCGGATCTCACGAATCCGTTTTTCCCGGCGCTTGCTCAGGCAGTTGAAAACAAGGCCCGCAGCTTTGGGCTCATGGTGTGTCTCATTGACAGTCAGGGCAGGCCCGATAGCGAATCGGATGGATTCGCGTTGCTCACGCAGAATGCGGTTGACGGTGTCATCTGGTGTCCACTGGGCTCACGTTTGCCGGCGCACATAAAAAATCTGTCGCGTCCCGTCGTGCTGATAGATCGGCCGCGGCTGGGGTATGACGCGGTCCATTCGAACTATCAGATGGGAGGACGACTACTGGCGGAGCATGCATTGAAAATGGGCCATACGCGTGTCGGTATGCTGTCGGGTCCGCAAAATCTTGAAAGTGCGAGGCAACGGCGCGACGGTTTCGTCAGCGCCTATCCCAAAACGATCAAGATCGCCTGGGAGGTCAGCGTCGGTTTCGACGGCGTGTTGAGTCAGGACGCCGTCGACGCACTCAAACGGCCGAAGAAAGTGACGCTGATCGTCGCGGGAAATGATTTGATCGCCATCAACGCCATCCGCTGTCTATCGGAGCATGGTGTCAAAGTACCGGACGATATTTCCATCACCGGGTTCGACAACATCAGTTGGGCGGAATTCGTTACGCCGCGGCTGACGACCGTCGCCCAGTCCGTGGGCGACATCGGGGCCAAGGCGGTTGAGTTGATAAGAGAACGGATGTCCGGCGCCGAGATACCCAATCGAGTGATTCTCTTCAATGTTGCGCTTATCGAGCGTGATTCGGTCAAGCGGCTAGGTGCGAGCTGAACGCCGCCTATTCGCCGAATTGGGGTTACTGATAGGGGTGGTTACTGATAGGGGTGGTCAATCGAACCCGTAGAAGCTATTCATTAGACTGAGCATGCGCATGCTCGCACACTGCTGCTATCACCAACCAGGTGCAACAGAATTCGAGGAGCAGCGCACATGAGCATTAGTAAGAACACCCCGGCACTCGCCCGGTCCGCGGCCGCAGCGTTAGCGGACAACGAGAAAACCAACGCAAGCACCGGCAAGAAAGCTGTCCAGCCTGTCGAAGATTCAGTCGTCCAAGCATACGGCAGTATCATCCCCATGAAGCTTGCTCTCTCCGAGGAGGTGCGGCACAGGAGCGCCGCGGCGTTGAATCGCTTGCTCGCCGATACTATGGCGTTGCGGGACCTTTACAAGAAAGCCCATTGGCAGAGTTCGGGCGCGACCTTCTACCAGCTGCATCTGCTCTTCGACAAGCACTACGGCGAGCAGATCGAGCTGATGGACGCATTGGCGGAGCGCGTGCAGATGCTGGGCGGCGTGGCACTCGCACTGGCGCATGACGTGGCGGAGGAGAGCGGCATCGCGCGCGCGCCCCGAGGTCGGGAGGCCGTGCCTGCGCAACTCACCCGTCTGCTCGAAGCACACGAGCTGATCCTAGGGGAGGCGAGGCCGCTTGCGCGTGAGGCGGGTGAGCGAGGAGATGACGGCAGCAATGACCTCATCGTCAGTCAGCTCATCCGCACGAACGAGATGCAGAGCTGGTTCGTTGGCGAGCATCTCGCGCGCTGGGAGAGGTGATGTATGGAATCGAGGGCCGCGCTTTGATGCGGGCCGGCCGGTCGCGCTCTGCCCGTATCCACAAAGGGTGGGGTTCGCCGGCCGACAGGGAGCGTTCCCGTCGTTGCTTAGACGCAACGCATGGCGAATTTCGCAAGGACCCTGGGGTTTCGAAGGCCCTTTGAGCTTCTACGGGCGCCGTTTCAGCGGCCTCGTTTCTTGCGGATTCCTGCCGTCAAGCGTGCCCGATGTGCAGATCGTCCCCTCTGACTGTGTTCTTTACAGCCCGACTTCAGCTGTAGTATAACCTTCGGCAGTAGTATAACGTTTAACCTGGATAGTGAAACGATAAACTGTGCCTGGTCGACATGAGTTCGCGTGAAACGAGCGCGCTCGGCCAAAAAGGCATGTAAGCGGGTTGATGCCGGCGCGGTAATGGGCGAATAATCGACACAAGCGCTGTCACGCCACCTCAAGAGTGGCTCGCGGGCAACAGCGGAGGTGAGGGATGGGAATTACGACGTTTGCACCGACACTAACCTTGTCGACCGCAGCTTTTGTCGCGCTACTCGCGCCTTGGACTGCCCAGGCGGCGGACAGTCCCGCTCCGGAAGCGTCGGACTCCAGTCTCGCAGAAGTGGTGGTCACGGCCGAACGCCGCACCGAGAATGCGCAAGATGTAC
>Ga0116129_1000655_pt1 | contig 20994 bp, 20 predicted proteins | sample June2015DPH_17_2_FD_89732 | JGI IMG/M metagenome (GOLD analysis project Ga0116129, IMG submission 89732) | Peatland microbial communities from SPRUCE experiment site at the Marcell Experimental Forest, Minnesota, USA - June2015DPH_17_10 | ecosystem: Environmental > Terrestrial > Soil > Wetlands...
CCTGATCTGCAAACCTGATCTGAATGTCCGTTGACGATGCGGGCGCCGTTCGCCATGGTTCGGCACATGACCACGACAAAACTCGACCTCACCGGACTAAAATGCCCGTTGCCGGCCCTGAAGGCGCAAAAGGCGCTGAGGGCAGTGAGGCCGGGCGATCTGCTGGAAGTTCATTGCACCGATCCGTTATCGGTGATCGATATTCCCAATCTGATCCGGGCAACCGGTGACCGGGTCGAAATCACAGAACGTGGCGAAGGCCGGATCGTATTCCTGATCGAAAAGGCTGAAGGCCTTGACGCCGCGGCGCAATCGTAGATGGCATGGATCCGGCGCTTGCTCTACCTTTTGCCTATCGACACAAGTTCTGGCTTCTGCCCCAATTGACTTCTCCGTAGGGCTTCGGGGCTCGATTCGTGCTTGTGGCGCGGCACGTGGTAAGGAGCGGTCTAGCACCAAACGCCAAGGCCGGCGCGGCAGCGGCATAACCGGTTGCGTCGGGTGTTAGAATTTTTGTATGCGCTTTGCTATCTTGGCGCGCCCCGGAGATTGCTGCAGAGCAGCATGCGGGGAGGATGCATGCCGCAAGAGGCAGAGGAAAACAGGGTCATAGACGGCAGATTTGCCCATCAAGGGGCGGCTGCAGGGGAGGACTAGATGACGACAATGAGCAGCGCTGGAACCGTGTCCGGTGCCAGGGCGGGAATTTTCGATCGCGAGCATACGATTGCCAGGGCCGGCTTCAATCGCTGGCTGGTGCCGCCGGCGGCGCTGTGCATTCATCTGTGCATCGGCATGGCCTACGGCTTCAGCGTGTTCTGGCTGCCGCTGTCGCGCGCCATCGGGTTGAGCGCGCCGAAAGCCTGCCCGGACATAAGCTTGCTTCAGGAGCTGTTCACCACCACCTGCGATTGGCGCGTCGCCAGCCTGGGCTGGATGTTCACGCTTTTCTTCGTAGTGCTTGGCGTTTCCGCCGCGCTCTGGGGCGGCTGGCTGGAACGCGCAGGTCCACGCAAAGCAGGCGCCGTCGCAGCGTTGTGCTGGGGCGGCGGCCTCATCCTCGGTGCGATCGGCATCTATACCCATCAGCTTTGGGTGATGTGGCTCGGATCCGGCGTCGTCGGCGGCGTCGGCCTGGGGCTCGGTTATATTTCGCCGGTTTCGACCCTGATCAAATGGTTCCCGGATCATCGCGGCATGGCGACCGGCATGGCCATCATGGGCTTCGGCGGCGGCACCTTGATCGGTGCCCCGCTGGCGAATCTCTTGATTAACCATTTCAAGACGCCGACGTCGGTCGGTGTCTGGGAAACCTTCGCCGCCATGGGCGTGATCTATTTCGTCTTCATGATGATCGGCGCCTTCGCTTATCGCGTGCCGCCTTCCGGCTGGCAGCCTGATAGCTGGACGGCCCCGGCCAAGACAAATGCGATGATCTCGACCAACAACGTTCATCTCGACAACGCGCACAAGACACCGCAGTTCTGGCTGATCTGGTGGGTGCTGTGTCTCAACGTGTCGGCAGGGATCGGCGTGATCGGCATGGCTTCCCCGATGTTGCAGGAAATTTTCGCCGGCAAGCTGATCGGATTGCCCGACGTCGGTTTCAATCAGCTTGATGCCGCCCAGAAGGCGACCATCGCGGGGATTGCGGCGGGCTTTGCCGGCCTGCTGTCGCTGTTCAACATCGGCGGCCGGCTGTTCTGGGCGTCGCTGTCGGACAAGATCGGCCGAAAGAATACCTACTACTGTTTCTTCCTGCTCGGCATCGTGCTCTACGCACTGGCGCCAACCTTCGCTGCCATGGGCTTGAAGCTGCTGTTCGTGCTCGGCTTCGGAATCATCCTGTCGATGTATGGCGGCGGGTTTGCCACGGTGCCGGCCTATCTCGCCGACATGTTCGGCACCCAGTTCGTGGGCGCCATTCATGGCCGGCTGCTGACGGCGTGGTCGACGGCGGGCATCATCGGTCCCGTGGTGGTGAATTACATCCGCGAGTTCCAGCTCGCGGCCGGAGTTCCGCGCGACCAACTCTACAACACCACGATGTATATTCTCTGCGCCATGCTGATCGCCGGCCTGATCTGCAACTATCTGATCAAGCCGGTCGACAGCAAGTGGCACATGAGCGTTGAAGAGGTCGCCAAACTGCAGGCGATGGCCAATGGGAATGCGTCGGGACCGTCGGGTTCGTTCGGCATCGGCAGGGGCGGCCTGGACATCAAGTCCGCGCTGTTCTGGGCTTTTGTCGGTATCCCGCTCGCCTGGGGTGTATGGAAGACGCTGGAAAGCGTGGCCAATATCTTCTGATCCGTCATCACGGGCCGCGGGACGGCAATTTTCGTCCCGCGGTTCTTGCGCCGTTACGGCTTCTTCCAACGAACAAGATCAGAGGAATTCCCCATGCTTCGCACCAGTGTTTGTCTCGCCGCCATGCTGCTTGTCGCGGGCGCGCTCCATACCGCTTCGGCCCAGACCACGACACCGGCGCCGGCGGCCGCGCCGGCTCCAGCCGCCGCGCCGGCTGCCGCAAAGCCCGCAAGGATGAAGTTGACCGTCGAACGCCTCAAGGAGATGCGTGCGAAGTGGATTCAGAACAGACCCAAGCTGAAAGCCTGCCGTGCAGAGGTGAGGTCGAAAGGGCTGGTCGGCGACGACCGTTGGTTCTACATTGAGGACTGCATGGACAGGACCTGAGCGCTCCGCGAACCGGCGTCTCGGCGGAGTAGCGGCGCGGATTTTGCGCCGTGGAAGCGCGTGATTGGCATCACGCTTTTCAGATCCGAGGTGAGAATCACAGTCCCATGCATTCCCAGGTCCACTATCTGCCGCTGACGCCGGGATTGTTCGCAATTCTCGTGACGGCGTTTGTCGGGCTGATTATCCTGATTCAGTTGCGGATTCTGCGCTACGCCTACATGCGGCTGGGGATCAGTTCGGGAGCAGCCTTCCTGTTGCTTCTGGGTTCATTGATCGGCAGCTACTTCAATATTCCGGTGACGGAATTGCCCGCGCCATCGGTCCGAACCGGCGAAATCGTCGACTTCTTCGGCATGCGCTACATCGTGCCGCCGGTGTCGCACTGGCCAGGCACCATCGTCGCGGTGAATGTGGGCGGCGCGGTGATCCCGACGTTGATGTCGGTCTATCTTGTCATCCGCTATCGGCTCCTGGCATCGGCTGCGGTTGCGACGGCCGCCGTGACCTTTGTCATTCATATGCTGGCTACCCCGATCCACGGCCTCGGAATTGCGGTACCGGTGCTCGCGCCGGTGGTCACGACCGCGATAGTCTCGTTGATTCTTTCCCGCGAATACGCGCCGCCGCTCGCCTATATCAGTGGTTCGATGGGAACGCTTCTCGGCGCTGATTTGCTCAATCTGGACAAGATCAGCGGCCTCGGCGCGCCGGTCGCATCGATCGGCGGCGCCGGGACCTTTGATGGCATCTTTCTGACCGGAATTCTGGCTGTTCTTCTGGCGGGGGTGGTTGCTCCGGCGCGCCCAAGACCGGTGTGAGGAAATGTCCTGTGTGAGGAAATCCGGGATTTAGCTGATGCGTTCGGCCGCGAAGAGGTCCCGCGCGGCGGTAGCCCGGAGAGCTACCAGAGGCGCGGAATCAGGCGATACCGTACCCTGTGCCGGTACGCCACATAGCCCGGCAGGTTCCGGCTGAGGAAACGCTCTTCATCGATCAGCCGCCATATCAGCGTGGGGAGGATGGCGATGATGACGAGCAATCCCCACCACGAACCGAGCGCAATCGGCATGCCCAGAAGCATCACGAGGCTTCCGGCGTACATCGGATGCCTTACCCAGGCGTAGGGGCCGGTCGATATGACGTTTTGACCGGAGGCGAGTTCGATGGTGGCGGAACTGAAGCTGTTCTCCCTGAACACGAAAAAAACGGCGAGAAAGCCGAGCGCCACCAATCCGTCTCCTGCCAGCGCCGCGCAAGGCGGCATGTGAGACCATGCGAAGCGATGATCGAGCGCGGGAACAACAAGGAGGCCGATAAATCCCAGCGAGGCCAGAGACATTATGATTTTTTGCACGGCCTGCTTTTCCGCGAACGGACCCCCGCTCATCCGTCGCTCCAGCAGTTTCGAGTCGTTTTTCACGAGGTATAGCGTAGCCGCGAAAGAGGCGGCGAAATATACCGTAAGGAACGTCCATGCCTGCCAGTAATCCAGCGTCCCCGCCGGCACGAACAGCAGCACCGCGAAGACAACCAGCAGCAGGAGGAGCGAAACGAACGCCCGCACCGTCAAGCTGTTCATGTCGTTGTGGAGGCTCAGCTCGTGCCGCCCGCGGTGGCAGCCTGCGGCGCGGTCTTGTTTTGCGCGACTATTGTTTCGAGCCTTGCGATATTCTCCAGCAGGCGTTGGCTGGTCAGGACCAGAAAGTAATAGCCGAATTGCGGGTTTTGAAAGTAGATCTCGAGCAGCTTTTCGTAAGTGATGGTCAGCACCTGCGCTTCTTCCGTGCATACGATCGTCGCCGTCCGCCGGTTGTTGGGCGTCAGGAAGCCAAGTTCGCCCATCAGGCGCCCCGGCGGCAGTTCGACGCCGATTTCGGTGACCAGGAACTTTCCGGTGACGGTCAGGAACATTTCGTCGGCTGCATCGTCCTTTTTGACCAGAATATCGCCTTTGCGGTATTTTCGCTGGGTCATGAACGGCTTGAGCCACTCCATCGACATATCGCCCTGAGTCGCGCTGCGCGCCTTCCTGACCAGACGGAGCATTTGATGAAGGCGAATGGCATTGATGGGAAGCAGCAGAAGATACAGGAAAAAGGTCGCGATGTTTCCGGCCAGCGCGCCATAGCCGGCGAAACATGCACAGCCGACCATGTTCGCCACGCGCAAGGGAACCATCGTCTGAGTCAGCAGCGTCGCGACGAAGAAAATGGCGCCAATCAGGGCGAACATGTTGCCAAGGGTGATGTTGTGCAGCACAATTTCCAGAAGGCGATTGAATATTGCATCGTAAGTGATGTTGTCGGGATCGAGACCCATCTGAATCAGTATCTTGGCGATCCGCAAATTGTCCGCCGCGGTGTCGAGAATGCGATCCAGTATGGAGGAAATGTCTGCATTGCTCATTGGATTTCTCAGGCGCTTCGAATGGGTTCAGACCAAATATTGGGCCAAAACTAGTTAAAGCGCGGCGATAAAGCCAGCGATTGCCTGTCGCGGCGGGGGACAAATATCGCCACAAAGTGTCGCTGCTGCCTTCCGGGTCCCCCCGGAAGCGTCGCCAGCCTGAGCGTTGGCGGTAAATTGCCGAACACGGCGAACTTTGCCGAGGTCAGGAGGCATCCGGGTACGGGTCGGCCCGGCATCGCCCCTTTCGCCATTCGGCGGTCCGTTTCGGTTCAAAGGAAGCGGGAATCCTATGCCGCTCTTATGCGGAAGGGATACGGCTCTTCTCGAAATTATATGCCTTTGGACGCATCTTCAGGACGAACGGCGGCGCGCCAGCCGCAACGGAGACCGAAGATGAGCCGCTTGGCCCTGACCGAAAATCGGCTTTCCGATCCGAGATTTGGTCGTCACTCAAATCGCGCCGATTCGGGTTCAAGCGGCTACCGTTTCGGAAGAATCTCCGAAAAGCGGATTCTCGCCAACGCCGGCCGGGCTGCCCGCGGGGCAAGGAGCTTCATCAACGCGATGTTCGAGATTCTCGCTGCCGCCAAGGGTCGCCGCATTGAACGCGAATTGAGAGGTTCCGTACTTCACCACGATTTGGTTCGGCTGGACGGCGACCGCTCTGCACGGGATGCCGATTAAGACCTCTGGATACCCTATGCGAGACACTCAGATGCCGATGATTTCCATTGTTGCAATGTCCACCCTTGGCTCCGCTATTCGGAAGGCCGGGCTGGTCCTGTTTAATTTTCTTGCCGGTCATGGCGGGGCGCGCGACCGGTATCGGCCGGAGGCCCATTATATGCGCGGGCCCGGACCGAAATGGCGGGAAAAGCACGCCGCCGATCGTGGCATGCGATCGTAGCATCCTCGCTATATCGGACTTATGTTATCGCTGCAGGCGACAGCGCGCCGCTCTGCCTGGATGGTTTCGGGCTGGATTTGGGTTCATCGGCCTGATTATTGTCGCCGACGGCTGTCATTGCCAGGGCAATAATCTTCCGGGCGTCCTCGCCGAGTTCGACCAGCGGCAATCGCACCGCCGGTCTCATGAACCCCAGCATGCTCATGCCGTACTTCAGCGCGGCAACCGATGAATCCTCGGCCAGCAGCGAACCCAGCGCCGCGATGCGGTTGGAAAGGCTGCGCGAAACCCCTAAATTGCCTGCCACACAGCCTTCATAGATGCCGCGGCACAGATCGGGAAAAAGATTGGCAACGGCCGAAATGCAGCCATCGCCGCCGCTCGCCAGGTACGCCATCGCAGTCGCGTCGTCCCCTGTAAGCATTCGAAATGCCGGCGGCAGCGCCGATTTCAGGCGAAACAGCCGCGCCACGCTTCCAGTCGATTCCTTCAGGCCGATGAATTGTTTCAATTGTGCAAGACGGACGATGGTGTCGTCAGAAATCCCGCACACCGTGCGGGATGGAACGTCGTGCAGAATGATGGGAAGACCGGTCGAACCCGCAATGGCCTCGAAATGCGCGAAAATGCCCGACTGCATCGGCTTGTTGTAATAGGGCACCACGGACAGTACCGCATCCGCGCCGGCGGCTTCGGCCTCGCGCGTCAATTCCATCGCCTGGCTTGTCGAATTCGAGTCCGCGCCGGCGATGACGGCCAGGCGCCCGCGCGTGATTCTGACAGCTGCGCCGATGATTTCTTCCTGCTCTTTCCGGCTGAGTGTCGAAGTCTCGCCCATGGTTTCGCCAACGACGACAGCCGTCGCGCCAGATCTGATCTGGTGCTCACAAAGCATCTCGAACGCATACCAGTCGATCCGGTTGCGATCGTCGAACGGTGTCGGAAGGTCGGCGACAAAGCCGCCGAGCCAGAGTGAAGGCTGATTCCCGGCCATGGTCACGCCACCTTCGAGATGGCACCGAAGTCTTGGCGGAAGTCCTGACGGTGCGCCGCAAGCACAAATCCCTCCCGGCAACGGGCGCCGGCCTCGATGCGAAATCCCAGCTGCTGCAGTTTGGTCCGGACTTTCGCGCCCAGCCCGCTCGCTTGCGGCCCAATCGAAACGGCGATGTTGGCAGTTGCGTCGAGAAACCTCGCGATCTGGACCACCGCGGTTTCGATCGCCTCAAATGAGCGGTCGCCGGCGATCAGGCCTGCCGAGTGCTGTCCGCAGGGAGTGCGGCAGGCCGACGCGAGAACCGGGTAGGCAAACCCCCTTCGCTTGAGGGCGAGATAGAGTTCGGTGCTGTCGTTTCCGCCAATGACGATCCGATGAGATCTGGATAAGCGCGCAAGATCGATCATCGTATTGACGATCTCGTCTTGCGGCGTAATGAGCGGCTGCTGTGACATATCGGCCTCCCGGTCGGTCTAAAGCGTTTTCAAGCGAACTGTGGACACCGGATCATGCGAGGAAAACGCGTCAAGGCAAAAAGAGCCTCGGTTCTTTTCCGATCAGAACCGAGAAGGCTCTGGCGTGTCAGCCTAGGCGGCGCGGGTCTGATAAGGGCTTCCGTCAGCCTCAACCGTCAGAGGGGAGGGAGGCGCCAAGCGGTGCATGTCGAGTTCGACAATGTTGTCCGTCAGGACGATGGTCGCCGGATGATTTCCGTTTTCGAACAGCGCATACTTCATGGCTTGCGCGCGATTGACGAATAGTCCGCCGAACAGTCCATTGCGTTCCTGGGCAACCCAGGCGCCGCGACTATTGCGGCCGATGATCACAAGGTTCGAGCCACACGAGGGCGGTTCATCGATCTTTTCCACGTCATTCTCCCAAAGGCAGCCCGCGGGGTGGGTGGTAGAACGATCCGCGGCGCGTTCTTGCGAAGCTTCGAATATCAGGAAGGGAGCATATGAATTCGAGGGCGGAGCGGCTTCGATTTCATAGGAGAGATGTAAAGGCCGCGCGGCGCCAAACGTTAACGGAAATTAATAGTCGTGAAATCCCGACGCTCACAGGGGAGGCGTTTGATTGAACGCCGTGGTCAGCGCACAAAGGAGGCCGTAGACCACAGCCTCGTCCCAATTGGTCAACGTGTTCCGGAATGGTGGCTCTCGACGCCAGATGCCGGTTACTACGCAAACAATCGCCGATAACAGCAACAGCGTGGCCAGGCTCGGCCCGAAACCGACATTCCCGAACGCCGATAAGGCGCAAATCATCAGTATTCGCAGAGCGAATCGCGTCACGACCTGGATGGTTTTGAAATTGGTTGTCATTGGACACCATCGATGTCAGCCGGCGCTTCTGGATCCTTCAAGCGAAGTTTTCGCAGAGGAACGGCGCATAGGTATCGGTGTGAATCTGCGGAACCGATGGGCGGCCAATCCTTGTCTCGCCTGCCGTTCGTTGCAGCGCATCAACGAATGCGGCGAGGATCGCGAGAGCCAGGTCTCGGTGGCTTGCTTCGACTGCCTGATCCAGCCATTCGGGCAGTTCGCGTTGACGCGAGAGTGCGCAGTGCCAATCGCCCTGGTCGTAGACGAGGCGCCGCAGCTTCCAGTGCGGCAATTCCAGCTCGATCATGGCAAGCGCCGCCTCGGTCGAAGCGCCGTTTTCGATAAGCCTCCGTAGTCGCGCCAGCCCGGCCTTATGGGCCGGCGCGACCGTTCTTTCGCAGACAGCAGCGATGCTTGACAGGATCACCGGCGTCGCGTCATCCGCGGCGCGCACTTGATCCGCCAGCGAATCGAGATATCTGGAACGGTCGGCTCGAACGCTCATGGCATGCTCCCTGGGCGCGATCAGAACCGGTTCAGCGCAACCGCTCTCATAATGAGCAAGGCGTATTTGAATTCGAGCCGGGAAGAGGCGCAGAAATATAAGGGCTGTATAAGCGTCGAGGGAAGATATTGACGGGAATCGGCCTGAAGTGGCCGGGTGTGGGTTCGGGGGAAGCGCTCTTTCTTTATGAAATTCCTATTTCGTTATGGCGCGGTCTATCTCGAAACCCTATGCCGGAAATGGCACTTCGCGGTTATCCGGGTGATTTGGTTCCCGGGCTTGATCCAGCGCAATCTGCGCTGTGGCGGGTGCGCCAGGCGGCACTGTCAACGAGCGTAGCAAGGAACGTTTCATGCTGGACATCATCGTACTGGCTCTTGGCCTCGGCTTTTTCGCGCTGGCGATAGGCTACGGCTACGCCTGCGAACGGCTTTGAGGAAAGAACGGCCATGATTTTCGACTATTCACTCGCCGCCATCGTTTCCGCCGTTCTGCTGGTTTATCTGACCTACGCGCTACTGCGGCCCGAACGATTCTGACGCCAAAGGCGCCCGGCCGGATCCGGTTCGGCGCGGCGATCGATTCTCCGAAGAAATAACGTGCAAACCTGAAGGCACACGACCATGACCGTCATTGGCTGGATTCAAATCATTCTATTTTGCGCGATCATCGTTGCGCTGGTCAAGCCGCTCGGCTGGTACATGACGCGCGTCTTCAATGGTGAGCGCACCTTGCTTTCGCCGATCCTGCGGCCGGTCGAGGTCGGACTTTACTGGGTCGGCGGAGTCGATGAGAAACGCGAGCAGCATTGGCTGACCTATACGGTCGCGATGCTGCTGTTCCATGTCGGTGGCTTCCTCATCCTTTACGCCCTGATGCGTTTTCAGGCCGTGCTGCCGTTCAATCCGGCTGAACAGTCCGCGGTTGCGGAAGACTTGTCGTTCAATACCGCGATCAGCTTCATCACCAACACCAACTGGCAGAATTACGGCGGCGAGAGCACGATGTCCTATCTCGTGCAGATGCTCGGCCTGACCCACCAGAACTTCCTGTCGGCGGCGACCGGCATCGCAATCGCCATGGCGCTGGTCCGCGGCTTTTCCCGTTCATCGATACGCACCGTCGGCAATTTCTGGGTCGACGTGACGCGCGCCACGCTCTATGTGTTGCTGCCGATCTGCGTCGTCGCCGCGTTGTTTCTGGTCTGGCAGGGCATGCCCCAAACGCTCGGCCCCTATGTCGAGGCCACGACGCTGGAAGGCGCCAAGCAGACCATTGCGGTCGGGCCGGTGGCCTCGCAGGTTGCCATAAAAATGCTCGGCACCAATGGCGGCGGCTTCTTCAATGCCAATGCCGCGCATCCGTTCGAGAACCCGACCGCGCTGTCGAACTTCGTGCAGATGCTGCTGATTTTCATGATCGGCGCTGCCTTGACCAACGTGTTCGGCCGCATGGTAGGCAACCAGCGCCAGGGCTGGGCGATCCTTGCCGTAATGGGCGTCCTGTTCATCGCCGGCGTCGTCGTCACCTATTGGGCCGAAGCCAACGGCACGTCGGCGCTGGATGCGCTCGGCCTGACCGGCGGCAATATGGAAGGCAAGGAAGTCCGCTTCGGCATCGCGGCGTCCTCGCTGTTTGCCGTCGTTACCACCGCGGCCTCCTGCGGCGCGGTCAACGCCATGCATGATTCATTCACCGCGCTTGGCGGCATGATTCCGTTGATCAACATGCAACTCGGCGAGATCATCGTCGGCGGCGTCGGCGCCGGCCTCTATGGCATGCTGCTGTTCGTGGTGCTGGCGATTTTCGTCGCCGGCCTGATGGTCGGCCGCACCCCGGAATATGTCGGCAAGAAGATCGAGGCGCGCGAAGTCAAAATGGCGATGCTTGCGATCCTGGTGCTGCCGCTGATGTATCTCGGCTGGACCTCGGTGGCCGTGGTGTTGCCGTCGGCGGTCGCCTCGATGGCCAACGCCGGGCCGCATGGCTTCACCGAAGTGCTCTATGCCTATGTCTCCAGCACCGGCAACAACGGCTCGGCCTTCGCCGGTCTCTCCGGCAACACCTTCTTCTACAATTTGACGCTGGCCACTTCGATGTTCGTCGGCCGCTTCTTCATGATCGTGCCCGCCATGGCGCTCGCAGGCTCGCTGGCCGGTAAAAAGTCCATACCGCCCTCGGCCGGTACCCTGCCGACCACCGGCGGCCTGTTCGTCGGCCTGGTCGTCGGCGTGATCCTGATCATCGGCGGTCTCACCTTCTTCCCCGCGCTGGCGCTCGGACCGATCGTCGAGCATCTCGCGATGAACGCCAACAACCTGTTCTGATCGATTTCTTTTCGGAGTTACGCTGATGGAAACCATGAAACTGCAGAAGCAGGTGCCGGTCTCGGCGATGTTCGATCCGAAGATCGTGGTTCCCGCGATCGGCTCGGCCTTCGTCAAGCTCGATCCGCGGCTGATGGCCAAGAACCCCGTGATGTTCGTGGTCGAGGTCGTCGCCGCGCTGACCACCGTGATTTTCCTGCGCGATTTGATCACGGGTGGCGAAAGCCTCGGCTTCACCTTCCAGATCATCCTGTGGCTCTGGTTCACGGTGCTGTTTGCCAATTTCGCCGAGGCTGTCGCCGAAGGCCGCGGCAAGGCGCAGGCCGAATCGCTCAAGAAAACCCGCACCGAGAGCCAGGCCAAGCTCTTGACCGGTTCCGACAAGACCTATCGGCTGGTATCGGGCACCAGCCTCAAGGTCGGCGACATCGTTCTGGTCGAAGCCGGAGACAATATTCCCTCCGACGGCGAGGTGGTGGAGGGTGTTGCCTCCGTGAACGAAGCCGCCATCACCGGCGAGTCCGCGCCGGTGATCCGCGAGTCCGGCGGCGACCGCTCGGCAGTCACCGGCGGAACGCAGGTATTGTCCGACTGGATCCGCGTCCGTATCACCGCGGCGCAGGGATCGACCTTCATCGACCGCATGATCAAGCTGGTGGAGGGCGCCGAACGGCAGAAGACACCGAACGAGATCGCGCTCAATATCCTGCTCGCGGGTCTGACCATCATCTTTGTGTTCGCGACGGTTACCATCCCGAGCTATGCCGCTTACGCCGGCGGCCAGATTTCGGTCGTCATCCTGGTGGCGCTGTTCGTGACGCTGATTCCCACCACGATCGGTGCGCTGCTGTCTGCCATCGGCATCGCCGGCATGGACCGGCTGGTGCGCTTCAACGTGTTGGCGATGTCGGGCCGCGCGGTCGAGGCCGCGGGCGACGTCGATACGCTGCTGCTCGACAAGACCGGCACCATCACGCTCGGCAACCGGCAGGCGACGGCGTTTCGCCCCGTGCGCGGCGTCACCGAGCAGGAACTTGCCGATGCTGCACAACTGGCCTCGCTCGCCGACGAGACCCCCGAGGGACGTTCGATCGTCGTGCTGGCGAAGGAAAAATACGGCATCCGTGGCCGGGACATGGCGGAACTCGCGGCCACGTTTATTCCGTTTACGGCGCAAACCCGCATGAGCGGCGTCGACGCCGGCGCTTCGTCCGTCCGCAAGGGCGCGGTCGATGCGATCCTGAATTATGTCGGGGGCGGAACGGCGCAGACCATGGCTTCCGGAAATACGGTCCGTGCGCTGCAGTCCGGCGCCATGACGGAAACCGGACGGGAAATCCAGGCCATCTCTGATGAGATATCGAAAGCCGGCGGAACCCCGCTCGCCGTCGCCAAGGACGGCCGGCTGCTCGGCATCGTACAGCTCAAGGATATCGTCAAGGGCGGGATTCGCGAGCGCTTCGCCGAACTGCGCCGCATGGGTATCCGCACCGTGATGATCACCGGCGACAACCCGATGACGGCGGCGGCGATCGCCGCGGAAGCCGGCGTCGACGATTTTCTCGCGCAGGCGACGCCCGAGGACAAGCTGAAGTTGATCCGCGACGAGCAGGCCAAGGGCAAACTGGTCGCGATGTGTGGCGACGGCACCAACGACGCGCCCGCGCTCGCGCAGGCCGACGTCGGCGTTGCCATGAATACCGGCACCCAGGCGGCCCGCGAGGCCGGCAACATGGTCGATCTCGACTCCAACCCGACCAAGCTGATCGAGGTGGTCGAAATCGGCAAACAGCTCCTGATGACCCGCGGCGCGCTCACCACATTCTCGATCGCCAACGACGTGGCGAAGTATTTCGCCATCATCCCGGCGATGTTTCTGACGTTCTATCCGCAGCTGGCCGTGCTCAACGTCATGCATCTGGCAAGCCCGCAAAGCGCCATCCTGTCGGCGATCATCTTCAATGCGCTGATCATCATTGCGCTGATCCCGCTGGCCCTGAAAGGCGTGGCCTATCGCCCGATCGGCGCCGGCGCGCTGCTGCAGCGTAACCTGATGATCTATGGCGTGGGCGGCATCATCATTCCGTTTATCGGCATCAAGGCCATCGACCTCGCCGTCGCCGCCCTGCACCTCGTCTGAGGAGTTACAGCATGTTGAAAGAAATTCGCCCCGCCATCATCGTCCTGGTCGTACTCACGCTGATTACCGGCCTTGCCTATCCGCTTGCCATAACCGCGATTGCCGGCGCGATCTTTCCGAAGCAGGCGGAAGGAAGCCTGATCGAAAAGGACGGCAAGGTGGTCGGTTCCGCCCTGATCGGGCAAGAATTCAAGGACGACAAATACTTCCATGGCCGGCCCTCGGCGACGACGGCGCCGGACCCGGCTGACGCCAGCAAGACCGTCGCGGCGCCCTACAACGCGGCCAATTCCGGCGGATCCAACCTCGGCCCGACCAGCAAGGCCCTGAACGACAGGGTCAAGGAAGACGTCGACAAACTCAAAGCCGAGAATTCATCGGAACCCGTTCCGGTCGATCTCGTCACCACGTCCGGCAGCGGCCTCGATCCGGATATCTCGCCGGAGGCGGCGCTGTTCCAGGTGCCGCGGGTCGCAAAAGCGCGGAATATCCCCGAAGACCGTGTCCATCAGCTTGTCACGGAGAATACCCAAGGCCGCTTGGCCGGATTGCTCGGCGAACCGCGCGTCAATGTGCTGAAGCTCAATCTGGCGCTGGACGCGGCCAATTAACGCGATCTAGGCTCGGCCAGGTGGGCGGGCTATAATGCCTTATGGCAAATCAGCGCAGCGATCCTGAAAAAAGACCCTCGCCGGATGCGCTGCTGGAAGCCGCCCGGCGAGAAAACGATCAGGCCGGCCGGCTCAAGATTTTCGTCGGCGCAGCACCGGGCGTCGGCAAGACCTACGAGATGCTGCAAAGCGCGCACGCCAAACTGAAGGCGGGCGTCGATGTTGTCGTTGGCGTGGTCGAAACCCACGGCCGGACGGAGACGGAGGCGCTGCTGCATGGCCTCGAAGTCATCCCGCGCAAACGGCTCGAATACAAGGATCAGGTTCTCTGGGAGATGGATCTCGACGCGCTGATCGCGCGCCATCCGCAAATCGCGCTGGTCGATGAACTCGCCCACACCAACGCCGCCGGCAGCCGTCACCCGAAGCGCTATCTCGACGTCGAGGAACTGCTCTCTCACGGCATCGACGTCTACACGGCGGTCAACATCCAGCACATCGAAAGTCTCAACGATGTGGTCGCCCAGATCACGCATGTGCGGGTGCGCGAAACCGTGCCGGATTCGGTGTTCGACCGTGCCGACGCCATCGAACTGATCGATCTGACGCCTGACGACCTGATTCAGCGGCTGAAAGAGGGCAAGGTCTACGTGCCCAAACAGGCCGAGCGCGCGCTGGAGCATTATTTTTCCGCGGGCAATCTGACCGCGCTGCGCGAGCTGGCGTTGCGGCGGACCGCCGAGCGGGTCGACGAACAGCTACTCAATCATATGCAGGCCAATGCGATCGCCGGCCCCTGGGCCGCGGGCGAGCGCATCCTGGTTTGCCTCAGCGAGGATCCGCGGTCGGCGGGCCTCGTGCGCTTCACCAAGCGGCTGGCGGACCGGCTGCACGCGCCCTGGACCGCTATCAGCATCGAGACGCGGCGGAGCCTGCAATTGACCGACGAGCAGCGCGACCGGCTGGCCGACACGATGCGGCTGGCCGAAGCCCTCGGCGGCGAGGCGCTGATCATTCCAGGCGTCGGACGCCGCATCGCCGATGACGTACTCAACTTCGCGCACGCCAATAACGTGACCCAGATCATCATCGGCAAGTCGTTGCGTTCCCGATGGTTCGAAATCATGCACGGCTCGGTCGTGCACGACCTGGTGCGGCGCGCCGGAAATATCAGCGTCGGTGTCATCGCCGGCGAAGAACTCGCGGCCGAACCTATTGCGAAGAAGACCGTGCGAACGGTTGAGCGATCCGAGCCTTTCGATCCAAAACCCTATTTGATGGCGCTGCTGGTAGTTGCAGCGGGCCTGGGCGTCGCCGAACTGATCCAGCCGATATTCGGGATCGAGAACGTCGATCTGGTGTTTCTCACCGCGGTGGTGACTGTGGCGGTTCGCTTCGGCCTGTGGCCGTCATTGCTCACCAGTGTCGCGGCCTCGCTGTGCTATAATTTCTTCTTCCTGCCGCCGATCTATACCTTCACCATCACCGATCCGACCAATATCGCGGCATTTTTCTTCTTTATGCTGATTGCGATCCTGGTCTCCAATCTCGCCGCCCGGGTGCGCACGCGAGCCGATACCGCGATCGGCAGGGTGCGGACCACCGAATCGCTGTACGCATTCAGCCGCAAGCTCGCCGGTACCGCGACGCTGGACGATGTATTATGGGCAACCGCCTATCAAACGGCGCTGATGCTGAAGGTGCGCGTGGTTCTGCTGCTGCCCGAGGACGGCGTGTTGACCGTGAAGACGGGCTATCCGCCGGAGGATCAACTCGACAAGGCCGATCTTGCCGCCGCGCAATGGGCCTGGGGCAACGACCGCCCGGCCGGGCGCGGCTCCGACACGCTGCCGGGTGCCAAGCGCCTGTTCCTGCCGATGCGCACCGGACGCGGGCCGATCGGCGTCATCGGCATCGACGACGACAAGACCGGGCCGCTGCTGACGCCGGACCAGCGCCGATTGCTCGATGCCCTTGTCGATCAGGGCGCGCTTGCGATCGAGCGGGTACTGCTGGTCGAGGATATGGATCGGGTGAAACGCACCATGGAGTCGGAGCGTTTGCGCTCGGCGCTGTTGACCTCGATCTCGCACGATCTCAAGACCCCCCTGGCCTCGGTGCTCGGCGCCGCCAGCACGATGCGGGATCTCGGAAGCCGCCTCAGCGAACCGGAAAAGCGGGATCTGCTTGCAACCGTGATCGACGAGTCCGAGCGACTCAACCGGTTTATCGCCAATTTGCTCGACATGACCAAGCTGGAATCCGGCGCCATCGTGCCGAATACGGCACGGCACGATATCGGCGAGATTGTCGGCAGCGCATTGCGCCGCGCAGCCAAGATTCTCGGGCGTCACAAGGTTTCGCTCGACCTCGCCGCCGATTTGCCGATGCTGGAGCTGGACGCCGTGCTGTTCGAGCAGGCGCTGTTCAACCTCCTGGACAACGCCGCTAAATATGCGCCGGTGGACAGCACGATATCGATCAGCGGTGTGCGGGATAAGGATTCGGTATTGCTGCAGATTGTCGATGAAGGCGCCGGCATTCCGCCGGCCGAACTGGAGAGCGTGTTTGACAAATTCTATCGCGCGCAAAAGGGTGACCATGTCCGTCCCGGCACGGGACTCGGGCTCGCGATTTCCCGCGGCTTTGTCGAGGCGCTGCATGGCATCATTTTCGCCGGGAACCGCACCGATCGAAGCGGCGCCGTGCTGACCATCAGACTGCCGATCCCGGCGGCCGCCGACGCACTGGACACTGCCGCATGAACGCAACGCCGATCAAGGTCCTTGTCATCGACGATGAACCGCCGATCCGGAAATTGCTGCGGATGGGCTTGAGCACGCAAGGCTACGATATCCTGGAAGCCTCGAACGGCAAGATGGCGCTCGAATTGTTGGCGGAGGATCCTGCCCTCATCATTCTCGATCTGGGCCTGCCGGACATCCAGGGTCATGAATTGCTGCGCATGATCCGCGGGCGCAACGACAGCGTACCCATCGTCGTGCTGTCGAGCCGCGGCGATGAGGCCGGAAAGGTACAGGCGCTCGATCTCGGCGCCGACGACTACCTCACCAAACCGTTCGGGATGGATGAACTGCTCGCCCGTATGCGCGCGGCGTTGCGGCATCAGCTGCAGGTCCATGGCGAGCGTCCGGTATTTCGATCGGGCGACCTCTCGGTTGACCTGGTGCGCCGCATCGTGAAAGTGGGCGACAAGGACGTGAAGCTGTCGCCGAAAGAGTACGAATTGTTGCGCGTGCTGGTGCAGCACGCCGGCAAGGTGCTGACCCACAGGTTTCTCTTGAAGGAGCTGTGGGATGAACTGACCGATGCGCAATATCTGCGGGTCTATGTGCGCCAGCTCAGGCAGAAGATCGAGGCCGACCCGGAGCGCCCGCATTTCGTCCTGACCGAAACCGGAATCGGATACCGGTTGCGGGCGACGGATTAGCCTGTTTCGTACGATGCACAGACAAATCGATCGGGCGCGTCGCCCAGGCTCATTCGAGCCATGGCGTCACGGCAGATAGGCATTTGATGGGCGCATTTGGGCAAACTGCGTTTCCGGCTGGCTCTCGGGCTGCCCACTCTTGGGCTGCGCCGATGTATTGGCTTTTCATGACGAAATCCTCGCCTGACCCCGGCTCCAGAACGGTCAGCCGGATGTTCGGTTCCCGCCGATAGATGATCCCAATCCGGAAGGCCGCTGGAGCGGCCTTATTTCGGCGGACCGGGCTCGCCGACGAACCAGCCGACCGCGCCGGCTTTCGAAGCAATCGCGGTAGCCTCTGCCGACCGTCTGTTTTCCTTGATCGCTTCCGCGTGTGTCGTAAAAAAATGACACGCGGGCTTGCTGCAGGCGCGGGCTCATCCTGCGAACGTCAAAGGAAAATTTCTGCGGCGGCCTCGCTGTAGATTCGCATCCGGTCATCGTTCGTCTTGAACGTTACACAAATCCTAATCTGTTTTGTCACCGACGCGTGATTAATCGTCGCGCGGCATAGTCCGAATTAGCCTTCAGAAAGAGGAAAACATGTTTCGTCGAAAAAGCCGGTTCAAGATCGCCGGCGTCTCCGTAGCAGCCCTGCTGGGCTTGGGTGCGGCCCTGCTTCCCTGTGGCACCGAGGGCGGCGCGCTAGCCGAGACGCCGTCATTGATGTTGCCGTCGTTGCCGCTGCCGTTTCCGTCGCCGTCCTTGCCGTTGCCGGCGAAACAGTTTTCGACGGAAACGCCGATCAAGCACGTCATCTATGTCATCGGCGAAAACCGCAGCTTCGACAATATGTACGCCACCTATCAGCCGAAAAACGGCCAGAAAATCTGGAATCTGCTGTCGCAGGGGATCATCAATGCTGACGGAACTCCGGGCAAGAATTTCGCCAAGGGACAGCAATTCCAGGCGACGATGAGCAATGGCCTGTTCGCTCTCAGCCCGCTGGCTAAAGCGCCTTACACCTTCCTGCCGGTGCCAACCCTCAACTCGGCGCAACCTTTCGGCATCGGCATCGAGGCCGGCATCGTGAATGTGGCCGGCGTGCCGACCGCCAATTTTCCGGAAGGCGATCCCGACTTGCCGCTGCAGGATCAGAAGACGCTGGCGACCGGCGGATTCGCACAATCTCCTTCACCTATTATGTCCACTCAAGCGAGCGGCACGGATATCCGTATTCCCGGCGTGAATCAGTTGCCCGCGGGTCCATTCAAGCAGACCAGCGCGGAGCTGCCTTACGATGCCTATGCTGGTGACACGATCCATCAGTTGTTCCAGATGTGGCAAATGAGCGATTGCAGCAAGCACAATGCGACGTTTGAAAATCCGACCGGATGCCTGCACGATCTGTATCCGTTTGTCGCCGTCACCAACGGCACCGTGCCGGGCCAGGCCCCGGGCGATGGCGGCCAGGACATGGCGTTCTTCAACATGACGACCGGCGACGCGCCCATCTTCAAGGCACTGGCCGATCAGTATGCACTCTCCGACAATTTCCACCAGGCGATCATGGGCGGATCGGTCACCGGCCATTTTGGTATCGCTTACGGCGACAATCCCTTCTTCGCCAACCCAAACGGTACCCCGGGAGTGCCTACGGGAAGCATCACCAATCCCAATCCGCAGCCGGGTACGGTCAACACCTATCAGTCCAACGGAACCTGGGTGATGTGCAATGATCCGACACAGCCCGGCGTTGCCGCGATTCATTCGTACCTCGCCTCACTTCCGTATTTTGCCGGCCCAAACTGCGCGCTGAACGCCTACTATGCCGTTCGTGACGCCGACCCGGCGTTTACGCCGACCGGCACGCTGAACCCGGTCAGTTCGACGGTGATGCCGCCGGTGACGACACGGCATATCGGCGATGAGTTGAATGCCCATAACATCACATGGGCTTTTTACAGCGGCGGCTATGACTCCGCGGTCGCTGTTACCAACGGCGCCAAGGACATCTTCGACGAGGTACTGAGGAGCGGATATTGCGATATTTGCAATCCGTTCCAATATTCGCAGTCGACGATGACCGATCCGAACCAGCGGGCGGCTCATCTCAAGGACATCACCAACAATCTCTACGCCGACATTGCGAGCGGCAATTTGCCGGCGGTTTCTTTCGTGAAAATGGACGGCGGCCTTCAGGGGCATCCCGGCAGCGGCAAGGTGAGCCTTTTGGAGGAGTTCCTCCAGGATATAGTCAACCGCACCCAGGCCAATCCCGAGCTGTTCGCCGATACCGCGATCATCGTAACCTTCGACGAAAGCGGTGGCCTGTACGACAGCGGGTTCATTCAGCCGCTCGACTTCTTCGGCGACGGCCCGCGAATTCCGCTGCTCGTGATCTCGCCGTTCTCCACCGGCGGACGCGTGTCGCACACCTACACCGATCAGGTGTCGGTCTTGAAGTTTATCGAACGGAACTGGCGTCTCGGCAAGATTTCGAATCGCAGCCGCGACAACTTGCCGAACCCGATCATGTTGGAGGAGTTGAATCCGTGGGTGCCGTTGAATATGCCCGCGATCGGCGATCTCTTTGACATGTTCGAGTTCCCTGCCGGTGAGGGTGGCGGGCTCTAGGAACGCCCGTTAGGGCTCCACGCGCGCTAAAAGAACAGCGCCGGTTTGGTCCTTGGACCAGGCCGGCGCTGCGTCGTTTGCATTCAACACTATCGTCGGGAACGTGCTGCTCAAGCCGGCAATGCGCTCGTTCGCTTGCTATCATTGGACTCGGTTCGCCGGGATCCGGCAGCTCCGCTGCCCCTGCGGGAACCATCATCGGCCGTGAAGATTGGTTTCGGGCAACCGGGAGAACAATCATGGCAAGGAAATATTCGAAAAAAGCATCCGCCAAGGTCGAGCGCGCGATGAAGGAGCGTAAAGCGGGGACGCTGAAGAGCGGCCGATCCGGTAGAACGGTACGAAGCCGCAAGCAGGCAATCGCGATCGGCCTGTCCGAGGCGAGGGCCGCGGGAGCCAGGGTTCCGAGGAAGACCGCGAAGAGGAAGGTCGGCAAGGCCCGCAAATCGAGGAAATAGCAATGCTCCGGGTTCCGATCGCCTGTTGGCGCATGGTAAAGATGGGGATCATTGGGCTTTTCCGGATTTGAGCGTGTCGCTTGGAAACAACCTCACCACCTATCGGAAGAAGCGGGATTTCGCCCAGACCGCGGAGCCCTCTGGCGACGCCAAAGTGGCGCCTTCGAAACGCTGGCGGTTTGTGATCCAGAAGCACGATGCGACCCGGTTGCATTACGATCTGCGGCTGGAGTTCGGCGGTGTTTTCAAATCCTGGGCGGTGACGCGCGGTCCCTCGCTCGATCCGCACGACAAGCGCCTGGCGGTGGAGGTGGAAGATCATCCACTCGATTACGGCGATTTCGAAGGTACCATTCCGAAGGGACAATATGGCGGCGGTACCGTGCAGCTCTGGGATCGCGGCTATTGGGAATCCGGCGATCCGGCGCGGGGCTTTGCCAAGGGGGATTTGAAATTCACCCTGCACGGGGAAAAGCTGCACGGCAGCTGGGTACTGGTGCGCATGCGCCACGACCGCGACGGCGGCAAACGGACCAACTGGCTCCTGA
>Ga0116129_1000656_pt1 | contig 20985 bp, 19 predicted proteins | sample June2015DPH_17_2_FD_89732 | JGI IMG/M metagenome (GOLD analysis project Ga0116129, IMG submission 89732) | Peatland microbial communities from SPRUCE experiment site at the Marcell Experimental Forest, Minnesota, USA - June2015DPH_17_10 | ecosystem: Environmental > Terrestrial > Soil > Wetlands...
AATTTGTCTGGCCGGACTCGCCAGATCCACCATAACATCGCCATCATCGATGTTCCTTCAAAGCAATAGTCAAGCGATTGGCGGGGCCTAGGCCTCGCCAATCGCCGCCTCGTCAGCATGATCCCCGGGGGTTGGCGTCGCACATCGATTAACTCGGGCCTAACAGCGAAGGAGATATTCTCATGGTTATCAGCAGACGTACTTTTTCGGCCGCCCTCGTTGCAGGCGCCGCAGCTTCGTTGACATCCACTCGCGGCATTGCCGCTACGGCTACTCCGACCAAGGCGCGCAACGTCGTCCTCGTGCACGGACTCTTCGCCGATGGGTCATCTTGGTCCGAGGTGATCGCACGATTGCAGGCTGCGGGGCTCAATGCCACGTCCGTGCAAAATCCGTTGACGACGTTGCCTGACGCGGTTGCCTCTGCCCAGCGAGTGCTGGCACGGCAGGACGGCCCGACAGTTCTGGTCGGGCATTCTTTTTCCGGAATGATCGTTACCGAAGCGGGTATGCATCCGAATGTTTCGGCCCTCGTCTATGTCGCCGCACGAGCGCCGGACGCGGGCGAGGACTACGCGGCGTTGGCCAAAAGATTTCCCACCCCACCCGCCTCCGCCGGCATCGTTTTCGACGGCGATGAAGGGCGCCTCAGTGAAGAGGCGTTCTTGCGGGACTTCGCAGGCGACCTGCCGGAAGCGAAGGCTAAGGTGCTTTACGCGGTCCAGGAACCTTTCCAGAAGGCTCTGCTGACGGGCAAGACGACCCAGGCGGCTTGGCGGTCGAAGCCGAGTTTCTATGCCGTCTCGACCGAAGACCGCACCATCAACCCGGATCTTGAACGTTTCATGGCCAAGCGCATGGGCGCCAAGACCATAGAGGTTAAAGCGAGTCACCTGTCCCTTATTTCTCAACCTGATGAAATCGCCCAACTAATCCTGGAGGCTGCGGGTCTGCGCGCATGAGGTGAGAGAAAAACGTATGGGACATGTTGCCGGACACGGCCTGAGATCAGTACATCTCTCGGCGAAAAGGACTGTGAAAATGCATATCTTGAACATAGTGACCTCGCCGCGAAAGGAACAATCTGTATCCACCACTATCGTAGATGCGTTCCTCTCGGAATATACGGAGCACGTTCGCGACGTCATCGTGGATACGCTAGATATTTGGCAAGAGCGCCTTCCCGAGTTCGACGCGGAAGCAATCAACGCCAAATACAAGGGCGTCTCCGGCGAATCGATGACGCCGGTCGAGACGACAACATGGTCGAAGATCATGGAGTTGGCCTCACGCTTCCAGCGGGCAGACCGCATCGTCATGGGCGTGCCCATGTGGAATTTCTCTGTCCCTTACAAACTCAAGCAGCTGATTGATCTGTCTAGTCAAAGAAACATGCTGTTTACGTTCGATGGAGAGTCCTATGGCCCGTCATTGAGCATTGATAAGGCGTTCGTTGCCTATGTCAGGGGACAAAGCGATGAGGCTGGCTTCAAAACTGTCTCTCGGCCGGGCTTTGAATATCTCAGCGGTTACATTGAGTTCTGGCTTCGGTTCATAGGCGTCCGCAGCGTTGTATCGGTCACCGTCGAACACAGTTGGGACGGTCGCGCCATCGACATGATCGACGCCGGAAAGAGACAAGCGGTAGAGCTGGCGAGGCAATTTTGATTGTTGTCAAAGCGCAACATGCCTTCGTGCCGCGTATCGCGAACAGAGGATCGCAATCACACATTCTCTCATCGATTCGCGGTAAACATCAGCACAATCGCCAGGGTAATAGCACTAAATAGCGAGCTCACGATCAACGTAGACCCTACTTCTTGAGATTCGACGCCGTAGCGCAGGCCGAACAGAACCCCAAAGAACCCGCACGGTAAAGCCATCAGCAGTAACGTCACACGAGCCGTGTCATGTGTCATCGTCAAAAGCGTGACCAGTCCGAGCGCCAACAACGGTTGCGCGACATTTTTCAGCAACGCGCTGCTGATCACATTGCGGCTCAACACCAGCCGCTGTGATGACAGAATCAGGCCCGTGAGAAACAGCGCCACACCGCCAGAGGCCTGTCCGATGAGTTGGAAGGAATGGCTTACAAAATCTGGCAATCGAATTGCCGCCAATGAAAAGACGATCCCAACTATCGGTGCCAGAACGACGGGTCGCAGTAGAGATTTTCCGATCGCGTTGAGGATTGTGCCGCGATCAACCTGCCCCGCTGCCGCAGACTTGCTCGTTTCGAGCACCGCCAGGGTCAGGGGCGAGAGGATGATGGCGCCCAGCGCGATTCCCAACGCGACGTCGATCAATTGCGATGCCGCAAACACCGCGGCAATGAGCGGCAGCCCGGCGACGTGATGGTTGTCGACATCGCGGATCCAGCCCGCCAAATAACCCAACCCCATGACTGCGAATATTGGCACCAACGCGTTCAGCAGCACATGGGTCATGGGGGTGCTATCTCTGTTGGCATTTGGCATCGTGTGCCACCACCAGTTTACCGCGTGCATAACGCGCCCCGGCCTGCGGCCTCGAGTCGCGTGCACTGCGTGCGCTATTCCAATTTCTCATTGAGCGCCCTCGGCCTCGTTCCGGCTGGCTTTCCATGCGCTCACTTGAACACGCGCGCGACGGTCTGCCATTGTACGGCCGCAACGCATTTGTACATTTCCAACTCCCGACTACTCAGGTGCGTCACGGTGCTTACGATAAGGACTCGACCGGTCCTCTGCGAACTATTCGACGCTAGTGATTGCCCAAATCGATTTTGATCAATTCGCACGATAATCTTGGCGCCGCCCCGCTGAACCGATATACAGTCGCTGGTGGACCGCTGTCTCGGGAGGACTTTTTTGCCATGTGGATCGTTCGCGTCGCTCGACGAACCCGTAGCAAAATAAGGCGCTGGCGACCGGTTGACAGAATTGCAACCCACGACATAGAAGGAGTCCGAACTTGAAACTTCAAGATGCTATCGTGCTCATCACCGGTGCCAATCGCGGCATCGGACTCGCCTTTGCGGAAGCTGCACTCGAGCGCGGTGCACGCAAAGTCTATGCCGGCGCCCGCAGTCCATCCTCAATCAGCACTCCGGGCGTCGTCCCCGTGAAACTCGACGTTACCTCGGATAGGGACGTGGTTGCCGCCGCACGAATCTGCAGTGACGTCACCCTCGTCGTCAACAATGCGGGGATTGCGCGGCCAGGTGGTCTGCTCAACCCTGAGGCCACTGAAGCTGCCCACGCGCAATTCGACACCAATGTCTTCGGGATACTGCGCATGACGCAGGCCTTCGCTGCCGTACTCGCAAAGAACGGCGGGGGTGCCTTCCTCAATGTCCTATCCGCCGCCAGTTGGATCAACAGCGGTGCCATGACCGCCTACGCCGTCTCCAAGGCAGCAGCATGGAGTCTGACCAATGGTCTGCGCAACGAATTGCGCCAACAGGGAACGCAAGTTCTCGGACTGCACGTAGGCTTCGTCGATACCGACCTGACCCACGGACTGGACGTGGTCAAAGTTTCCCCGCAAAGCGTCATCGCCATCGCCTTCGACGCCCTGGAGGCTGGCGCGAGTGAGGTGCTCGCCGACGAGCGCGCCCGGACGGTCAAACGCGGTCTGACAACGGAGCCGGCGATTTATCTCTAAACGAACACTATCGACGGAATCATCCGTTATGCAAACTTTGGCTGCGATGCAGCACCACACCAACTCGTCATTCATTTAGGGCTCGATCAAATCGATCTCGTGGGGCACGACGTTGTGGCTTGACCAACGTCGCTATGGGCGCCTCCTCGTTGTCGCTCGGATCGGGAGTGTCATTTCTGTGCGGCCTAAGCGCCGAATGGTCTTGTACCGATGGCAAGACACCAGATGGTCATTGACCATGCCGACGGCTTGCATGAAGGCGTACACAACCACGGGACCACAGAACTTGAAGCCCCGCGCTTTCAACGCCCTGGAGATCTCGAGCGACAACGGTGTCTGCGTAGGTATCTGATGGATATGCACATGACCGTTCTGCCGCGGTCGTCCATCAAGGAACTGCCAAATGAACGTTGCGAAGTCCTCGCCCCGCTGCTGCATATCCAAATAACTCCGCGCCCCCGAAATCGCAGAATCGATCTTGGCTGCAGAACGCACAATGCCAGCGTCGGCAAGCAGACGTGAACGGTCTGCCAAGCCAAAGCGTGCCACCACTTCCGGATCAAAGTTGCGAAATGCCGATCGAAAGGCTTCGCGCTTCTTCAGAATTGTGATCCATGACAGTCCGGCCTGAAATCCGTCGAGGACCAGCTTCTCCCATAGTGCGCGGCTATTGCGCTCCGGTACGCCCCATTCGGCATCGTGATAGTGCTCGTATATGTCGACGCCCGACATACCCGGCCAGGTGCAACGGGTCTGGCCGGACGAGCTTAGCGCGAGAGAATTATTGGACCGTCCGTCACACCGACCACTCATCGGAATTTTCCTTCCAGCGGCGGTCACTGGATTCTGTACAAGTGACCCCTGCCAATCCAGTGGGTCAGAAACCGGCCTGCCGATGAAAGGCCGTAAGGCCGTCCCGGCCGCGGCGAAACGAGAGCCTATTTCTTCAAATATTGATGCACGATGTCGATAAGCTCCTCCGCTGCCGATGATCGCGGATCGTTGCGTTCGGCACGCGGATCAATCATGTGTTCCCGAATATGATCTTCGATGACTTCCGCAATAAAGCCGTCGAGTGCACCCCGGCAGGCGGTTGCTTGCTGCAGCACATCAGCGCACTCCCGGTCACTCTCGACCGCGCGTTCCACCGCCTCGATCTGGCCGCGTATTCGTTTCATACGATTGAGCAGTTTAGTTTTCTCTTTCGCGACATGATTCATGGCTGTGGCTTTACTATAGCAGGCGGTGACGTGCCCAGGGGGGACGGAAGCTCCGCATTGTGCTCTGGATTGGCTAACGCCCCCCTTTTAGCCCCGCGCCACTTGCACGACCCTTACGACGACCAAGATGACAGCCACGATCAAATAGCCGCGCAGCACGATCATCCAGAAGCGGTTCATCAGCGATAGCTGCAGCGGCGGCAATGTCTCGAGCCGGGGCATGTGAAAGCGATGTAAAACCTCGGGCGTCGCCGCCTCGCGGGGTCCGCTGCGGCGACCGATCACGAACGCGGTCACCGTACCGAGAAGCGCAAGTCCGGCACCCACAGACAAGATCACCGCAATCTGGGCGCCAGTCATACCCGGAAAGAGGACCGCCGCCGTCAGAATGAGCGACATCGTGACCAGAACGCCGATCACCAGCATGGTGAAGAGATTGACGCGCCGACTGTTAACCCATGGACCCAATACGGCTTTGTCATTACACAACAGCAGCAAAAAAACCGTCGCACTCGGTAACAACACGCCGGCGTTTTCCGCTCCTAATATCATACCCCCATAGGGTATCCTATAGCTTACCCCCTTAGGGTCTCGATGAGCGTTGATGCTCGAGAGGCCAACGTCAGGTATAACTGGGATGCCGCAATTGCAGTAGCATGTTCTTTGTTTACATCCGCCTGCTGTTTTCGGCGAGTGGAGGAGGTTTCATGAAAGGAAAATTTCCAGCGCTGCTGTGCGCCGTAATCTTGACGATTGTCGCTGATTCAGCGTATGCCGTAGTCAGCGATCCTGCAGCAATGCAAGTGCAAACCCTCACCGATTCGCTCCTCAAATCAATGCGAGCGGGCGCCGCTGAATCTATGACTGAGCGGTGCCGAAACCTCGAATCGGTGATCGAACAAGCTTTCGCCTTGCCGCTCGTGACGCGGCTGTCCGTAGGTCCGGAGTGGGCAAGCTTCTCGCCGGATCAGCAGACGGCGTTGATCACCGCCTTCACCCGCTTCACGGTTGCCAACTACGCACACAATTTTCGCAATTTCGATGGGGAAAAATTTGAAATCGACGATGTGTCAAGTCGAGGTGCGGAGAAAATCGTCCGCACGCGGATCATTCCCGCTCATGACTCTCCTGCAAGCTTGCTTTATCGAATGCATGAGGTGGATGGAATCTGGAAGATTCTCGATGTCATATCCGACGGGGTCAGCGAACTGGCATTGCACCGAACGGACTTCTCCGCTGCGATCGCCGCTGGAGGCGCTCCCGCTCTGATAGCATATCTGAACAAGGCCAGCGACGGTCTCATGAAGTAGTATCGGCGGTCTGGTTTCTCGGGCTCGCTTGGCCCATTAGTGCTGGTTGGAACAGCAGCGCCGAGATGAGGGTCCAAAGCAAAGAAATCATCAGCAGCTTGCCCATGCTGGCCGTTCCCGGATGGCTCGAGGCCCAGAGGCTGCCGAAGCCGGTCGCGGTCGCGAGTGCGCTGAAGAATACGCCCCGCGCCAGGCTCGATGTCAAAAGATGCGAGCCGCCCGAGCGCCAGGACATGACGAAATAGATATGGAACGCGACCCCAATGCCGAACAACAGCGGCAGGGCGATGATGTTGGCGAAATTCAGCGGCTGCCCGATCAGCACGCACGTGCCCATGGTCAGGAGCCCGGTCAATACGATCGGCGCCATGGTAATGGCCACATCGCGTACCCGGCGCAGTGCGATCAGAAGCAGCCCGCAGATTGCGACGAACGACAGCACGCCCGCCTCGAGGAACGCATCGACCACGGCGCGAGCGTAGGCCTGAAGGTAGATCGCTATGCCCGTCGCGTCCGGCGCTATCTTGATGCCAGCGACGGTGAACCGGTGGAGTACCGCATCGTCGTTGGGGTTGCCCTTCGGTAAAACCGAAACCCGTGCCCGTCCGTCCGGTGTCTGCCATTGGCGTACCAGCTCCGGCGGAAGCGTTTCGATACTGACGGGCCGCGGCTGCAACAAATTGCGTATTTGCTCGAGGGTCGTCACAAAACCGGGGAGCAGCATCTCCGCCGCCTGGGCTCGCGCTGATGAGCTGCCCCGCGCCAGCCTATCGAACTGATCGGCGAGCCTGCGGGTGTCCGCACGCAACGATGGGTCTTCAATTGAGGTTTGATGCAGCTCGACCGCCGCCCGGTGCAGACTGTCGACCACCTCCGCATCGGTAGGTGGCGGCGCAACCTCGAGCGGATTCAGTGTGAGATCCACAAGGTTGGCCGCATCGGCGATGAGAGCGATCTTCTCAGGCTGCCCGGTTGGAATGAAACTCGAAAGAGTGCGTGCGCTGTAGACCGTCGGATCGGTCCTGAAGTTTGCGGCAAGCTGGTCGGCGGCTGCGAGGGTGGGCCGAATGACCTCCAGCGTATTCGGCGATTGGTCTGGATCGCGCGTCAAATCAACGTACGTGGCAACCGATTCTACCGCCGAGCTGCGCAGGTGGATTGGATTGAAATCAAACCGCACCAGCGGCAGCAAGGCAGCGCAAATCAGGGCCGCGCCCCCCCCGAGGCCAATAACCAGGATCCGGTGCCCCAGTACATAGTTGTCGATGCGGGTCAACCGTGCGCTCGGGCGAGCGGGCGCGCCGGGCGGTCGAGTGAGTCCGATCAGAGCCGGCAACAGGGTAAGGTTCAGGCCAAGCGCAGCGAGCAGGCCCAGCCCGGCTATCACCCCGAGTTGCGACACTCCGTAGTATGCCGTGGGTGTAAACGCCAGAAAGCCCGCGCCGATCGCGGCGGCCGCCAAGGTCAACGACTTGCCCATTGTGCGTCCCGTCGCCATGAGAGCCGCGCCCACATCCCCTGCGGCTCCGCGTTCTGCCCGATAACGCACGCTGAACTGAATTCCGAGATCCACTCCCATCCCGACGAATAAAGGAATGAAAGCGACCGATATGATGTTGAACCGATGGAACAGCGCGAGACCGAGCGCCGTGGCGATCAGCAGACCCACCAAGGTAGTCGCGAGTATGGAGGCGATCAACCAGGGTGACCTGACTGCAAACCAAAGCATCAGAATGATCGCCCCGCTGGCCAGGCAAGCGATTAAACCCGCGCGTTGCACCAAGGTTGCCAATTCCTCGTCCTGTAATGGCACCGGACCGGTCAAGCGAACGCGCACGCCGTTTGCAACGTCGAGATGCAGCCGCATCGCGGTGGTGCGGATCGCGTCGATCGGCAATTTACCGGGTTGCAGCTGGGTGAAGTCGCGCACGGGATCGATCAGTATGATGTGCCTCAACTCGCGCATGTCTGGTTCGTGCCCCGTCATCAGGGTGCGCCAGGAAAAGAAGGTCGGCTTGCCGGCAGCCAAGCCTTGAAGCGCATTGGCCAGAGTATGGATGGGAGTGCGCAGGTCCTGCACCGAGGCGTCGCCGTTGTTCACCCCTTTCATTACCAGGGAAAGTGTCTTCGCGAGACCGCGTAATGACGGGTCGGACGCCATGGAGCCGAGGAATGGCTGGCTCTTCAGGAGTTGAGCCATGGCTGTCTTCACGTCCTCGGTGGAGGCAAAGAGTAATCCGTTGTGGGTCCAGAATGATCCACTGTCGGGTCGCTCGACCGAGCGAAACAATCTCGTTTGCGCTCCTAGACTCTCGGCGAGGCTGGCGGCGGCCGCCTGGCTCAATTCGGAGGTTTGGCCGTCGACCACCACCACAAGATCCGAGCTATCCGATGGGAAGGCCACGTCGAACGCCGTCTGTCGCACTCGCCAGGGCAGCTTGGGCGACAACAGCGCGTCGTTGTCCGTAGTCATGGCGAAGTGGCCCATGATGTAATACGTCATCGCTACGCAAAGGATGGCCCCCAATGCCACGACGATCCATGCGCGCCCGACGCACAGACCAACAAGGCGGGCAATCAGCGAAGATTGCGGGCTGGCTGGCGTAAGCACGTGCGTCTAAAGTGGCTCGTTGACGAGGCGTACCGGCGTACCCACCGCAACCAGCGCAAACAAGGCAGCAACATCCTCGGGGTACATTCCGATACAGCCATAGGTCGTGTCCATACCGACCGATACCGGCCTGTTCGTTCCATGAATTTCATAGCTGCCATTGCCGAAGCCAAGCCGCATCATGAAGTCGCCCAGCGGATTGTCAGGTCCAGGGCCAACTATCGTCGGCAGCCGATCGCCACGCTCGGCGTATTCTCTGCGCGCGGACGCGGGCGGATACCATGAAGGATGTTCCACCTTGGCGACGATGACGGTCTCACCCAGAGGGGTGCTCTCTCCCATTTTGCCAATGCTCACCGGGTAGGTGATGACTATAGGCTTTTCATTTTTGTTTGGCTTAGGAAAGAAGTACAACCGGCGTTCCGCCAAATTGACGACCACACCCTCACGCAATCCCGACGGCAGACGGTGCCGCCCCGGCAAATGAATGCGAGTGCCCTCGCCGGGCAGCCACACGTCGACGCTTGGATTGGCCCGACGGATTTCTTCGTATCCCAGTCCGTAGCGCCTGGCAATGTCCGGAAGCGTCTCGCTGTAATGAGACGTAATGGTGGCATTGAATCCGATAACGGCCGAACCGTCAGACGGTAACTCTTGCGTCGTGCTCCATGTCAGCCGGGGCTGGGACGCGACATGGGCTTGAACAATGGGATTGGTAAGTGCGACGGCTGCAATCGCGCTCGACTTGCCATATGTCGGTGTTTGTCCCAACGCCCTGTCGTGCTGCGCATCCAACAGCGGAAGCCGAGGGTGTCCCGGGACATGCCACCCGTATGCCGAACATGCCTCGGCCCACGCGACTGCATCGGCATAGTCCTTTTCGGTCCATGCAGCGAAAAAGGGCTGATAATCCGAAGACAGGGCGCTGTCCAACTGCGTGATGGCGCTGCAGGTCTTCGACGTTCCATGAATGATGAATGTCGGCGTTTGCCCATTGGCTTGACCGTGCGCGCCCAATGTGAAAAGACAAATCCCAAGCCCAACGGCCAACGCATTGACGGCATTCGCACTTAGATGACGAGCGTGGATCATCCTCTCATCCCCCAGGCAAGGATGCGCATCTGGCCCGGTCGCACGCGACACCCCTTCACCCGCAAGCTGCTACAGAATTGTGCACAAGAGTCTGCGGCTGGACAAGAACCAGTCTCCCGCATCGCCGACAAATGGATGCGTCGCGAGCACCCACCTCTGCAACGCTTTGATCTCACACCGATTTCTGCTCGATCAGAAATCTGGCAATTGCCCGGAAAAATGGACGGCATTCACTCTGGCATGGAGGCCCGCGGCAAACAACAGGGCTCGATCCGATCCGCCACACATTGCTGCTAGAATTATTTCACTTGCCGAACATCATTACATTTGACGCACACCGGTTCGAAAGTGCCGCACAGTTTTACGTGGCCGGCCGTCCTAAGTATGCAGCGCGATTAATCGAGCGGGTTGCATCGCGGCTGAATTTCGATGGTACGCAAAAGCTCCTTGATCTAGGCACGGGCCCCGGCGATCTCGCAATTGCTTTTGCGCCTTATGCCGCAGAAGTTACCGCTGTCGATCCAGAGCCGGAAATGCTGCGCGTCGCAAGCGAACAGGTGAGAAAGGCGTGCGTGCAGGTCAAACTTATCGAAGGGGATTCTTATCGCCTCGACAATTTACCGGGGACGTTTGATTTCGTCACGATTGGCCGGGCGTTTCACTGGATGGATCGGCTGCAGACGTTACACTCGTTGGACAAGCTCCTTGCACCCGATGCAGCAGTGGCCCTGTTTTCGACGCGGCACCCTCCCCTGCCGGAGAATGCTTGGTTGAAGGACTATGGTGCTTTGATTGAGGCCTATGGCGAGCCTGGTTTGTCTCGCCAGGTCCGACGCTCGCCGGAATGGGTTCCCCACGAAAGCATGTTGCTGAATTCTTCGTTTTCAGAACTCGAACGCATTGGTGTTATCGAACTGAGATCGACGTCGCTCGAAAGTTTGGCGTCGAGGGCTTTGTCGTACTCGATCAGCTCGCCGGGACGCATCGGTCAGCGAGCAAACGACTTGGAAGAGGCGATCCGAAGCACTCTCCTAACCCATGCCCACGATGGAATGATCCGCGAAGTCGTGGAGAGCGAAGCTTTGCTGGCGTTTCGCCACCGGCAGCGGCCCGTGGCTTTCGAACCCAGCAAGTAACTGCGGTGGTGGACGTGTTTGCCGCGCTGGTGGGCGCCATCAAATGGAGGCTTTCTTCCGGTCCTCCTCGACGTTGGCCAAGAGGGGGCCGATCTTTTGGTCGGCGAGAATGGTGCAGTAATACTCGTGGCTGCGCTTGATCTTTGCCGCTTCGAGCGTAAACACCATGCAGTATTGGTTGCAGTAACGCTCGCCGTTCACAAGTGTGGCGTCTCCCTCGAATTCGACCACTACCTGATCTCCTTCAGCTATGAAGGTCCGGTACTGTGGACGCAGCCCGCTCGGCATCAGCTCCTTGAACGCACCCGTGGTGGCGACAATAAAATCGTACGTCCGGGGACCGGAAAGGCGGCCGAAACCTTTGGCGATCACGAGCGCATCTGGTGCCAGACAGGCTTTGGCAGCCTCCGTATCGCCGTTGCTGAAGGCATCGATGAAGTTGCGGACAACCTCTTTGTTCCGCTCGATCATGGAATTCTCCTCTGAGTTTCGCTCATGAGCCGGCTCAAAGTCCGAGGTGCTGAGTTTCCTGCTTCAGCATTTCGCTGGGCTTTCCGCAGGCGTGAAGAGCCGAGAGCCAGCCGTAGGTCATGCCGCGCGCATTCGAGATGCCGCTCTGCATGACGGCGCCCGTTTCCATCCTTGCCACGGAATTGCCCGCAGCGTAGAGGCCTTCGATCGGCTTGTCGTCCCATCCCAAGACGCGGGCATGATGGTCGGTCAGTAGGCCCGTCGAGGGAATCCCCGTGCCGCCCATCCGCTTTAGCTCCACCGCATAGAAGGGCGGCTTCACCAGCGGGCCGAGGTTGGGATTTGGCTTGTGATAGGGATCACCGCACATCCACGCGCTCCAGGGATGGCTACCACGGCCGAACTCCGGATCTACGCCCTTCACGGCGTGAGCGTTGAAGCTCGCGATGGTCGCTTCAATACCCTTGGCATCCACGCCGATCTTGGCGGCGAGCTCGGCAATGGTATCCGCCGATGCACCAAAGCCCTCAGGCCAGTCCTGTCCAGGCGTGACGGAGGCGAACGGATATTTCTCCCGTACCTGGCTGTCGATAATTACCCAGCAAGGGAAGTTGGGGTGGGTCTGGTTTCCGCCGTCAATAATGTCAATCGTGTAGTAGAACGCCCTGTAGAAAGCCTCATTGCCGAATCGCTTGCCCATGCGGTTGACGACGATCGTATGTGGCTGGCCGATGACGGGAAGCGCACTGCGCCACAACGGCTTGCCCTCCTCGTCCTCTTCGCCCGGCACCAGCATCCCCAGCGAAGTGATATCGGGAACCCGCGCGATCCTTGCCCCCACCGGGCCAGCAAGCCGGAAATTGGCGCCATCAACGGTCGAAAACACCATCGATCCGAGCTCGAGCTGCTGACTTAGCGTCTTGTTGTAATGCTGGTTGCGCTCATAGCTGCTCACCGCGATCACGACACCGCGATTGGCCTTCACGAAGAAATCCTGCCCGTTTTTCCTGCTGACGCGCACGCCGACAATACGTTCGCCTTCGACGATCAATTCTTCCGCGCTGGCGCCGGTCAGCAGCGGAATGCCACGATCGAGCGCGCCCTTGACGAAATAGGCTGCAAGGCCCGGCCCAAGGCAGCGCTCGTCCTTGGTCAGACGCTCGCCCATCAGGTCAAAGTCCCATTTCATCATGTTCGCCACCCCGCCCCGCTCGAACATGTCTCGATGGGTAAGCCCATAGGGCATTTGCGGTGAGAGCCGCGTTTTTGACTGCCATTCGCCCAGCGTCCCCGCCGGAAAAGGCACAACCTCGAGCATGCGCCCTTCAGCCACGCTGTCGCTCGTCGTACCGTAGTAATAATCTGGGCAATTGCGGATGACCTCCACCTTCAGGTCAATCCACTGCTCGAAACATTTGAGCGCCGCGCGCGCGTGCACCACCAGGTTGAGGATGGCCAGATCGCTTCCATAGTCCATGGAGAGGCGCTTAAGGTAACGAAAGCCGCTTTCCACCGAATCCTCGATGCCAAGCGCATGCGCATGGTGGTTGCCCGCGACCCAGACCTCGCCCATCGAGAGCGCGGTGACACCGCCCACCTGATCGGAACGCTCGAGCACGAGCGCCCTCGCCCCTTGCTCATGGGCCGCGATCGCCGCCGACAAGCCGCCGATACCCGAGCCGATTGCGACAACGTCCGCCTCAAGATCCCACGCTGCAGGAAAATTGCGGATCATGTCACCACCAACATCGAAGCAGCTTGAATCTCGAGCTCACGGGATGCCACAAACTCCCTCCGAAAAGAGCGGCTGGCTGCTAATGATACCACTTAGTCCATTTTCTGCCAGTCGAGTCCCCGTGGATCTTCGACCGTAAACCGATATCAGTCAAGCATCGCGGCATCTACGCAGCGAAGAATTTGCGCCCGTAGAGCTCGTAGTTCCAACCGCTGTTGAACGGCCAACTGCCGCCCTCTCGCACGCGGAACCCAGCTCGGCGGTATGATTATAGGCCGAGGTGAGTGTCGGCTATGTCACAGCTGAGTCAGCCGTACGATCAGCTCGACTTGGCGACCTACCCCCATCTTCGCCATGATTGTCTTGATCTGGGCACGGACTGTCCCCAGTGCCACGCCACGACTCATCGCGATGAGCTCGGGCGTCTTCCCCTGCGCAAGGTGCTGGGCTACGTCCGCCTCAGCGGCGGTCAATCCGTATGCTGCTTCCAGGATTGCAGCCCTTCGTGCATCCGCTCCTCGGCGCCCGCGGACCACGACCAGGGCCCGCGGCATGAGACTGATCTCGTGCGGTTGGGACGGCAGCCTGAACACATCGAGCACAAGGGGCGTGTCCTGCCCCTCGGCGCGAACGATTACAGTCTGCAGGGCAGGCCGATCCGGTCTCAAATGTGCGGCGGCCGCGGCATGGATTGCATTTTCCAGCGCTTTGTCTGCGGCTGGTGGCGACGCTCGAAGTCGCCCGGCCTTGAGCTCCAAACCACGCCCACCGGTGACCAGCGCCTCGGCGGTCGGCGACAGTGCTTTCACTACACCCGCTCGATTACAGACGAAGAGCGGGATCGACAACGCCTCCATCGCGCCTCTCAGTACGGCAGCGCCATTGCGCTCCAATGCAATGTGCGTGCGCACCGCCGCACGTGCATGCGGGGCAATCGTGGCAAAGATCTCGCGCTGATCGCTCGTGATGTGCCCCTGCCGCTGTGAGCGAACAGCCGCCAGAGCGATAAATGTCCCCTCGCGCCTCTCCAAAGTCGTGAGGCAGACGAACGGGATGTCCCAGGTCGGCAAAAGTCGGTAAAAGGGATCGCGCTGCATCGCGTCCGCTGTCATGATGTCGGCGTCGGCCATTATCTCGAGCACCGCAGCTTCGTTGGCGACCCGGACGCGAGGATTGAAAGTCGCGGTGTCCGCAAACATGGTAAGGACCGCAGGGTCAATGTCGGTGACGATATTGAATGCCACCGACGCATCCGAGTCGATGCCGGTAAGCTGGGCGGAGCGCGATCCGGTCGCATCCGCGAGGCCCTGCAATGCCTCCTCCCAGCTGTACCCGCCGATGGCGGCAGAATGGAACGCATCTACGATCGAATGCCAGTGCTCATCTGTTCGAATCATCGCCCGACTCACATAGTTCCATTACGGGTTCTGGGTACTGTTTTTTTACGTTTTACCCACTGGCCGTTCCAGCGAGAGTGATGTTACTCACAATGTAGCCGGCCTTGGCATGCCGCTACTTGTGAACTGACGATCGCATCACGAAGTCGTTTGTCCCAAGCCTCGCACGGACGGTGGCGACGCCGTTCAACGAAGTTGCGAGGGCCGTCACCCCGCCTATACCAAATTGGCAATGTGCAAAAGGGCCGCCGTTGAATATCGTATTTGCAAGGCGGCAATGTCGCCCTCTGGTGGAATCTCAGGGCCGCGCTATCAGTTGCCCGCGCGACTGAAAAAGCCAGCCAACACTTTCTGGAGACCGACATGAACAGACTCACGACCACGATCCTGACAACCATGCTGGCCGCAGGCGCACAGCTCGCCCACGCGGATGTCGCCTTGGATTCCCCACCGCAGATCAAGGTGCAATTCGCCGATCTTGATCTAACCCGCGTGGAAGGCGCGGCCGCACTGTACCGCCGCCTGCACTCTGCCGCGCAGAGTGTCTGCGCTCCGCTCGCGAATGACCTGGCACGCTTGGATCGTTACAAGGCATGTATCGCAGACGCCGTTTCCGTCGCCGTCGCCGAGGTCGACAAGCCGGCGCTCACGATGTATTACCGCACGCAAATCAATGGCAGCAGCCCCACGCTCGCGCGGATCGCACAGCGGTAGTAGGCTGCGGTGGCTGCCGCAGCCATCTCACATCGGCATCCTTCTGTGTTCGTTTGCGTCGCATGGTCGCCACCATGCGGCGCAAACGAGCGCAGCTAACACGCCCCGGGCTTGTTCCCGTCCCGGGCCCCGACCACCCAAGCGGTCACTTGCGCCGGACATTGCCGGGCGGCGCGCGCTTCGCATCGCGGCCGCGGTGGGCATTCGCCGCGTTTCGCAAACCTGCCAGAGAGAAATTCGTCACATGGTCGATGATCTGCCTGCGCGCGGCGGAATTCATGCGCCAACCCGGCCACAGTATCTTGATCACCGGCTGGGCGTGTACGTAGTGCACGACCTGCGCCATGATGCTGTGCGCGGCCAGGCGCGTTTGCAGCGAGCGGGCGGAACTTGAGGTCAGGCGTGCGACGATCCCGTTGAGCAAACGCGCGCGCGGCGCGATGATCTGATCCACGACCAGCGCCAGTCCCGGCGTCGGCTCCGACAATTCGTGGGCCATGAGCTGCGTGTATTGGTCCGCGTCGGGACCGGTAAGATTTTCGAACATCGCCTGGATGAAGCTCCTCAAGGCGCGCTCCGCAGGCATTGCCGACAGAGCGTGCTCCTCGATTCGGGCCTCGTGGCGCCCGATGATGAAGTTGAGTGCGGCCTTGTACAAGCCGAGTTTGTCGCCGAAATGATAATTCACGGCGGCCGCATTCGCGTGCGCCCGAACGCAGATCTCGCGAGTGGTAGCCGCTTGATAGCCGCGCTCGGCGAATATGGCCGCCCCCGCCTCGATCAGCCGCGACCGGGTGTCGGCGGCGCCCATGGGTTTACCTTTTGCAATTGTTTCAAACACGTGCTTTAAAAGATTATTTAAAACAAATGCTTGACCTGGGTCAAGCGGCATTGGTAAATAACGTAAAACTTGAGGTTGCCATGCCGCCCGACGACGTCAAATCCCCTGGCGAGAATAGCAGCGGGGACGCGGATCACAGCAAAGAGGCACTCGCGGGCGAGGCGTCGAAGGACGGTGGCCGCCCGGCCGACAAGCCGCGCAGCAAAAAGCCGCTGATCATCATCGCGATCGTCATTGTGCTCGGGGGTATCGCCGGCTTCTTCATCTGGTTCGCGCATCGCAATGAAGTGTCAACCGACGATGCGTACACCGACGGCAACACGGTGACCATGGTCCCGAAGGCCGCCGGCTACGTGGTGGGCTTGTATATCGATGACAACAGCCACGTCCACAAGGGCGATCTGCTGGTGCAAATCGATCAACGAGACTACTTGAGCGCCCAGGCACAGGCACGTGCGCAACTGGCATTGGCCGACGCGCAGCTGACCACCGCCAAAGAGGCGCTGCGCATCGCCCGGGTTCAATACCCCGCGCAGCTGCAGTCGGCGCAGGCTCAGCAGCAGGCGGCCGCCGCGGCTTTGGCGCTTGCGCAGTCCTCTTACCGGCGCCAACATGAGGTCGATCGGCGCGCTACCACGCAGGAGAGCATCGACTCCTCCGCGAACCAACAACAAGCCACCGCCGCGAACTTGAGGAGCGCGAAAGCGCAGGTGGCGATCGCGAGCCTGGTGCCTGAACAGGTGCAGCAAGCGCTCAATCAGGTGTCGGAGCGCGACGCAGCGGTGCAACAAGCGCAGGCGCAGCTGGATCAGGCGAACCTCAACCTCAGCTACACCGAGGTGCGCGCGCCATCGGATGGGTTCGTGACGCTGCGTAGCGTGCAGCTAGGCAGCTATTTGTCTGTCGGGCAGGTGATGTTCCTGCTGGTGACCCCGGAAGTTTGGATCACGGCCAACTTCAAGGAATCGCAGATCGGCCGCATGCGCTCCGGCGACAAGGTCGATATCAAGATCGATGCCTACTCAGGGTTCAAGCTCGAAGGGCATGTGCAAAGCATTCAATACGGCAGCGGCTCGCGATTCTCGGCATTCCCCGCTGAGAACGCCACGGGTAATTTCGTGAAGATCGTGCAGCGGGTTCCGGTCAAAATCGTCATCGACCGGGGTCTCGACCCCGATCGGCCGCTGCCCATCGGATTATCGGTGTCGCCGGTGGTGCATTTTCCGTGAGCGCGCCGGAGCAAACCGGCGGCTGGCGGCCTTCGGGCAACCCTTGGCTGATCGCGATCACGGTGACGATGGCGGCCTTCATGGAGGTACTCGACACCACCATCGTCAATGTTGCCCTGCCCCACATCGCCGGATCGCTGTCAGTCAGCTATGACGAGGCGACCTGGGCGCTGACCTCTTACCTGGTGGCCAACAGCATCGTACTGCCGATCTCCGCCTTCTTCGGCCGGGTGCTCGGCCGCAAGCGCTACTTCGTCATCTGCATCTTCGCATTTACCATCTGCTCCTTCCTCTGCGGCATCGCTACGAGTCTTCCGCAGCTGATTATTTTCCGGGTGGCGCAGGGCTTCTTCGGCGGCGGGCTGCAGCCCAATCAACAGTCCATCATTCTCGACACGTTTCCGGCTGCGCAGCGCGGCCGTGCGTTCTCACTGACCGCACTTGCGACCGTGGTCGCGCCGGTGCTCGGGCCGACGCTGGGGGGATTGATCACCGACAGCTTCAGCTGGCGTTGGGTGTTCTTCATCAACGTGCCCGTGGGTCTCTTGACTGCGTTCGCCGTGATGTCACTGGTGGAGGATCCGCCGTGGGTCAAAAAATCCAAGGTCTCGATCGACTACATCGGCATCAGCCTGATTACGCTTACCTTCGCCTGCTTCCAGATTATGCTGGATCGGGGCGAGGACGATGATTGGTTCGCTTCGACATCGATCCGTACCTTTGCGGCGTTGGCCGCCGTCGGAGCGGCGGGCGCCGTCGGCTGGCTGTTGTACTCGGCCAAACCGGTGGTGGATCTGCGCGTGCTCAAGGATCGCAACTTCTCACTGGGTTGCTTCGCGATCGGTGTTTTCGCCGTGGTTTTGTACGGCAGTGCCGTACTTGTGCCGCAGCTGGCGCAACAACATCTGGGCTACACGGCGACGCTCGCTGGATTGGTGTTGAGCCCCGGCGCGGTCGGCATCATTTTTCTGATCCCCGTCGTGAGCCTGCTCATGTCGCGGATGCAGACCCGCTACCTGTTGGGGACTGGGTTTTTTCTGATGGGGTGCGGCTTGCTGTATTCGCGCAATATCACGCCCGACATCGATTTCACGCACTTGGTGCTGCTGCGCGCCGCACAGGCTGCACCGCTGGCCTTTTTGTTCGTGCCCGCGAGCGTCCTCGCCTATCAAACCGTGCCGCAGAATCTGCAGGGCGATGCGGCGGCTCTTTTCACCATGTTTCGCAACGTCGCCGGATCGGTGGGGATATCGGTATCCACCGCCATCATCACCTCCCGAACCCAGGTCCATATGGCCTATCTATCGACACACCTGAGCCAGTCCAGCGCTAATTTCAACAACACCCTGTCGCAATTGACGAGCGCGGTACGCAACTTCAGCACGGCAGCCGGCGATGCAACTCAAGTTGCGCTGGGCCGAACCTATCAAACGCTCATTGCGCAGGCGGGCCTGCTGGCGTATCTGGATGTGTTCTTGTACTGCGCCCTGCTGGCGTTCGCCTATGCGCCGTTTACATTGTTATTCTCGCCAGTCAAGAAAGCCGGCGGTCCCCCGGGAGCTCACTGATGCGCGGCATTTTAATGACGGCCGCATTGCTTACGGCTTGCAGCCTGGCCGCATGCAAGGTCGGTCCCAATTTTACCGAGCCCAAGGAGCCCGTACCGGAGCATTATGCCGGCGCCGTGGACCAGCGGGTGTCGGATTCGAATCCCGAGTCTTTTTGGTGGCGAGAGTTTCACGATCCGCAGTTGGACCGGCTCGAAGCACAGGCGGCAGCCGGCAATCTGGACCTGAGGGGCGCCTTCCTGAGAATCGTCGAAGCGCGCAGCCAGGTGCAGTTGGCGCGAGCTCAGGGGCTGCCGTCGCTCAATGGCACCGCCAGCTACAACCGCGAGCAGCTCGGTCTTGCCGGCATTCTAAAATCGGAGCACATCGGCTCCGGCGGGACCGCTTCGCCGACCGAAGCGGGGCTGATCGGCTCGCTCGAACAGCCGGTGAATCTTTATCAGCTCGGCTTCGATGCCTCCTGGGAGCTTGATTTGTTCGGCAAGGTACGCCGCGCGGTCGAAGCTGCCGACGCGAACAGCTTGTCGGCGGTCGAATCGCGCAACGATCTGCTGGTATCGCTCGAGGCGGAAGTGGCTCAAACCTACCTTCAATTGCGTGGCGCTCAGGTGCTGCGCAAAGTCACCGCGGAGCAAATTGCCGCACAGCGCGACGTATTCGAGCTCACGCAAAGCCGGCAGCAACATGGGCTTGCCAGCGAGGCCGATGTCGACACCGCACGCGCGCAATGGGCGGCGCTGCAATCCGCTCTGCCTCCCTACCAGCAAACCATCGCGACTTCACGGCACGCCCTGGCCGTGCTGACCGGGCAAACGCCGGAGGCATTGGACGCCGAGTTCGGCGACAGCGGTGAACTGCCTGCCCTGCCCCACACCATACCCATTGGCCTACCCGCGACGCTGGCACGTCGACGCCCGGATATCCGGGAGTCCGAGGCGGCCCTGCATGCGGCCACCGCGCAGGTCGGAGTTGCCGTTGCCTCGCTGTTTCCCGACATTTCGCTCACCGGCAGCTACGGGCTGCGCAATATCGGCACCGCGAATCTATTTGACTGGGATAGCAGGTTCTACACCTTCGGCCCTTCGATTTCCGTGCCGATTTTCCAAGGGGGAGCATTGGTGGCTAATGTACGCCTGTCGCGGGCGCAAGCCGCCGAGGCGGCCTTGGCATATCGCAAAACCGTACTCAACGCTTTGCAGGAGGTCGAGGACGGACTGAGCAGCCTGCGTGAAGACGCACTACGAACCTCTGCGCTCGAGGAATCGGTGGCGGCGGACCGCAAAGCACTCGCGGTTGATATTGATGCCTACGCACACGGCCTCATTACCTATATCTCGGTACTGACGCTGCAAATCCAGACCGTTCAGTCGCAGCAGCAACTCGTCGAGGCCACCCTCTCGCAAAGCACCGACTTGGTCAAGCTGTTCAAGGCCTTGGGCGGCGGCTGGGAGAATGTCGATCGCGGCTCACCCTGACTTAGGATCACTGCAATGCCGTGGTCGGAGCGACGATGGTCGCAAAGCGCTTGCGATAGCCGGTGACTTTGACCACGTATTGACGGGTTTCCGGGTAAGGTAGGCCGGTATGCAGGCGCTCATACAACGCCTGCGAATCGAGGCTGTTGATGTCGGCAAAAGCCGCCTTCGGATCCTTGTCGAAAGTCTTGGTGACGTTGCCCGCGCCGGTGTTGTAGGCCGCGATCACGCACAGATCGCGCGAGTCCTGATTTCCCACGGCCTTGAAATTGCTGAAGTTGAGTTCGCTCAGATAGGCGGCGCCGAGCTCGATGCTGTGCTCAGGGTCGTATAAGTACTCGGCCGAGGGAACCTGGTCGGTGCCCGTGACGCGCTTATACGCATCCCGCCCGCCCGAGGTCGGTACCAATTGCATGAGTCCGTAGGCCGGTGCCGCGCTCACCGCGAACGGATTGAAATTGCTCTCCGTGCGCATGATCGCCAGCACCAACGTCGGGCTGACATTGTATTTCGCCGAATACGTCTCGATGCTGGCACGATA
>Ga0116129_1000657_pt1 | contig 20973 bp, 19 predicted proteins | sample June2015DPH_17_2_FD_89732 | JGI IMG/M metagenome (GOLD analysis project Ga0116129, IMG submission 89732) | Peatland microbial communities from SPRUCE experiment site at the Marcell Experimental Forest, Minnesota, USA - June2015DPH_17_10 | ecosystem: Environmental > Terrestrial > Soil > Wetlands...
CAAAGGGCAGGACTCCGCCGCGCTCGACTTCGGTCTGCTGGAAGGCAGCCACATTCGGTTCCTGTCCGGAGAATACCGCGAGGCGCGGCGGCTCGCGCTCGAGGTCCGGGCCAAATGGCTCGAACCCGGAACCAGCCCCAATCTGAGAATCGAGTATTACAGATCCGACGCCCTCGCGGTGCTCCCCCTGGTCTTCCTTGGAGAGTGGGGCATGGCGCTCAAGGAGTTCGCGGCGGCAATGGCCGAGGCGTGGAAGAACGTCAACGAAAATAACATCCTGTGGCTGCGGGTCCATCAGGCGTTGCTGCATTTGCATGCCCAGGATTTCACGGGCGTCATTGCGATCTGCAGGTCGGCACTGGCGCTCGTGCAAGATCCGGCACTTCGCGCCGCTCCTCCTCCTCCACAGCTGCGCAGAGCGTTGATTTGCTCAGGCTCGGCGTCGGCTGCCGTGGGCGATTATGTGCGTGCACTCGAAGACTTTTCGGCGGCGGCGAGCGACATGGACCGTCAGACGGTGTTTCTCGACTGGTACTGGCGCATGCCGCTTGCGGCAGGCCTGACCGAGGTGTGGCTCGCAAAAGGTGATCGAGTTCGCGCGCAGCAGGAGGCTGAACGGTTTCTCGAGCTGTCCCTCGCCACTGAGGAGCGCACCTGGCAGGGGCTCGCTTGGGAGATCAACGCCCGGGTTGCCCTCGCCAATCGGGACGAAGCGCGCGCCCGAGACTGCATTGCACGAGGAGTATCCACGGTGCAGGGTTTCGAGGTGCCGTTGGCCGCTTGGAAAGTCCACGCGATGGCAGCCCACATCGAAGAGGAATCGGGGAATCTCGAATCAGCCCGATCGCACCTCGACCTCAGTCGCGCCACGATTATGCAGCTGGCGACTTCGATGGAGCAACGAGAGCCGCTGCGAAAGATTTTCCTGTCCGCGCCCGCCGTCGCCCGGGTGCTCAGATGATCGCTCGACTAAGGGAATAAATCCGGCCTCCCGATGGTCATATCCCTAACTAACACGGGGTGCGATCTAATGGAACGAAACAGACTTACCTACGTCTTCGCAGCGGGCGTTATTGCGACGGGCGTTTTCCTTGCCGGCGGCTCGCTCGCAGCCATGGAAAGCATGGTCGGCGATGCGGTCAGAGGTAAAACACTGTATCAGGCATGCCAGGCGTGCCATTCCATCGACGATAATGATTTGGGCCCCAGACATCGCGGCGTTGTCGGCCGCCGTGCGGGGAGCGTTGCTGATTACTCGTACTCCAAGGCCCTCATGACCTCTGGGTTGACGTGGGATGAAGCGACCTTGGACCGATGGCTGACCAATCCGAGCGCGCTGGTTCCTGGAACCAAGATGTTCTTTCAGATCAGCGACGCGCAACAGCGTGCAGATGTCATCGCGTACCTGAAACTACAAAAATAACACTGGGAACCCCGTAGATCTTCAATACAGGAGACTCCACGTGAATTGTTCGGTGGCCTCTCGGGAAATCGCGTCGAGAAACGCCACAGCTCATGGGAGCCGCGGCGCCAAGGCCGATGCGAGCCTCACCGAGCCCTGGAAATCTTCAGGAAGGTGCGCGCAGCGGCGCTACGTATACGATGGTGCCGGTCGGCTGGCCTGTGGGAGAGCCGCCGAGAGGTTCGATGCTGACGGCCACTTGTGCCGAGAGCGCCAGCGCCTGCTTCTGCATCAAGGTCAAAGTACGACTCGATGTGCCTGCGGCGGGCAGGATGCCCAGCGACACGGGAGCCGCGCCCTTCGGCAGCGCCCAGAGTTCATAGTCGGATCCCGGCGGACGCGCGGGGAGCTTTGCGGCACGCGCCACGAGGCGATCTGCGTTGCCGAGCACTTGCAATTCCCAGATATGATCTCCGGACTTGGCGGAAATCGTTGCCACCGCCGTGGCCCGATTGTCCGGCAGACTGTGCCAGTACAGCAGCGCCGCCAGGCCGACCACGAGCACTACACTTGCCGCCAGTGCGAACGGCCGGATCCGCCGCAGTGCGGACTGTCGGGTCGTGAGGTTCAATCGCCGCTGGATGGCCGGCCAGACATGCGTCGGAGGCTGTATGGGCGTGAGGCCTTTGGCCAATGGCATGAGACGCTCCTCCCAGAATCGGCAGCGTTGATCGACGAACGGAGTATTCACGCGCCAGCGCTCGAAGCGCCGGCGAGCCGGGCCCCGCAAAGTTCCCAGTGCATACTCGGAGGCAAGACGATCGATGACCTCGGGGTTGTCCGGTTTCATGTCACGACTCGAGACACTGCCGCAGACTGCGTAAACCACGGCGGATCCAGCTCTTCACCGTTCCGAGCGGACTGCCTATGAGGCGCGCGATATTCTCATGCGAGTGGCCCTCGACAAATGCCAGCTCGAGGCAGTGGGTCTGCTGGTCCGACAGGAGGGCCAGACACCGCTGCATCAATTCGGTGGACGGCAGCCAAGCTGCGGCACTGCCTTCCGATTCGGGTTCGGCGTCGATTGTGCGGGGCTCGGGCGGTTGCGCCACCAAGATTGGCGCGAAGCGCTCGCGCCGCAACAGATCGATTGCGCGGTAGCGCGCAATCGACATCATCCAGGCCATGGGCCGGCCCCGTACGGCGGTGAATTGACCGGCTTGCTGCCAGATACTGATGAACACATCCTGCAAGGCCTCCTCGGCGAGCGCGCGGCGTCGAAGGATACGAGTAACGCAGGCGAACAGGATCGGCGAGACGAGTTCATAAAGACGCTGCAGGGCGTTTGAATCCGCGGCCGCACAGCGACCCAACAGGCTCTGCAGCAGCTCATCGAACTCGGTTGGCGATTCAGCGACCGGATTCACTGGCTAACCCAAGGCACGCTGCGTGAACCAAACCAGGGCCAAGGCGGCAATGGCCGAAGAACCCCACGGCATGACGCCACGCCGGTAGAACGCCGTGGAGCGCAGCACGTAGGCCAGCGGCATGACGGCGAGTACCACGGCGAGCTGTCCCGTTTCGACACCCAGATTGAACGCGACCAGCGACACCAGCCGCGCGCCCTTGGGCAAACCCATCTCTGCCAGTACCGAGGCGAAGCCAAAGCCGTGCAGCAGGCCAAACGCGAACGCGATGCGCCAACGCCCCTCCGTTACGCGCGGGAACACATTGTTGAGGGCGGCAACGATGATGGAAGCCGCGATCACGGACTCGGTAAGCCGGCCCGGCAACCGAATCACGTCGAATGCGGCTAACGACAATGTCATGGAGTGTGCAAGCGTGAACGCGGTGACGACCTTGATGATGTTGGCGAAGGCTGGAGCCGCCATGGGCACAGCCTCCCACCGATTCTGTCGGCGCACAAGAACTGCCGGCAATAGCAAAGACAGGAGGAACAACAGATGATCGATGCCGCTCCATATGTGCCAGATCCCCGCGTGCAGATACTCGATAAAGGCAACCCACGGCGATGGATGGTCGAGTTCGAATAGACGCGCCGTCGAGCCGCCCCCCAGGACGGCGGTCTGAGTCGCGCCATTCGCATTGAGCGTGAGCAGACCACGATGGGAAGGATCTTCCGAGTTCAGCACGGTGTAGTCAATGGACAGGTGCTTGCGTACGCTACCGCACGCGGCGGTGAACGGAAGCCACAGATAGTTGCCGTCGACGCGCTCATTGACCTCCACGGGACCGAATCCCATCCGGCACGGCCCGTCGGCGCCGGCCAGATGAAGATGCTCCGACATGTAGGTCTGCAGCGCCGTCTGGCTCGCCCGCAGTTCGCCCCAGGTGACTTTGCCGTCGCCGTCGTGATCCAGGCCAACCGCGAGTTCGCCATCGCGAATCGCAAGCTCCAGGGCCCCGGATACCTGTGCGCGGTCGACCTGCACAGTAAGGAAGCCATTGCTGGCGATGTGTGCCTGGGCCACAGTGCAGCCCAGCAACAGCGCCGGCATCCACGACAAATTGCGCAGCGCGTTCATCGGGCGGCCACGGAGACTGTGGTGGGGGCATTGACGCGCACGTCGCTCTGGCCCTGAGCACGCACGAAGTCGAGCGCCGGCTCGGCAGCCGCGGGACTGCCGGCGGCTTTTGCCGCGTTCACAAGCACCAGCACATCGTCAGGCTCACGCTGCACCGCCCAGTTCTCGAGCGCGGCGGCCAAGCTGAGCTTCGGCTGATCCTCGACTTCGAGCAGAAACCTTGCCTGCTCGCGGCGATGCACCGCCTCGCCGCGCTGCGTCTCAGCGGCAAATGCGGCCCGCAGCCGGGCGCTGCTTTGAGCCAGCCGTGGGTCGCGCAGTTGGCGTTGTGCGATTGCGATTCGGAGCAATAGCGGTTCGAAACTCTCGCGTCCCTGTAAGAGCGTCAGCGCCTCGCCGGGCCGGGCTTGCCGAAGCAATAAATCGGCATAGGCTGCACGTACGTAGAAATCCGTGGGCACGAGATTCAAATCCTGCTCAAACCAGCGCTGTGCATCGGCATCTCGCCCAAGACGGACCGCCATTTCACCCAATTCGGAGTACAGCCAGGACTTTTCGGAATTGAGCCACCCTTGCGATGACACCTGTGTCAGCTCCAAGTACGCCGACTCTAAATGACCGTTCAATCCGCGCAGACTTTGTATACAAATCGCGCCGAGCCGCGGTTCGACAATGCGTGCAAATTGCTCGCATGCAACGCCCGCCTCCGAGTAGCGCCCGAGCACTCTCAGAACCGTGGCACGGACCAGCAGCGCCTGCGAATCGTCGGGACGCACGGTGAGCGCGCGCGCCAGAGTGGCGAGCGAGGCGCTGAATTCGTGACGACTTTGCTGCAATGTCGCCTGCAGCACCAAGACATCGGGCACGGGCGGGTTTTGTGTCACCCAGGGTGTGAGCACGGCCTCCGCATATCCGAGGTAGCGCAGATCGCCGCTGAGGCGGGATTGCTGAATATAGAATTGAGCCAAGGGAATCGCCACATCGACCCGGCCTTGGGCCAAGCGTCGCGCCGACACATCGGCGTGACGGGTACCCGCCGGCAACTCGGCCAGTACCACGCTGTCGCCGCTCGGTATGTACGGACCCGCGTGTGCTCGAGGTAGGTAGGCTGCGCTCAACAGCGCAACCGCAAAGCAGGTAAAGATCCGGCCCCGCTGCATGCGGGGCCGGCCGAGACCACTACTCATGTACATCGACACTGATCGGCGCGCTCGTCTCATCGCCGACCGGCGTCACTGCCACTAACCCACCGTCCACCGCAAATGGACTGGTGGTTTCAGAGGTCTTGGTCTGCACGATGGCCAGCACCGCAGCGGTGTCCAGATCCATCGTCATCGGCGGTGGCGGCGCCGACGGAGGTGCCGGAGGTGCTGGCGGTGCTGGCGGTGCTGGGCGAGGAGCGCTGCCGCCGTTCCCTCCGCAACTCGCCAGCGCCATGCAGACCACGGTAGTGCTGATCAATAACGCGATTCTAGCTTTCATGGTAGTTGACCTCAGCGCTTCGTCGCGATGCCGGATGGGCTGGCGCTGGCACCAGAGGGCGAGTCGGGTGAGCCAGGGAGCGGCGTATTCAAGTACGGAAACGCCGTCAGGAAGTTGGCTGGATTGGCCTGGACTCCGTCGGTGTACCCTAACTGCCGCGACGCGTCGGAGGCCGGATCCGGATCCGTGGCGCTCCCGTCATAGGGCATGAGCAGCACGCCCATGGCGACACGCAGCGTGATGTCCACCACGTCGTCGATCGGTCGGCGCCCGTTGGGGAAGCCGCTGGTATCACCGCCGAGCACGCCCAGATCGTTTTGTGAGGCGTAGGGCGTCACAGCCGTGGAGGTATTCAGGCGCAGCTCTTCGGCAGGCGCCTGTACCTTGGCCGGCTGATTCAAACCGGAGATGCCCGTCAGGAATACCGCCTCTAAGTCGGTTCGGGGATACACGTTGGGAGCCTTGATGGACCCCGTACTGCCGTTCGGAGCCGTGAAGGACCCCGCGCCGCCGAACAGGGCCTGTATCAACACGGGCAGGGAAGGGTTGGTCACATAATCAGCAAACTCCACGTCCTGATTTGGAGTCGTGGTATTCCAGCGATCCTTGTCCGGCAGACCGATCACCAGCTCGTTGACCAGCGGCATGCCGAGACGCGAGACCTGATTCCACGCTCCGCCGGCAAGCTCCGGTCCGGTCGGAGAAGTCACAGGGCCGACACTGGCAGCGCTCTTGGCGCTCTGCGGCACGGGGTTGAGCACCGACGCTTGGCGCAAGCTCGCCGTGGTGTAGCCGCCGATGACCGGATCGGCACCGTTGGCGTTGGTCAGACATTTGGCGGGAATTTCCAGCGCCAGCGTCGTCACGTTAAATCCCGCCAGTGAATTGGTGGCGTAGTTGCGCAGGCTCATGCCGGCGGGAACCAACTGTGTGACCGGATAAATATAATTCACCAGATCGAAGGTACCACCCAGATCGAGAAAGAAGGGATCTTGGCGCTGGCCGACGAAGACTTTGCCCTGCCCGGCCGCGCACCCAGGGGTTGTGAGCGTGATCGGATAGACGAATGTGGCGGCGTAGGCGGCGTAATTCGCTATCGACTTATTGCCGATATTGTCCAACGGCTTGGCGAATGTCGCACTGCCGGTGGTCCCATTGGTAACAGGCGTGGCAGTACCGGTGCGCCGATCGCCCGTGACCAGGGTCAGCGTATAGGTTTGCGCCACGTTTTGTGCGCCCGTGCTCCCCGCACTGACGGGCCCGATGTTGATCAGGGGTACGGGCACCGATTTCGTGCCCACCGGGACCGTGAGACCGGTGGTCGTCGTGGTGAAGCGAAACTGAAAAGTCAGATTCCCTGCGCCCGAACCGGTATTGTCGACGGAAATCTCGTACAACGCATTGTCATCGAGAAGGAAATAGTTCGGTCCGCCCGATGGATCCTGCAGCGGTATGTAGTTGGCGAGCAACGTCACGTACCCGGCTCTGCCGGTCTCGTAGCTGTTGAACATGTAGAAATCGGTGCCATCCACGCTGGGGCGGGTGCTGATGAACGGCGCTTCTCGGTGGCTGGATGCCAGAGCGCCGCCCGCCGCGGAGGCGGCAAGCACCGCAAGCAACAATTGTCGGTGTTTGATCATGCTCATGGAGAAACTCCTTGGGACTCGTGAATGAATTGGGCGCTTAACTGCTCTAGATACGCACGCATGGGCAGATCGGATGCAGTCCACATTCGTGGCGCCCTGGACACCACCCCGGACTCGGATATCTATACGCGCGCCGCGGCGTATTGGATGCAATCTCAGGGCCCGAATTGTTTGGAGATCGTGAAGCGCGCCATGAGAGGTTCAAGGGGATGTTCGTGGACATCCGCCCGCCCGTCCGGGTAGGTGCCGATCTCGGACTTCAGCCGATCGACATACCAGAACTCGGCCGCGGCCGCGTGGGTATTGAGCAGATTGTAGATGCCGAGAGCGGCGCTCCAGCCCGAGGGAAATGCGTAGTGCGCGTCGAGGTTCAGTTCTCCGAAGCCCTTACTGTTTACCTGACCGAGACTCGTCGGGGCATTGGCGCACGAAGTCGCCACGCCGGGGAAGTCTTTCACGGCGGCGGAATTGACGCAGGGCCCGGAGGAGAGCGGATAGTTGCCGAGATAGCGATAATTGAGACCACCGCTCCAGGGGCCGAGATTGGTCAGATACAGCGCCAGTGAACCGGTCGCAACGGGAGCATCCGTGATGTAGGTGCCCGAGTGTCCGGTACCATCGTCGAAGGGACGGGTGAAGCGCGTATGGTCGCCTGAATAGCTGACGTAGAACTCGAGCCGGCGATTGATCTGATAGGTTGCGTTGAATTCATAACCGTATCGGCGGCTCGGCGGCCCCGCAATGTCCTGGCCGACATCCGGGTCAATGATGGTCTCGGATTGCTGCCACAAGTTATAGACCGCGAAGGTAAAGACTAATTGGCGCTCGACCGCGGCGCGCATTCCCACTTCCTGGCCTTCCTGCCGCGCGAGCAGCGGGGTATGAGGAAGTCCCAAGTCCACGCTCGTGTCCTGATTCACCCCGCGCAAATCGGCGCTGTGAAAACCTCTGCCGGCCGCCAGGTAGAACTCGAGGGTCCCGGTCGGCGTGTAGATGAGGCTGCCTTTGGGCTGTAGCAGCGACTGGGCTGCCGTGCCCCCGTTGGTGTACCCGGCCGTTTCGTGCAAGACCGCCAGATAGTCAATGTCTGTTCCATGCTGATAGTCGTCGCGAATCCCCAGCACGCTGCGCAACGTCGGGGTCCAGTGGGTGGTTGCTTGTAGATACGCCGCGCCGGCGAATAGATACACCTGATCATTATCGGAAAAAGACGGCGGATCATACTGCGGCGACAGCGGCACTTGATCCTCGCTTGGGCTGCGTCCGACGCCCAACAGGTCGTAGCGCATGAGGCCGCCGACTGCAATGTCGCTTTGGGCCGTGCCCCAGCGTACCGGAACTGTGTAGCTCGCCGCGCCACCGATCGCACGGCGATTCTCGAACTGATCCTCCTGATCGCCGTGAATGGGATCGGTGAGGAAATGCGTGAAGTCATTGTACAAATGCAGCTGGTTGTAGATGAAGAAGCCGCTCGCCGAGAATTGGCCGTCGCCTACGGTAGCGTAATCGTTGACCGAAAGGCTCGCACGCTGTGCGTGGCCGCCGTCGGTCGGATCGAGGGTGCCGAAGCGATCGGGGACCAAACCCTGGGCAATGGCGCGGATAGGAATGTCCGTCGTGCTGGTCCAAATCTGGTGATAGTACATGGCGGTCGCCGAGTAGCCGTCGTGTGTGTCGCCCTGACTGTATCGGAGGACGAAGTTCTCCTTGCGCGCGTCATCGGGTGTGACGAAGGGGCCGTCGTAATGCTGCAGTTCCACGGCGGCCAACAAGTGTCCATCGTCGATCGGCTGTGAGCCCGCGCTGAAGATGCGCTGAAAGCCCAGCGTGCCGGCGGTTGCGGATATTTGATCCGGAATCGTGTCCCGATAGTCGATGCGCACGGAACCGACTGCGCCGAAGTCGCCCACGTTGGCGTAATAAGGCCCCTTGGTGTAGCTGAGCCCGTCCGCCAGTTCGGGGATCATGAAATTCAAATCGGTATAACCCTGACCGTGCGCATGGGTCGGCTGGTTGATGGGCATGTCGTCAACGTAGGTTTCCAGGTCAGTGCCATGGTCCAAGTTGTAGCCGCGCATCAGATATTGATTGGCCTTGCCCTCGCCGCTGTGCAAGGTCACGACCAAACCCGGCACGGTTTCCAGCAGCTGGCCAGGCCGGTAGACGGGTGCCAGCTGCAGCTCCTGGTCTCCGACCAACCCTTCGCTTGCCGTCGAAGCCGCTCCCAACAGCTCCATGCGCTGCGATGTGACCGTGATTTCCTCGAGCAGCGTCGATTCGGAATTTATCGTGCCCGCCGAATTCGAGTACCCGTCCGTGGCAAGCGCCTGCCCGGCTTGCGCTGATGAGCAGGCGATCCCCATCATCAGAGTGCCCGCGATCGCGCTTCGTGCAGCGGACAATTTCATGCGCCTCGTGTAAGTAAGATTTCCTCAGTCTTCTTACGAGGGGAAACTTCGTTTAGATGCGCGCGGCTAGAACTTTTTCTGCGAATTCATCGCGACTCTACCTGTCTACAGTGCTTTCGCCGACGAGTCTCGCGATTTCCTCGGGTACTAAGGTTTCTCGCTGCGTGAGGGCGTTGGCGAGCATATCCAATTGCGCTCGGCGTGCATCCAGAATCAACCGCGCTGCCTGCAGCGCCGCGTCGATCAGTTTGCGCACCTCCACGGCCACGGCCTGCGCGGTTTCCTCGGACATAGTTTGTTGGCCTGTAACGGAATGGCCGAGAAACACCTCCTCCCGAGCCTCATCGTAGGCAACGGCGCCCAGCGCTTCGGACAAACCCCAGCGGGCGACCATGGTTCTCGCCAATTTCGTCGCTTCAGCGATGTCGGCGGCGCCGGCCGACGTTATCCGGTGACGACCAAACACCAACTCTTCGGATGCCCGACCGCTCATCAGGACCGCGAGGCGTGAGTTCATCTGCTCAAGCGTCATCAAATCCTGATTTTCGCCGCGCGCTTGCTTAACCATGCCCGTCGTACGGCCCCGCGCGACGATGGTTACCTTTTGGAGAGGCTCCGCCGCCGGCGAGAAAAGCGTCACCATTGCGCGGCCGCCTTCTCGGTAGGCCGCCAAACGCCTCTCCTCATCGCTCATCACGTGAGTGCGTCGTTCGGCACCCATGGTTACTGTGTCTTTCGCGTCCTCGAACTCGAGGGCTCCGACGCTCGATCTATCTCTTCGGGCGGCGAGCAAAGCGGCCTCATTGACAAGGTTCATCAGGTCTGCGCCCGAAAACCCGGGCGTGGAGCGGGCGATGCCTTTGAGATCCACGTCAGCGGCGAGCGGGACGTTTCGGACGTGCACGGCGAGGATACGCTCGCGGCCGAGTATGTCGGGATTCGAGACCACGATTTCGCGGTCGAAGCGACCCGGACGCAACAATGCGGGATCGAGTACATCGGGTCGATTGGTCGCGGCAATTAGAATGACGCCTTCGTTCCCCCCAAATCCGTCCATTTCCACCAGCAGTTGGTTCAAGGTTTGCTCGCGCTCGTCGTTGCCGCTACCCAAACCCGCGCCACGGCGTCGTCCGACGGCATCGATTTCGTCCATGAAAATGATACACGGCGCGTTCTTGGAAGCCTGTTCGAACAGGTCTCGGACGCGCGAGGCGCCAATTCCGACGAACATTTCAACGAAATCAGAACCCGATATGGTGAAGAAAGGGACATTTGCCTCACCGGCGATGGCGCGCGCGAGCAATGTCTTTCCCGTTCCTGGGGAACCGACCAACAAGACGCCGCGGGGGATTTTTCCGCCGAGGCTCTGGAACTTCTGAGGCGCCCGCAGGAAATCAACGATTTCCTTCAGGCTCTCCTTCGCTTCGTCTACTCCCGCAACATCTTCGAAAGTCACTCGTTGCTGTGCCTGCGCAAGGCGCTTTGCCCTTGATTTACCGAGACCACTCCGCATCTCCAGACCAGTCGACCGACGCAGGAAAAAAATGGCGAAGATAATGAGCAAAATCGTTGGCAGCAACGTGCTTAACACCGTTGCCGGCGACGTCCCGGTCCCGGCAGGTGCCTTGGCGGATATCGCAACTGCTTTCCTTCGCAGCGTCTCTACCAACGCCTGATCGATGGGTATGTAGGTCTTGAATGTACTGCGATCGGTCAGGACGCCCTGCAGTTCCTGGCCGACCAGGATGACGCTCACGATCCTGCCCTGATCAAGCGCATCCAAGAACTGTGAATAGTTGATCGTCTTAGCGGGAGGACCCGCCAGTTTGGCTTGGTAGAGATTGATGGACGCGACCACGAGCAACGCAGCAATCGCGAAAAATGCAAATACGCGAAATCCCTTGTCGATCCTATTCATAATACGCTTGTACGAAAGTGCTCACTCGATCTCCTCGGATGCGCCAATGGGTCCCGTCGAGCGAAGTACCCAGCGCCGTCCGTTGCTGCGAAGATCCGTGCGCGACAGCGGAAGGACATCGATGCGCCAGAACGACGGCAGATCCGCCAGAATGACATGAACGATGGCCGCGCGAATAACGGCTGGATGGGTGAAAGCAACGGTATGGCCCTTGTCTCGCCCGCGCTCGCTTATCCACGCCGCCACTCGCTCGAGCACCTCGGAGATGGATTCGCCGCCGTGCGGAGACGAACTCGGGTCCTTGATCCACGACACCAGCTTACGCGGTTCCTTTAGCAGTACCGCGGGAAGCCGCATGCCGGTCCAGCGGCCAAAATCGCAATCGCGGAGGCGATCATCAGGCATTGCCATCAGCCCAAAGGCCGCAGCCGTCTGCCGTGCCTGCAGCGCCGGGCTACTCCAGCATTGATCGACACGGCCCAGACTGCCGGCCAGACGCTCTGCCTTTGCCTTCCCGACGTCGTCCAATGAGTCATCCCCTCCGAACGTCGCGACGCGCAAAGCCCGCGTCGTTGCGTGACAGATCAGGCTGATCCGCGAGGTCACTGCCATTTTGGCCGGTGATCCCGCATGGCGGGTGGGACTTTCGACGAAGTCTCGCGCAAAAATGTCCTTCGAGTCAGGGAGCTCTGCTATACGCTGGAGCGAAACTTTAGCGTAAAATAGCGGCTCGTGTGTGATGCGTGATGATTGGGGCGTGAATTGTCCGTAAGGAGTTATATACGTGGCCGTTGATGAGCACTCAGTCGCTGTTCCTGCGGCGATTCCGATTCGACAGATCGTGCCCTGGGCCATCCTGGGCGCCGCGGCCTTAGCCTTCGCCTATTACTTCGTGGGCGCTGAACAGGGGGCCACCTCGCTCGTGAGCGGCATGGGTATCCACGAGTTCGTACATGACGCCCGGCATCTCCTAGGATTTCCCTGTCACTAATCGGCAATTCCATGGGTACCCTACTTTTCCGTGGAGTCGTTATCGGCATCGTTGCCGGGTTGCTGGCATTTGGCTGGGCACGAACCTTTGGAGAGCCGCCGGTCAATCAGGCGATTGACTTCGAATCCAAGCTAAACGAGGCCAAGGCCGCTGCGGCAATTGCGGCGGGGAAACCGGTCCCTGAAGATACGGAGATATTTTCTCGAAGCGTACAGAGCGGGATTGGCCTACTGACCGGATTGGTGGCCGTGGGCGCAGGACTCGGCGCGTTGTTTTCGATCCTGTTTGCCTTTGCTAACGGTCGAATCGGGCGATTGCGACCGGGGGCCACCTCGGTGTTGGTCGCGTTCTCGGGCTGGATGTCGGTATATGTGGTACCCGCGCTCAAATATCCGGCCAACCCACCATCGATCGGAGAACCGGACACGATCAAGTATCGAACCGGTCTTTATTTCCTGATGCTGGCAATATCGATTGCCTCAACACTGTCGGCGTGGATGGTGGGAAGGCGGCTGGCGCCTCGCTACGGCGTTTGGAATGCCTCAATCGTCGCAGTGGCCTGCTATCTGCTGGTTCTCGCTGTTTTCTTCTGGGTTCTACCCGGAATCAACGAAGTCCCCGCCGAATTTCCCGCCGTGACGCTATGGAATTTCCGGGTGGCTTCGTTCGGGATCCAGGCGGTGTTGTGGGGTTCGATCGGTGTTTTGTTCGGCTGCCTGGGCGAATGGTCGATCGCCGGGGATCGGCACATTGGAACGATGTTGCCCTCGGGCGGCCCCGGCAAAGACCCCGCACCAAATCGAGCTCGTTAGCAGCGCTACCGCGCTGGGTGTCGGTGCCCTCCTCATGAGCCTCATGCACGCGCGACTGTTCGGCCGCTTCCACGGCGGCAATTCACCAGGACATTGATGAGCGCTTCGCTGGCGGCCGTCTTCCGCTCGTTGCGAGTCTTCAACTATCGGGTGTGGGCAGCGGGCGCGCTGGTCTCCAACGTTGGGACGTGGATGCAGCGTACGGCGCAGGACTGGCTCGTATTCACACAACTCACACGGCACGACGCGTCCGCCGTGGGGATCGTCATGTCGCTCCAATACGGACCGCAGCTCCTCCTGCTACCGTGGACCGGCTTCGTGGCGGACCATGTCAATCAGCGCAAGCTCCTGCTCGTGACCCAAGCGACAATGGGCATTCTTGCCTTGGTGCTGGGCATCCTCACCGTCACCGGCCTCGTGCAGCTTTGGCATGTCTACGTGTTGGCTTTTTTGTTCGGTAGCGCGGCGGCGTTCGATGCGCCCGTGCGCCAGACCTTCGTCGGCGAGCTCGTCGATGATGCGGACCTGTCAAACGCGGTTGCACTCAACTCAACCTCCTTCAACGCCGCGCGAATGGTCGGGCCCGCGGCCTCCGGCGTCGTCATCGCAACAATCGGCACCGGCTGGGCCTTTCTGATCAACGGCGCATCATTCTTTGCGGTGTTGCTCTCGCTCAGCCTGCTCCGTGTCCACGAGCTGCATCCGCACCCGCGGGCGCAGCTCGCGAAAGGCGGCTTCACCAAAGGCTTCCGCTACGCCTGGTCGCATCCGGATCTCAAGGCAACCCTCCTCATGCTGTTCCTCATTGGGACATTCGGGTTGAACTTTCCCATCTTCCTCTCGACCATGGCGGTCGGAGTCTTTCACGCGGATGCGCGTGGATACGGGTTGCTGGCGTCGATCATGGCCGTTGGAACCATGTCGGGCGCTTTGCTCGGTGCGCGCCGCGATAGACCCCAATTCAGATCGTTGCTGCTCAGCGCCGCAGTTTTCGGGCTCGGTTGCGCACTGGCCGCAATCGCTCCGGGTTACTGGTGGTTTGCCGCCGCCCTGGTCGTCATCGGGATCGCTGCATTGACGTTCACCAACACGACCAACAGTCTGATGCAGCTTTCGACGGAGCCCGCCATGCGCGGACGAGTGATGGCGCTTCGTCTCGGTATCGCACTCGGGGGCACGCCGATCGGAGCACCCATGGTGGGCTGGGTAGCCGGACATCTCGGTCCCCGTTGGGCGCTGGGCGTCGGTGCAGCTTCCGGGTTTGGGGCCGCATTGGTGGCCATCGTGGCCTTGAGGCCGCGGAAGAACTAGTACATCACCGCGCAGCGGGAGAAGTTCGAGTTGCCTTTGGCGCTCCCGCCAACGCATGATCACCTGTCATTACGCGATCACGGGCATATCAGAGCAGGACCCCGAAGATCATGCGAGTTTGATTGCCCACGGGCTGATTGCAATCAATCCCGCTTGACACAGATTAACTTTGCGATACAAAGTATCGGTGAGGGTGGCTTTGGCGCAAGTCCTGTCGGAACCTGTATGAGTCATACGCGCGAACAATTCATTAGGTGCGGTTTGTGAACAACAGATGTCAGAGCAGATGGTTCGGCGTGCATGAGGCCAGGCGCCCATGAGGATGAGATTTATTCTCATGAGCATTTGCTTGGCTGTATTTGTACCGGTTCGCGCCGTCTCGTCGCTTGACCTCACGAACTCACATGGTCGCGTTGTGTATTTGGACTTCTGGGCATCGTGGTGCGGGCCGTGCAGACAATCGTTTCCGTGGATGGAGACTATGAAGAGCACCTACGAAGCGCAGGGGCTCGAGATAATTACCGTCAATCTCGATACTGACCGTGCCAATGCAGACAAATTCCTGGAGCAGTTTCATCCAACATTCGACGTGCGCTTCGATCCGAAGGGAAAGCTCGCGGAGCTTTACAAGGTGCAGGGCATGCCCTCGAGTGTGCTGATCGACCGCCATGGCGTGACACGCTTTACTCATGTGGGGTTTCGACCGGTCGATGGTCCAGTCTACGAAGCGCAAGTGCGTGAGCTGTTGGCGGAAAAGTAGCTATCTCAAGGGAGCGTGAAACCATGATCAGTCGCTTGAATCTTGCGTTAGCAATACTGGCTTCGGTGGCCGTCGCCGGCTGCAGCTCTTTGGGCGTCAAGCCTTGGCAGCGCGATGTGCTCGCGCGCGAGGAAATGCAACTCGACTCCGATCCCCTCGATGCGGCCATCGATGATCACCTGTACTTCAGTAAGGAGGCCTCCTCGGGCGGCCGTTCGTATGCGGGTGGCGGCTGCGGATGCAATTGAAGCCAAAATCACCGCCGTCCAAGATGGGGACTGCCCGGAAGCGACTGGTGGCCGCGAGCTGCGCCCTGCTCGGCGCCGGTGCGGCGCGCAGCCAGGAAACCCACATGGCCCCTCCCGACAGCGGGCTGCTGGAGGACTGGTCGGTCGATTCGGCGCTCGCCTATTACCACGAGGACGGCCGCATCCAAGCGATCGAGCCCGTGATCGATGTGGCCAAAATTTTCTCGGACGGGCAGGCGCTCAACCTTAATGTCACTTTCGACGCGCTGTCGGGCGCAAGCCCCAACGGGGCACTCACGAGCCGTACGGCTCAGACGTTTTCATCGCCATCCGGAAAGCTGAAACACCAATACACGACCGCGCCGGGTCAATTGCCCGTCGATCCGGACTATCAAGATGATCGCATCGCGGTGGGCGGCAACTGGACCGTGCCGTTCACTCGAGTGGACCAAGTGAGCGTCGGCGGCAAGTTGTCCGCTGAGGATGACTTCTTCTCGGCCACGGTGAACGCTTCGATCGCCCATGATTTCAACGAGAAAAACACCACGCTCTCGTTTGGCGTCGATAACGAGTTTGATTCGATCCACCCGATCGGCGGTGCACCGGTCCCAGGGAGTGATTATGAGTTAGCCGAAAAGCAGACCGGGGAGAAAACGAAAGACGGGGTCGGGATGCTCCTCGGTTTGACCCAGGTGATGACGCGAAACTGGCTCTCCGAGTTCAATGTCTCGATCGATCGGTTCCATGGGTACCTGAACGATCCCTATAAGTTCACCTCGGTCATCAACAGCGCCGGCGGCACGACTGGATACGAATATGAGAGCCGCCCCGATCAGCGCACGCGCAAGAGCGCTTACTGGGAAAATCGCCTGGGTTGGAGCTCGCAAGTTTCGACCGCCGTGTCGCTCCGCTATATGAGCGATGACTGGGGCGTGCGCTCGGATACGGCCCAACTGCACCTGCGCTGGACATTCGCGAACCGCGAGCGCTATATCGAGCCGACGCTCCGCTGGTATCGCCAGACGGCGGCGGATTTCTATATGCCGTTCATTCTGAACACGGAAAAGCCGACCACCGGCTATCAATCCTCAGATTCCCGGCTGGGGGCATTCCATGCCCTGACGTACGGAGTGAAATACGCACAGAAGCTCCCCGGCCTCGGAAGCCGCCCGGAATCAGAGATCAGTATTCGTGCGGAGTATTATCAGCAGACATTCGATGAGCAAGTGCCAGTACCTGCAGGTTTGCAGGGGCTCGACCTGTATCCAGGCCTCAAGGCAGTCCTGGTTCAGATTGGGTGGCGGTTCTGAGGCATTGACCGGCAGTCGCGCGCGTGTCGCGCGGCGGAGGCGACTCGAAGTGCCTGATGAGGGGTTGATCGTCGAGGCTCGGGGCGAGAATCTCCTGGCGGTCAAGTTTGCCGCAATGGCGAGCCCCTGCGAAGTTCTACTCCCTTTGATGAGTGAGCACGCGGCGCTGGCAATCGGCACGGTCGCGGCGCAGGAGGCTTGGCGTGTCGAAAAGAAGTACAGCCGCTACCGTGACGACAGTGTCACTGCCTGGATCCACGAAAATCGGGGTACGGCCATCGAAGTGGACCCGGAGACGGCTTCGCTGATTGATTTTGCGAGCCAGTGCTTCGATCTGAGCGAAGGTCTTTTCGACATCACCTCGGGCGTGCTGCGCCGTGCGTGGACATTCGATGGGTCGGATCGCGTTCCCCAGGCCGCCGTCATCGAGCGACTCCTGCCCCTGGTGGGTTTCGAGAAACTGCAGTGGCGATCGCCGCATTTGGTGCTGCCGGTGGGAATGGAATTGGATTTCGGCGGCATAGGCAAGGAATATGCCGTTGATCGCGCTTACGAGTTGCTTGCAGCGCGCGACCGGACTCCATTCCTCATCAATTTCGGTGGCGATTTGCGCGCCAATCGTCCTCCATCGCATGGCCCATGGCAGATTGGCATCGAACGGCCGGATACCGACCTAGAGGCAACGATGCTGCTTGATCTGGAATACGGCGCGCTCGCCACGAGCGGTGATTCGCGTCGCTATTTGCTAAGAGACGGCATCCGGTATGGCCACATTTTGAATCCCCTCACGGGTTGGCCGGCTCCCGAATCGCCCCGCTCAATCACGGTTGCGGCGAGCAGTTGTACGGAAGCAGGATTGCTATCGACTGTGGCTATGTTGCACGGCGCTGGGGCACAAGCGTATCTAGACGAACAAGGCGTGCGGTACTGGGTCTTGGACTGACCGCGCGAATGGCGCTTCAGTCGATCGGCGAGTGACGATATACTTGGTACTGCAAAGTATCCTGGATTTCGGGTTCATGGCGTTATTCAAGCATGCGTGAGCGATCCGCGCCCGAGGTTTTTCTTACATTTCTCAAGCTGGGCTTTACGTCGTTCGGTGGTCCCATCGCACACATCGGCTATTTCCGACAAGAGATCGTCGTTCGCCGCCGTTGGGTCGATGACGCCACTTATACGGATCTCGTAGCGCTCTGTCAGTTTCTGCCTGGTCCGGTCAGCAGTCAGGTCGGATTTTCTCTCGGGTTGATCCGGGCTCGGTATTGGGGCGCTCTGGCGGCCTGGGCCGGCTTTACGCTCCCCTCGGCCGTCCTCATGACAGCATTCGCTTATGGCGCCGGCGAACTCAGTAGTCCGATTGGCTTAGGAGCCTTGCACGGACTAAAGCTAGTAGCAGTCGCGATCGTCGCGCAGGCCGTGTGGGGGATGGCAGCCACGCTATGCCCGGACCGGCTGCGCGCATCGATTGGCTGTGTCGCCGCCGTCATCGTCCTCTTGAGCAACTCCTCGATTGCTCAAATCGGCGTGATTCTCCTGGGCGGCATCGCGGGGCTCTGGCTCTGTCGCACCGCGGCCCCGACGATGCAACGGCCGCTAGAGATACCCGTCTCGCGCCGCGTGAGCGTCGTGGCGATGGGGCTATTCTTTGGCCTCCTCGCCGTGCCTCCGATCCTCAGTACACGATCTCAAGGGATCGCACTCTTCGACGCCTTCTACCGATCCGGAGCCTTGGTATTTGGCGGCGGCCATGTCGTGTTACCTTTGTTGAGCAAGGCATTCGTGACCCCCGGCTGGGTGAGCCAGGACTCCTTCCTTGCAGGCTACGGCGCCGTGCAGGCCATGCCAGGGCCCTTGTTCACGTTCGCCGCGTATCTCGGGGCCGTGGGCGAACCCTCGCCGCATGGGATGGCGGGGGCGGCACTGGGAATTGCCGGAATCTTTCTGCCCGGCTTTTTGATCCTCTTGGGCACGATACCGTTCTGGGACATCTTCCGGCGGCGTATCGGTGCACAAGCCGTCATGCGAGGAGTCAACGCGGCAGTCGTTGGACTGCTCGGCGCCTCGCTCTACAGCCTTTTGTGGGCCAACTCCGTTCGATCGCCCGGCGATTTTGCGCTCGCACTCATAGGATTCGTATTGTTGGTCCGTTGGCGCGCTCCACCGCTACTTGTTGTCATCCTCGGCGCACTTGGTGGAATTGCGCTGGCCTGACACATCTTGAATGCGAGTCGGGTGAGGGAAAAATGAACACTCGCGACAGCAGCGTGCCCGATCCGACGATGTGCGAGAGCTTTGGCAACACTGCAATGCGCCCCACGTTCCGAGTCCTCAGCCGTCACCGCCGCTCGAGCCGGGATGCTCCACGCTGATCACCGGACGAAACAGGTATTTTTTAAATACCTGACGATACCCACCTTGGAAGACCAGCCCGCACCCGATGGCGGAGCCTCGCATTTCACGCCAGACGCGGGGCAATTCATACCAGGGTAGTTTCGGGTGAGCATGGTGGGCAATGTGCAGGTTATTGTTCAGGAAAACCAGCGCCCACAACGGATTGCCCTCTACGGCGACCGTACGACGATGTGGTTCGGCGTCGGCGCGATGCTCGACGAAGGAACGAAGCTGCCCCAAGGATACGCTGGGATAGACGACCAAGAGTGCGTAGACGAGCACCGGGATGTGGCACACGCCGACCGTCCATAGCAAAACCATCGAAACCCCCACGGCGTGACGCGTCCATATGATGATGCGGTGCAGATCCCCGGACCAGACGATCCGTGCTTCGCTTGCCCAGAATCTGGCCATTGCAACGGCAGGTCCCAAGATCAGACGCCCTGCCAGAGTGCAGTTGGCTAAATGCAGTGCACGGCCAAGGGGGCCGGCTTGAGAAAATATTCCCGATCGCACGTAAAAAGATTCTGGATCACGAGAGACGTCCGTTAAATGACGTCCTCCGTGACGATGATGCTGCAGGTGGGTTGCACGATAGCTGCCGTACGGCAGCCACAATGATAGCGGTAAACTCGCGAGCATCGCGTTGATGCGTCGCGAGGCCGTAGGATGATCATGGATGGTTTCGTGCTGCAGCGAGCCATACCAGGTGAGCAAAAGAGCGCCCAGCGGCGCTGCGATCAAGACCGGGATGCGAAGGAAGAACCAGGTCAACAGGATAAACCCGCCGTAGGTGGCAACCGCGACGAATATCGTGGGGATATCGAGGCGCCGGCGACCCGGACTCGCCGTCACGCGTGGCAAGGCAGGTCCCGAGTCCTGAAAAAGGGACGGTGTAGTGGTCTCTCGGGTCTGCGATACGATCATCGCGCCATCAAAACCAACTCCCGTGTTCACTGCCAATAACAGTTTGTTATTTCCAGATACCTTCACACGAACCTTGGACCCTCGGTGCACGAGGCCTGCCTGGGGAGCATGAGCTTGTGCCAATCCGGCATTTGAAGGATCCTGTTGCTCCGTCTTAGTCTAGATGGGATGAGGGCACCGGCAACGCGTCCGGACACTCCTGTAGTTTGCACCGTACGCCGCTGACGGCACCGAACATACACCGGGGAACATGGGATGACTCACTTTGACGAGAAGCGCGCCGGCCTACGACTCGCGCGAGCGATTTCCGTCGCCCTAGGGTTCGCCACGGCCGCGAGCGGCTGGGCACAGACGACTGCTACCCCACCTGTCGGGAACGCCGGACCACCCGCGGCCGGCAATGCCGACATCGAGGAGATCGTGGTCACGGCGACTCGCCGGACAGAGAACTTGCAGAACGTGCCCATCGCCATCACGGTGCTCACGGGTACTGCCTTGCAACAGCTCAATGTGCAAACATTGGACGACTATGTGAAGTACCTGCCTAGCGTCACCATCACGGGATTTGGTCCAGGACAGAACGAAATCTACATGCGCGGCCTCTCGACCAGCCACGACGGTGCCCAGGTATCCGGCGGGTACGCGCAATTTCCCAATGTCGCGGTGTACCTCGATGATCAGTCTGTGCAACTGCCCGGGCGCAATCTGGACGTCTATGCCGCCGACATGGAACGCATCGAAGTGCTCGAAGGACCGCAAGGAACGCTGTATGGCGCCGGCGCGCAGGCGGGTGCGATTCGCTACATCACCAACAAGCCGAA
>Ga0116129_1000658_pt1 | contig 20962 bp, 11 predicted proteins | sample June2015DPH_17_2_FD_89732 | JGI IMG/M metagenome (GOLD analysis project Ga0116129, IMG submission 89732) | Peatland microbial communities from SPRUCE experiment site at the Marcell Experimental Forest, Minnesota, USA - June2015DPH_17_10 | ecosystem: Environmental > Terrestrial > Soil > Wetlands...
CGAAATGAGAGGCCACGATGGCGCAACAGACGTTCACCGGTCGCAAACGCGTTCGCAAGTTTTTCGGACACATCAAGGAAGTCGCAGAGATGCCGAACCTCATCGAGGTTCAGAAGGCGTCCTATGACCAGTTCCTGATGGTGGACGAGCCGCCGGGCGGCCGGCTCGATGAGGGCTTGCAGGCGGTTTTCCGCTCGGTGTTCCCGATCTTGGATTTCTCGGGCACCTCGATGCTGGAATTCGTGCGCTATGAATTCGAGCCGCCGAAATATGACGTCGACGAGTGCCGCCAGCGCGGCATGACCTTTGCCGCGCCGCTGAAGGTGACGCTGCGCCTGATCGTATTCGATATCGATGAGGAAACCGGCGCGAAGTCGGTGAAGGACATCAAGGAGCAGGACGTCTACATGGGCGACATTCCGCTCATGACGATGAACGGCACCTTCATTGTCAACGGCACCGAGCGCGTCATCGTCTCCCAGATGCACCGTTCGCCCGGCGTGTTCTTCGACCACGACAAGGGCAAGACGCATTCTTCCGGCAAGCTGTTGTTTGCTGCGCGCGTGATTCCCTATCGCGGCTCCTGGCTCGACATCGAGTTCGACGCCAAGGACATCGTCTATGCGCGTATCGATCGCCGCCGCAAGATTCCGGTGACCTCGCTGATGTTCGCGCTCGGGCTCGACGGCGAGCAGATCCTTTCGACGTTCTACAAGAAAATCAGCTACAAGCGCGCCAAGGAAGGCTGGCGTGTGCCGTTCGATGCCACCCGTTTCCGCGGCTACTCGACGGTCAACGATCTGATCGACGCCGATACCGGCAAGGTGGTGCTGGAAGCCGGCAAGAAGCTCACCGTGCGCGCCGCGCGCCAACTCCAGGAAAAGGGGCTGAAGGCGCTTCGCATGTCGGATGAGGAACTGGTCGGCAACTATCTCGCCGAGGACCTCGTCAATCCGAAGACCGGCGAAATCTATTCCGAAGCCGGTGAAGAGATTACCGACAAGCTTTTGAAGGTGCTGAACGAGCAGGGCTACAAGGAACTGCCGATCCTCGACATCGACCATGTCAATGTCGGCCCCTATGTCCGCAACACGCTGCATGCCGACAAGAACATGACGCGTGAAGACGCGCTGTTCGACATCTATCGCGTGATGCGTCCGGGTGAGCCGCCGACGCTGGATTCGGCGCAGGCCATGTTCCAGTCGCTGTTCTTCGACAGCGAGCGCTACGACCTTTCCGCGGTCGGCCGCGTCAAGATGAACATGCGTCTCGATCTCGACGCGCCGGACACGCAGCGTACGCTCCGCAAGGAGGACATCCTCTCGGTCATCAAGACGCTGGTCGACCTGCGCGACGGCAAGGGCGAAATCGATGACATCGACCATCTCGGCAACCGCCGGGTGCGCTCGGTCGGCGAATTGATGGAAAACCAGTACCGCATCGGTCTGTTGCGAATGGAGCGCGCGATCAAGGAGCGCATGTCGAGTGTCGATATCGACACCGTGATGCCGCAGGACCTGATCAACGCGAAGCCGGCAGCGGCCGCCGTGCGCGAGTTCTTCGGTTCGTCGCAGCTGTCTCAGTTCATGGACCAGACCAACCCGTTGTCGGAGATCACCCACAAGCGCCGCCTGTCGGCGCTTGGACCCGGCGGTCTGACCCGCGAGCGTGCCGGCTTCGAGGTGCGCGACGTGCATCCGACGCATTACGGCCGCATCTGCCCGATCGAAACGCCGGAAGGCCCGAACATCGGTCTGATCAATTCGCTGGCGACGTTCGCGCGCGTCAACAAATACGGCTTCGTCGAGACGCCCTATCGCAAGGTCAAGGACGGCCGGGTCACCGACGAGGTGATCTATCTGTCCGCGATGGAGGAGGGCCGTCATCACGTGGCGCAGGCCAACGTGGCGCTCGACAACCGTGGCCGCTTCACCGACGATCTCGTGGTCTGCCGCCATGCCGGCGACGTGCTCATGATCGCGCCGGACAAGGTCGACTACATGGACGTGTCGCCGAAACAGCTCGTTTCGGTTGCAGCCGCCCTGATCCCGTTCCTGGAGAACGACGACGCCAACCGCGCGCTGATGGGCTCGAACATGCAGCGTCAGGCCGTGCCTCTGGTGCGCGCCGAAGCGCCGTTCGTCGGCACCGGCATGGAAGGCGTGGTCGCACGCGATTCGGGGGCTGCGATCGCCGCTCGCCGTACCGGCGTGATCGACCAGATCGACGCCACCCGTATCGTGATCCGCGCTACCGAGGATCTCGACCCCACCAAGTCGGGCGTCGATATCTACCGGCTGATGAAGTATCAGCGCTCCAACCAGTCGACCTGCATCAACCAGCGTCCGCTGGTGAAGGTTGGTGACGTCGTCAAGAAGGGCGACATCATTGCCGACGGCCCCTCGACCGATCTCGGCGAGCTCGCGCTCGGCCGTAACGTGCTGGTCGCGTTCATGCCGTGGAACGGCTACAACTTCGAAGACTCGATCCTGCTCTCCGAGCGGATCGTGAAGGACGACGTCTTCACCTCGATCCACATCGAGGAGTTCGAGGTGATGGCCCGCGATACCAAGCTCGGCCCTGAGGAAATCACCCGCGACATTCCGAACGTTTCGGAAGAAGCTCTGAAGAACCTCGACGAAGCCGGTATCGTCTATATCGGCGCGGAAGTGCGCGCCGGCGACATCCTGGTCGGCAAGATCACGCCGAAGGGCGAGAGCCCGATGACGCCGGAAGAAAAGCTGCTCCGCGCCATCTTCGGCGAAAAGGCTTCGGATGTCCGTGATACCTCGCTGCGCGTGCCGCCGGGCGTGCAAGGCACGATCGTGGAAGTGCGCGTCTTCAACCGTCACGGCGTCGACAAGGACGAACGTGCGCTGGCAATCGAGCGGGAAGAGATCGAGCGTCTGGCCAAGGACCGCGACGACGAACAGGCGATCCTCGACCGCAACGTGTATAGCCGCTTGGCCGAGCTTCTCGAGAACCGTCAGGGCATCGCAGGCCCGAAGGGCTTCAAGAAGGACACCAAGATCACGCGTGCCGTGCTCGAGGAGCATCCGCGCTCGCAGTGGTGGATGTTTGCTTCGCCCAACGACAAGCTGATGGCCGAAATCGAGGCGATGCGGAAGCAGTACGACGAGTCGAAGAAGGGGCTTGAACAGCGCTTCCTCGACAAGGTTGAGAAGCTGCAGCGTGGCGACGAGTTGCCGCCCGGCGTGATGAAGATGGTCAAGGTCTTCGTCGCGGTGAAGCGCAAGATTCAGCCGGGCGACAAGATGGCCGGCCGCCATGGCAACAAGGGTGTGGTCTCCAAGATCGTTCCGATCGAGGACATGCCGTTCCTCGAGGACGGAACGCACGCCGACATCGTGCTCAATCCGCTCGGCGTGCCTTCGCGCATGAACGTCGGGCAGATTCTCGAAACCCATCTCGGCTGGGCCTGTGCCGGTCTCGGCAAGCGCATCGGCCAGACGATCGACGCCTACTACAGCAAGCAGGACGTCAAGCCGCTGAAGGAGACCTTGAAAAAGATCTACGGCGATGAAGAGACGATCAAATCGCTCAACGACAGCGAATTGCTCGAACTCGGCCGTAATCTCAGCCATGGCGTGCCGATCGCAACGCCGGTGTTCGATGGCGCCAAGGAAGCCGACATCGAGGAGATGCTGAAGCTCGCAGGGTTGGACGCCTCGGGTCAGTCGACCGTCTACGACGGACGGACGGGTGACGCCTTCGACCGCAAGGTGACGGTGGGCTACATCTATATGCTCAAGCTGCACCATCTCGTCGACGACAAGATCCATGCGCGTTCGATCGGTCCGTACTCGCTCGTCACCCAGCAACCGCTGGGCGGCAAGGCGCAGTTCGGCGGCCAGCGCTTCGGCGAAATGGAGGTCTGGGCGCTGGAAGCCTACGGCGCCGCCTACACCTTGCAGGAAATGCTGACGGTGAAGTCGGACGACGTCGCCGGCCGCACCAAGGTGTACGAAGCCATCGTTCGCGGCGACGACACGTTCGAGGCGGGTATCCCCGAGTCCTTCAACGTGCTGGTCAAGGAAATGCGTTCGCTCGGCCTCAACGTCGACCTGCACAATTCGAAGGTCGGCGCGACGCCGACCTCGGAGGCAGCCGAGTAGGAATGAACGTTGCACCCGGCGCGGTTTCGCGCCGGGCATTTGCGGCCCGCGCTTTTTGAAAAGGGCGCGCGTGGCTGAACAGGGAATTCGAATTTGCTGCCGGTGACGGCCGGCACGCGAGGAGAAGACGATGAACCAAGAAATTATGAATCTGTTCAATCCGACGACGCCGGCCCAGGTCTTCGACCAGATCCGGATTTCGATCGCGTCGCCGGAAAAGATTCTGTCGTGGTCTTACGGCGAAATCAAGAAGCCGGAGACTATCAACTACCGCACCTTCAAGCCGGAGCGCGATGGTCTGTTCTGCGCGCGCATCTTCGGGCCGATCAAGGACTACGAGTGCCTGTGCGGCAAGTACAAGCGGATGAAGTACAAGGGCATCATCTGCGAAAAGTGCTCGGTCGAAGTGACCTTGTCGCGCGTCCGGCGCGAGCGCATGGGTCACATCGAACTGGCCGCGCCCGTCGCCCATATCTGGTTCCTGAAGTCGCTGCCGTCCCGTATCGGCCTTTTGCTCGATATGACGCTGAAGGATCTCGAGCGGATTCTCTATTTTGAATATTACGTCGTGCTTGAGCCGGGCCTGACCGCGCTCAAGGACCGTCAGCTCTTGTCGGAAGACGAGTATCTGAAGGCGCAGGACGAATACGGCCAGGATTCCTTTACCGCCATGATCGGCGCGGAGGCGATCCGCGAACTGTTGAAGGGCCTTGAGCTCGAGAAGCTCGAGAGCTCCTTGCGGGCCGAGATGCACGAGACCGACTCCGACATCAAGCACAAGAAGCTCGCCAAGCGGCTGAAGATCGTCGAGGCGTTCCGCTATTCCGGCAACAAGCCGGAGTGGATGATCCTGACCGTGGTGCCGGTGATTCCGCCGGACCTGCGGCCGCTGGTGCCGCTCGATGGCGGCCGCTTTGCGACCTCGGACCTCAATGACCTCTACCGCCGCGTCATCAACCGCAACAACCGCTTGAAGCGGCTGATGGAGCTGCGCGCGCCCGACATCATCATCCGCAACGAAAAGCGCATGTTGCAGGAAGCGGTCGACGCCCTGTTCGACAACGGCCGCCGCGGCCGTGTCATCACCGGCGCCAACAAGCGTCCGCTGAAGTCGCTCGCCGACATGCTCAAGGGCAAGCAGGGCCGTTTCCGCCAGAACCTGCTCGGCAAGCGCGTCGACTATTCCGGCCGTTCGGTGATCGTGGTCGGTCCCGAGCTGCGCCTGCATCAGTGCGGCCTGCCGAAGAAGATGGCGCTCGAGCTGTTCAAGCCCTTCATCTATTCCCGGCTTGACGCCAAGGGTCTGTCGACCACGGTGAAGCAGGCCAAGAAGCTGGTTGAGAAGGAGCGTCCCGAAGTCTGGGATATCCTCGACGAGGTGATCCGCGAGCATCCAGTGCTGCTCAACCGCGCGCCGACGCTGCATCGCCTTGGCATTCAGGCGTTCGAGCCGGTCCTGATCGAAGGCAAGGCGATCCAGCTTCACCCGCTGGTTTGCGCCGCGTTCAACGCCGACTTCGACGGCGACCAGATGGCCGTGCACGTTCCGCTGTCGCTGGAAGCGCAGCTCGAAGCGCGCGTGCTGATGATGTCGACCAACAACATCCTGCACCCTGCGAACGGTCAGCCGATCATCGTGCCGTCGCAGGACATCGTGCTCGGCCTCTACTATCTCTCGATCATGCGCGAGGGGCTGCCCGGCGAGGGCAAGCTCTATGGCGAGATGTCCGAGATCGAGCATGCGCTGCACTCGAAGGTCATCCACCTGCATACCAAGATCAAGTATCGCTGGGTCGGCGTCGGCGAGGATGGCAAGCAGGTCAAGCGCTGGATTGAAACCACCGCCGGCCGCGTGATGCTCGGCAACGTGCTGCCGAAGTCGCCGAAGACTTCGTTCGACATCATCAACAAGCTGATGACCAAGCGCGAAATCTCGGGCGTGATCGATCAGGTCTATCGCCATTGTGGCCAGAAGGAGACGGTGATCTTCTGCGACCGCATCATGGCGCTCGGCTTCTACAATGCGTTCAAGGCCGGCATTTCCTTCGGCAAGGACGACATGGTGGTGCCGCACGGCAAGTGGAAGATCGTGGATACCACGCGCACGCTCGCAAAGGATTTCGAGCAGCAATACAATGACGGCCTGATCACCCATGGCGAGAAGTACAACAAGGTGGTCGACGCCTGGTCGAAGGCGACCGAGGAAATCGCCAAGGAGATGATGAAGGAAATCTCCTCGACCAAGAAGAACTCCAAGGGGGTCGAGGCCGACATCAACTCGATCTACATGATGGCGCACTCCGGTGCGCGCGGTTCGCCGGCGCAGATGCGCCAGCTCGCCGGCATGCGCGGGCTGATGGCCAAGCCGTCGGGCGAAATCATCGAGACGCCGATCATTTCCAACTTCAAGGAAGGCCTCTCGGTGCTCGAATACTTCAACTCGACCCACGGCGCCCGCAAGGGCCTCGCGGATACCGCGTTGAAGACCGCCAACTCCGGCTACCTGACCCGGCGTCTCGTCGACGTGGCGCAGGACTGCATCATCACGCAGGACGATTGCGGCACCAAGCTCGGCATCAAGATGCGCGCCATCATCGATGCCGGCACCGTGGTGGCTTCGCTGGCCTCGCGCATCCTCGGCCGCACCGCGGGTGAGGATCTGCGCGATCCCGCGACCAACAAGGTCGTGGTCAAGCGCGGCACGCTGATGGAGGAGACTCATGTCGACGCCATCCAGCAGGCTGGCATCCAGGAAGTGAAGATCCGCTCGGCCCTGACCTGCGAACTCGTCAACGGCATCTGCGGCAAGTGCTACGGCCGCGATCTGGCCCGCGGCACGCCGGTCAACCATGGCGAGGCAGTCGGCGTCATCGCGGCGCAGTCGATCGGTGAGCCCGGTACCCAGCTGACGATGCGCACCTTCCACATCGGTGGTGCGGCGCAGATCAACGAGCAGTCCTTCGTTGAATCGAACTTCGACGGCAAGGTGACCATCAAGAACAAGGCGATCGCCAAGAACAGCGAAGGCCACCTGGTCGCGATGGTCCGCAACATGGTCGTTGCGATCTCGGATGCGGACGGGACGGAGCGTGCGACACACCGTATCCAGTACGGTGCGCGCATGCACGTCGACGAAGGCGACACCATCAAGCGCGGCCAGCGTATCGCCGAGTGGGATCCCTATACCCGCCCGGTGCTGACCGAAGTCGAAGGCACGATCGGATTCGAGGATCTGGTCGAGGGTCAGTCGATCTCGGAAACGCTCGACGAGTCCACCGGTATCGCCAAGCGTGTCGTCATCGACTGGCGCTCGACGCGGGGCGGCGCCGATCTGCGCCCGGCGATCGTCATCAAGGGCAAGGACGGCAAGGTCCTCAAGCTCGCGCGTGGCGGTGAAGCCCGCTACATGCTGTCGGTCGACGCCATTCTGTCAGTCGACGTCGGTGCCAAGGTCAAGAACGGGGACATCCTGGCGCGTATCTCCACCGAGAGCGCCAAGACCCGTGACATCACGGGCGGTCTGCCGCGCGTGGCCGAACTGTTCGAGGCCCGCAAGCCAAAGGATGCGGCGATCATCGCCGAGATCGCCGGCACCATCCGCTTCGGCCGGGATTACAAGAACAAGCGTCGTATCTCGATCGAGCCGATGGACAAGAGCGAGGAGACGCGTGAGTACCTGATCCCGAAGGGCAAGCACATCCACCTGCAGGACGGCGATATCGTCGAAAAGGGCGACTTCATCGTCGAGGGCAATCCCGCTCCGCACGACATCCTGGCGATCAAGGGCATCGAGGAACTCGCGGCCTATCTGGTCAACGAAATCCAGGAGGTCTACCGGCTGCAAGGCGTGCTCATCAACGACAAGCACATCGAGGTGATTGTCCGTCAGATGTTGCAGAAGGTGGAAATCACCGACCAGGGCGATACCGACATGATCTCGGGCGAGCAGATCGACAAGATCGAGTTCGACCAGCTCAACGCCAAGGCGAAGGAGGAGGGCAAGAAGGCCGCCACGGGAACGCCGGTTCTGCTCGGCATCACCAAGGCGAGCTTGCAGACCCGCTCGTTCTTCTCGGCTGCCTCGTTCCAGGAGACCACCCGCGTGCTCACCGAAGCTGCCGTCAACGGCAAGGTGGACCCGCTGGAAGGCCTCAAGGAAAACGTCATTGTCGGCCGCCTGATACCGGCCGGCACCGGCGCCTCGATGGCGAAGATTCGCGAAGTCGCCATGAAGCGCGACAAGCTGATCCTCGACGAGCGCGAAAAGCAGAGCGCGATCGTGCCGGCGGCGCCGGAAGTCGAGCCGTTGGCGTTGCCGCCAGCCGAATAGGCCGGAAAAGCAGCCCGCAAGATTACGGAAAGACCGGCGAAAGCCGGTCTTTTTTTGCTATTTTATGACTATTCTGCTTCCTTGGGCGCGCCCGTTCATCTTCCCTTCAGGGAAAAAAGCGCTTCTTCTCAAGCAACTTAGTTCGGCGTCTGGGGGCAGGCGACCGACGACGGCGGGGGCCGGAAATAACCGGAAACATATGGACTTGGCAATTGTAGGCGGCGGGCCTGGCGGCCTGATGAGCGCGTGGTACCTCAAGCGAAAACTGGGTGACCTGTGCCGCGTCACGGTTTTTGAAGCGTCCGATCGCCTGGGAGGCAAGGTCCTCACCGGCCGCTTCGATTCTGCGTCCGCGATTTATGAGGCCGGCGTTGCCGAGATCTACGACTACTCGATGACCGGTCCCGATCCCCTGCGGGAGCTGATTCAGCATTTCGGCCTGCAAACCATACAGATGGACGCCGAACAGGTTCTTCTCGACGGCGAACTGCTCAACGACGTCCCCGGCATGCGCCGTAAATACGGAGCCAGGACGGCCGACGCCATCGAAGCATTCCGCCAACGTTGCAGCCAGATGGTGTCGCCGATCGAATATTACGAAGGCATCGGCGCCCGCGACAACGAACATCCCTGGGCCTATGTCACGGCGGAAGAGCTGCTCGACCGCGAGGTCGATGACCCGACCGCCAGACGTTTCTTCAAGGTGATGGCGCGCTCGGATATTGCGACCGAGAGCCACAACACCAATGGCCTCAATGCGCTGAAGAATTTCGTGATGGATGTCGAAGGCTATATCGGCCTCTATTCGATCCAGAACGGCAACGAGCAGTTGATCGAATGCCTGAAGGAAGAGGTCGACGCCGATATTCAGCTTAATCATCGCGTTCTCAAGGTCGGCAAGACGGAGAGCGGCCGCTATCAGCTCAACATGATGAACGGCAAGGGGCCGGAGACGCGGGATTTCGATCTGGTCCTGATGTGCCTGCCGCACTCCTGGCTGGCGACCATGGGCTGGGACGGCGAGGACTTGCGCCGATCGATGGTCAAGCACGTCGCTTATTTCGACCGGCCCGCGCATTATTTGCGGGTTTCGATCCTGTTCGATTCGCCGTTCTGGGGCGACAAGATCCCGGGCTCCTGGTTCATGTCGGAAGCCTTTGGCGGCTGCTGCGTCTACAACGAAGGCTCGCGCCACGACGTCGGCCGTCACGGCGTTCTCAACTGGCTGATCGCCGGCTCCGACGCGCTCGCCTTTGCCAATCTCGACGACAAGGCGCTGATCGATGCCGCGCTTAAATCATTGCCGGCGTCGCTGGGTGATGCGCGCGCCCATTTCATCGAGGGCAAGACCCATCGCTGGCTGTCGTCGGTCAACGCCTTGCCCGGCGGCATGCCGGCGCGCGACGTGATGACCAACCACCGCCCGGAGCCCAAGCAGCATCCCGGTCTCGTTGTGGTCGGCGATTATCTCTTCGATTCGACGCTGAACGGTTTGCTCGATTCTTCAGACGCGGCGACCGACATTATCCTGACCGAAATGATGCGGCTGCGCCGTGCGCGCGGAGCGAACGGCCAACCGCTGTCCGACAAGATCGATCGCGACTATTTCGAGAATTACCGCGGGCTTGGACCCTATCGTGAGGCCTGGAGCCAGTTTACCGATCCTGCTCTTCTGATGAATCTCATCAAGGTCGTCTGGAACCGGACGAAAGGCTATCGGCTGCTGGTGGCGGGGTCAGCGAGCGGCGAGCTTGTCGGCGCATTGCGCGCCAGCGGGGTGGATGCCTGGGGCATCGAGAACAACCGCGCGATCCACGCCAAGACGCCGAAGGAATTAAAAAAGTTCAACAGGCTTGGCTCGATCGTCGATCTGCCGTTCAAGGACGGGGAATTCGATTTCGTATTCGAGACCAGCCTTTGCCACGTCGCGGAAAAGCGCGTGGCCAAGGCCATTCGCGAACTCAACCGCGTCGTCAAGACCGGCCTCCTGTTCGGCTCGGTGACGTCGGATATGCCGGCTGCCTTGATCGATCGTTATGATCTGTTGCGTGGGGTCAGGAAGCTCGGCACCTGGTGGGAATGGTCTGAGCTTTTCTTCAACAATGGTTTTGATCTCTCGATGAATCGCCGCGATTGCACCGATGCGCTGTGGGTGGCGACGCTTGCTGCCAACAAGGGGCCCGGCCAGTGGTATGCCGACTCCGACAGTCTGCGATATTCGTTCTTCGACAAGATCGAAGACGATGATGAACGGTAAGGCTGCCTATACCCGTTATTTTTATTGAATACGCGCTGATCGCATAAAATAAAGAGCGTAACACGTTCCTCATTCTTTGCGGTCATGCCGGCCGTGCAGCATCGGTTGGTTTCATGGCTTTAAGACCTTCCTCGTCGGGTGAACCTGCCGCAGCATCCGCAGCCGATTCCGCTGTCTTGGAGGCCGACAAGAAGCTCGCAGCCGGCGACAAGATGCTGCCGCTCGAAGACGACGAAGAAGGCGAGGGCGACGAGCTTGAGCTCGACGACGAGGAGGATGAGGAACTCACGGTTTATACAGCCAGGGAAGCCGCTGGAGCGCTGGCGACGATTTACGGTTTCGTCAAACCCTTCCTGAAGAATTACAAGAAGCTGATTGCATTGATCAGCCTCGGCGTCCTGATCGAGACGCTGTTCAACGTCATCATGCCGCTGAGTCTGAAGTTCCTGATCGACGATGCGCTTGGCGAAGAGGATTTCGAGGCGCTGATCAAGATCCTCTCGGTTCTGGCGGTGGCCGGCATCGTTACCTCGATCGTCGCGGTCTGGTATGAACGTCTGGACGCAAGGCTCGCAGCTTCGTTGATTTCCGACGTGCGGACGCGATTGTTTGAACACGTCCAGAATTTGCCCGCCGCCTTCTTTGCGCGCACCAAACGCGGCGAAATCCTGTCGCGGTTTTCGGTCGATATGTCGGCGTTCGAGGGAACCGTCAAAAGTTTTGCCAACAGCGCCACACTGCCATTCTGCGAATTGATCGCCGGCATCATTCTGATGCTGTTCCTGAACTGGCAGTTAGCGGCGATTTCGCTGCTGGTGTTCCCGATCACGCTGATCGGCCCACGCATCCTCACGCCCAAAGCCGTGCAGGCCAATTACGAGCAGAAACTCAACGAGGCCACGCTGCTCGGCATGGTGCAGGAAAGCATTGCGACCCAGGCGGTCGTCAAGGCTTTCATGCTCCAGCGCAAGACGCTGGGCTGGTTCACCATGCGCAACGACGATACGCGGCGGAAAATCGCCGCCGCTGCATTTCTCTCCACCATGGTCGAACGCACCGTGACCATCTCGGTATTGTTGCTGCACCTCGTGGTGCTGGCGACCGGCGCCTACCTCGCCACCAAGGGCCAGATCACGGTCGGAACCTTCGTCACGTTCGAGAGCGCGTTCTGGGAGGTGTCCTACAACATCGCCAACATCATGCATTTCATTCCGGTTTCGATCTCGTCGGCGGCCGCCGTGCGTCACATCCAGGAATTGCTGGATGAGCCGACCCGTGGTGCGGATCGTCCCGGCGCGCCCGATTTGCCGCGCGTCACCCACGACATCTCCTTCGAGCGCGTGACTTTTCAGTATGAGGGGAGCCAGACCCCGGTTCTCGACGGCTTCAGCCTCCAGCTCGATGTCGGCAAGACCATCGCCGTTGTCGGCCCGAGCGGTTCGGGCAAGAGCACACTGCTCAACCTGATCCTGCGCCTTTACGTTCCGGACGAGGGGCGCGTCAGCATCGATGGCGTGGATATCCGCAAAGTCACCCGCGAATCGTTGCGGCGAAACATGGCGGTGGTGTTCCAGGAGAACATGCTGTTCAACATGTCGATCCGCGAGAACATTCGGTTGGGCAAGGAAGGCGCGACAGACAAGGAAGTGGAGGAGGCGGCCCGCAAGGCCGAAATCCACCGCTACATCATGAGCCTTCCCCAAAAATACGACACGCCGGTCGGCGAGCGCGGCGACACTCTGTCGGGCGGCCAGCGCCAGCGTATAGCGATTGCGCGCGCCATCGTCCGCGATCCGTCGATCCTTCTGCTGGACGAGGCGACCTCGGCGCTCGACCAGACCACGGAAGCGGCCATCAACAAGACCCTGATGAAGCTGGCCAGGGGCCGGACCATGATTTTCTCGACTCATCGGCTGGCTTCGGTGGTCGACATGGACGAGATCATCGTGATTTCCGGCGGCAAGGCCATCGAACGCGGCTCTCATGCCGAGCTGCTGGCGGCGAATGGGATGTATCGCCAGCTCTGGGACGACCAGAGCGTCAAGCCGCATGAGGCTGCGGATCAGGATGATGACGAAGACGATGAGGATGACGAGGATTAAGGTTGCCAGGCAGCCTTGAACGGTGCCCGGCGTCATATGGACCGACCGAAGGTCCATTCATGGTAACTAAATACCAAAAACGACTGTGGCTTCGCTCTCGCGGAGCGGCTTCGCAAACCGCTCCGGGCTGCTGGCGCCGAAGCTGATGAGTTGCTTGCGGCGAGCTCCAGAAGTGCTTCATCCCACGTTGTTTAGCCTTGACTTGGCTATCCTGCGCCGATAGAACCCGCGCACTCAACGACAGGCGGTGAGCTTCGCTTGCGTCGGAACGGACCACCCTTTCGGCCTTTTGTTTATGGGCTGAAGACGGGCACCAACCTCGACGAATGTCGCTCAAACGCTGTCGAATATAGCTAGTCACTGCCGTATCGATCTCGGTTTTCGTGGGTACGTTCCCTCGGAATCGATCGGGTGCATGACCTCAGGTGTTGTTTCGATCGGTTTACGCTGATTGGAGATAGCTTGAGGTCCTCTGTGGTGTCGAAGCGCTTTCTGCTCAGGGATGAGCGGTTGGCGCGATTTCGCTTTGCGCGGTTCTTTTCGCGGAAAGCGGGGTGAGGGGACCTCCGGTCCTGAACGAATTTCGCGAAGCCGTTTCGGTTTCGCATGAACTAAAGGGTGAAGGCTGACATGCCGACGATCAACCAGCTGATCGCAAGTCCACGCGTCGTACAGAAGTCGCGCAAGAAGGTGCCGGCGCTGCAGCAGTCGCCGCAGAAGCGCGGTGTCTGTACGCGCGTCTACACCACGACCCCGAAGAAGCCGAACTCGGCGCTCCGCAAGGTCGCCAAGGTGCGCCTGACCAACGGCTTCGAGGTCATCGGCTACATCCCGGGCGAAGGCCACAACCTTCAGGAACACTCGGTGGTCATGATCCGCGGCGGCCGCGTCAAGGATTTGCCCGGCGTGCGCTACCACATTCTCCGCGGCGTCCTCGATACGCAGGGCGTCAAGAACCGTAAGCAGCGCCGTTCGAAGTACGGCGCCAAGCGTCCGAAATAATCGGGAACAGATTAGATGTCGCGCCGCCATTCCGCTGAAAAACGTGAAGTGCTTCCGGATCCCAAGTTCGGAAACATCATTATTACGAAGTTCATGAACTCGGTGATGTACGCCGGGAAGAAGTCGGTCGCCGAAGGCATCGTCTACGGCGCGCTCGGCATGATCGAAGCCAAGACCAAGCAGAGCCCGCTCACGGTGTTCGAGCAGGCGCTGGAAAACGTGATGCCGACCATCGAAGTCCGCTCGCGCCGCGTCGGTGGTGCCACCTATCAGGTGCCGGTGGAAGTGCGCTCGGTTCGCCGCCAGGCACTTGGGATTCGCTGGCTGATCACGGCAGCGCGTGAGCGCAACGAGAAGACGATGACCGAGCGGCTGTCGGCCGAACTGCTCGACGCGTCGAACGGCAGGGGGAACGCCGTCAAGAAGCGTGAAGACGTGCACCGGATGGCGGAAGCCAACCGCGCCTTCTCGCACTATCGCTGGTAACGGCGAAACATCAGGATTTTAAGGAACAGACCATGCCCCGCGTTCATGCCATAGAGGACTACCGCAACTTCGGTATCATGGCGCATATCGATGCCGGCAAGACCACGACCACCGAGCGCATCCTCTATTACACCGGCAAGAGCCACAAGATCGGCGAAGTGCACGAAGGTGCTGCGACGATGGACTGGATGGAGCAGGAGCAGGAACGCGGCATCACCATCACCTCGGCCGCGACCACCGCATTCTGGGACGGCAAGCGGCTGAACATCATCGATACCCCCGGCCACGTCGACTTCACGATTGAAGTCGAGCGTTCGCTGCGTGTGCTCGACGGCGCGGTATGCGTTCTCGATTCCAACCAGGGCGTGGAGCCGCAGACCGAGACGGTGTGGCGCCAGGGCGATAAGTACAAGGTTCCGCGCATCGTCTTCGCCAACAAGATGGACAAGACCGGCGCTGACTTTTTCAAGTGCCTGGCCGACATCGTCGACCGCCTCGGCGCCAAGCCGATCGCGATCCAGCTTCCGATCGGTGCCGAGAACAACTTCAAGGGTCTCGTGGACCTCGTGAAGATGAAGGGCATCATCTGGAACGACGAATCGCTCGGCGCGAAATTCGACTATGTCGATATTCCCGAAGATCTCGTCGATCAGGCCAAGGAATACCGCGAGAAGATGGTGGAAGCCGCCGTCGAGCTCGACGACGACGCCCTGGCTGCCTTCCTCGACGGCAACGAGCCGGATGAAGCGACGCTGAAGCGGCTGATCCGCAAGGCGGTTCTGACCGGCGCCTTCTATCCCGTGCTGTGCGGCTCGGCGTTCAAGAACAAGGGCGTGCAGCCGCTGCTCGACGCTGTGGTCGACTATCTGCCGTCGCCGGTCGACGTGCCCGCGATCAAAGGCACCGACGAAGACGGCAACGAAATCGTCCGCAAGGCCGACGACAAGGAGCCGCTCGCGCTGCTGGCGTTCAAGATCATGGACGACCCCTTTGTCGGCACCATCACCTTCTGCCGCATCTATTCCGGTACGCTGATATCGGGCACCGGCGTCGTCAATTCGACGCGTGACCGCAAGGAACGCATCGGCCGCATGTTGCTGATGCATGCCAACAACCGCGAAGACATCAAGGAAGCCTATGCCGGCGACATCGTCGCGCTGGCGGGCCTGAAGGAAGCGCGCACCGGTGACACGTTGTGCGATCCGAACAAGCCGGTGATTCTGGAAAAGATGGAATTCCCCGAGCCGGTCATCGAAATCGCGATCGAGCCGAAGTCGAAGGCCGATCAGGAAAAGCTCGGCGTGGCGCTGGCGAAGCTTGCTGCGGAAGATCCCTCGTTCCGCGTGTCGACCGATCAGGAGTCGGGCCAGACCATCCTCAAGGGCATGGGCGAACTCCATCTCGACATCAAGGTCGATATCCTCAGGCGAACCTACAAGGTCGACGCCAATATCGGCGCGCCGCAGGTGGCGTTCCGTGAGCGCGTCACCCAGCGGGTAGAGCACAGCTACACCCACAAGAAGCAAACCGGCGGTACCGGCCAGTTCGCGGCGATCACGATCGTGGTCGAGCCCAACGAACCCGGCAAGGGCTACGAGTTCGAATCCAAGGTCGTTGGCGGCGCGGTTCCGAAGGAATATATCCCCGGCGTCGAAAAGGGCCTGGAGAGCGTGCTGTCCTCCGGCGTGGTCGCGGGCTTCCCCGTGGTCGACGTCAAGGTGCAGCTCATCGACGGCAAGTACCACGATGTGGACTCCTCGGCGCTCGCCTTCGAAATCGCGACCCGCGCCTGCTTCCGCGAGGCGCTGCAGAAGGGCAAGTCGGTCCTGCTCGAGCCGATCATGAAGGTCGAGGTGGTGACGCCGGAAGACTATACCGGCTCCGTCATCGGCGATTTGAATTCGCGGCGCGGCCAGATCCAGGGTCAAGACATGCGTGGCAATGCCAACGTCATCAACGCGATGGTGCCGCTCATGAACATGTTCGGTTACGTCAATAACCTGCGCTCGATGAGCCAGGGGCGTGCCACCTTTACGATGCAGTTCGACCACTATGCTGAAGCGCCGGCAAACGTGTCGGCGGAAGTCCAGAAAAAGTTTGCCTGATTTGTCGCTAGCGGGAGCTAACGACTGAACGGAGAGTCAAATGGCCAAAGCAAAATTTGAACGTAATAAACCGCACTGCAATATCGGAACCATCGGTCACGTCGACCACGGCAAGACGTCGCTGACGGCGGCCATCACCAAGGTGCTGGCTGAAACCGGCGGTGCAACGTTCACGGCGTACGACCAGATCGACAAGGCGCCGGAAGAGAAGGCGCGCGGTATCACGATTTCGACCGCTCACGTCGAATACGAGACCAAGAACCGCCACTACGCCCACGTCGACTGCCCCGGCCACGCCGACTATGTGAAGAACATGATCACGGGTGCCGCGCAGATGGACGGTGCGATCCTGGTCGTGTCGGCTGCCGACGGTCCGATGCCGCAGACCCGCGAGCACATCCTGCTCGCCAAGCAGGTCGGCGTGCCCGCGATGGTCGTGTTCCTCAACAAGTGCGACATGGTCGACGATCCGGAACTGCTCGAACTCGTTGAGCTTGAAGTCCGCGAACTGCTCTCGAAGTACGACTTCCCGGGCGACAAGATCCCGATCATCAAGGGCTCGGCTCTCGCCGCCCTCGAAGACAAGGACAAGGCACTCGGTCACGACGCCATCCTCGAGCTGATGAAGAATGTCGACTCCTACATCCCGCAGCCGGAGCGTCCGATCGACCAGCCGTTCCTGATGCCGGTGGAAGACGTGTTCTCGATCTCCGGCCGCGGTACCGTGGTGACCGGCCGTGTCGAGCGCGGCATCATCAAGGTCGGCGAGGAAATCGAGATCGTGGGTCTGCGCGCCACGCAGAAGACCATCGTCACCGGCGTTGAAATGTTCCGCAAGCTGCTCGATCAGGGCCAGGCGGGTGACAACATCGGTGCGCTGCTCCGCGGCACCAAGCGCGAGGAAGTCGAGCGCGGCCAGGTGCTGTGCAAGCCGGGTTCGGTCAAGCCGCACACCAAGTTCAAGGCCTCGGCCTATATCCTCACCAAGGAAGAGGGCGGACGTCACACCCCGTTCTTCACCAACTACCGGCCGCAATTCTACTTCCGCACCACCGACGTGACCGGTGTCGTGCATCTTCCCGAAGGCACCGAAATGGTGATGCCGGGCGACAACATCTCGATGGAAGTGCACCTGATCGTGCCGATCGCGATGGAAGAGCAACTGCGCTTCGCGATTCGTGAAGGTGGCCGCACCGTCGGCGCCGGCGTGGTCGCGAGCATCATCGAATAAGCGAATAGCGAATGGCGAATAGTGAGTAGAGCAATCTATTCGCTATTCGCTGCTCACTACTCGCCAGTGAAAATCACTGTGTCTTCCGCATTCTGCGGTCGATGACGAGAAAAGAGACCACGGCAATGAACGGCCAGAATATTCGCATCCGCCTCAAGGCGTTCGACCATCGAATTCTCGATACGTCGACGCGTGAGATCGTGAACACGGCGAAACGGACCGGAGCCCAGGTGCGCGGACCCATTCCGCTGCCGACGCGCCTGGAGAAGTTCACCGTCAACCGTTCGCCGCACGTCGACAAGAAGAGCCGCGAGCAATTCGAGATGCGCACGCACAAGCGCCTTCTCGACATTGTCGATCCGACACCGCAGACCGTGGACGCGCTGATGAAGCTCGATCTGGCCGCAGGCGTCGACGTCGAAATCAAGCTCTAACCCTTTAAGCCGTCCGCTTCTCTAAGGCGGACAGAAAGAACAGGAAGCACGCCGATGCGCTCCGGAGTGATCGCACAAAAGGTCGGGATGACGCGGGTCTTTACGGAGGCCGGCGAACATATCCCTGTGACCGTGCTCAAGCTAGGTAATTGCCAGGTGCTCGGTCACCGCACGACCGAGAAGAACGGTTATGTCGCGCTTCAGCTCGGTTCGGGCTCGCGCAAGACCGTCTATTTGCCGAAGGCCGAACGCGGCCAGTTCGCGGTCGCCAAGGTCGAGCCCAAGCGCAAGGTCACCGAGTTCCGCGTGTCGGAAGACGCGCTGATCCCGGTCGGCGCGGAAATCCAGGCTGACCATTTCGTCGTCGGCCAGTTCGTCGACGTCACCGGCACCTCGGTCGGTAAGGGTTTTGCCGGCGGCATGAAGCGCTGGAATTTCGGCGGTCTGCGTGCCACCCACGGTGTGTCGGTCTCGCACCGTTCGATCGGTTCGACCGGTGGCCGTCAGGATCCCGGCAAGACCTTCAAGAACAAGAAGATGCCGGGCCACATGGGCGTCGATCGCATCACCACGCTCAACTTGCGGGTCGTCTCGACCGATGTCGAGCGCGGTCTGATCCTGGTCGAAGGCGCCGTTCCCGGCTCCAAGGGCGGATGGATCGCGGTGCGCGATGCCGTCAAGAAGCCGTTGCCGAAGGAAGCTCCGAAGCCCGGCAAATTCAAGGTCGCCAATGGCGCTGAGCCCGCGGCTGAAGCGCCGGCCCAAGAAACCGCGACCCAGGCGGAGGGCGCATAAATGGAACTCAAAGTCACAACCCTTGAAGGCAAGGCGGCCGGTTCGGTCGAGCTTTCCGACGGCATCTTCGGTCTTGAGCCACGCAAGGACATCATCCAGCGCTGCGTGCAGTGGCAGCTCAACAAGCGCCAGGCCGGTACCCACAAGGCCAAGGACCGCGCCGAGATATGGCGCACCGGCAAGAAGATGTACAAGCAGAAGGGCACCGGCGGCGCCCGTCACGGCTCGGCCCGCGTGCCGCAGTTCCGCGGCGGCGGTCGTGCGTTCGGCCCCGTGGTGCGTTCGCATGCGACCGATCTGCCGAAGAAGGTCCGGGCGCTCGCGCTTCGCCACGCGCTCTCGGCCAAGGCCAAGGACGGCAGCCTGATCGTCATTGAAAAGGCAGCGCTCGAAGCCGCCAAGACCAAGGCGCTGGTCGGGCATTTCTCCGGCCTCGGCGTCACCAACGCGCTGATCATCGACGGTGCCGAGCTGCACAGCGGTTTTGCGACCGCCGCGCGCAACATTCCCAATATCGACGTGCTGCCGATCCAGGGCATCAACGTCTACGACATTCTCCGCCGTGAAAAGCTGGTGCTGACCAAGGCGGCGCTCGATGCGTTGGAGGCGCGCTTCAAATGAAGTCTATCGATCCGCGCCATTACGACATCATCGTTGCTCCCGTCGTCACTGAAAAGGCGACGATGGCCTCGGAACACAACAAGGTGGTGTTCAAGGTCGCGAGCAAGGCTACCAAGCCGCAGATCAAGGAAGCCGTCGAGAAGCTGTTTGACGTCAAGGTCAAGAGCGTCAACACGCTTGTCCGCAAGGGCAAGACCAAGGTCTTCCGCGGCAGTTTCGGTTCGCAGTCGGATGTGAAGCGGGCGGTTGTGACCCTCGAAGAGGGCCACCGCATCGACGTCACCACCGGACTATAGGGCGGCACAGCGATGGCACTGAAAACATTCAATCCCACGACACCGGGCCAGCGCCAGCTGGTGATGGTCGATCGTTCGAGCCTCTACAAAGGCAAGCCGGTCAAGGCTCTGACCGAGGGCAAACACTCCTCCGGCGGGCGCAACGCGACCGGCCGCATCACCGTGCGTTTCCGCGGCGGCGGCCACAAGAAGGCCTACCGCATCGTCGACTTCAAGCGCACCAAGCTCGATATGCCCGCGACCGTCGAGCGGCTGGAATACGATCCGAACCGCACCGCCTTCATTGCGCTGGTGAAGTATACCGACGGCACCGAGGCCTACATTCTGGCGCCGCAGCGTTTGGCCGTTGGCGACACTGTGGTTGCCGGCAACTATGTCGACGTCAAGCCAGGCAACGTCATGCCGCTCGGCAACATGCCGGTCGGTACCATCGTTCACAACGTCGAATTGAAGATCGGCAAGGGCGGTCAGCTCGCGCGCTCGGCCGGCACCTACGCCCAGGTTGTCGGACGCGACCAGGATTACGTGATCGTTCGCCTGAACTCCGGCGAACAGCGCCTGGTTCACGGCCGCTGCACCGGCACCATCGGTGCGGTATCGAACCCCGATCACATGAACATCTCGATCGGCAAGGCCGGCCGCAACCGTTGGCTTGGCCGCAAGCCGCATAACCGCGGCGTTTCGATGAACCCGATCGACCATCCGCACGGCGGCGGCGAAGGCCGCACCTCGGGCGGCCGCCACCCGGTCACGCCGTGGGGCAAGCCGACCAAGGGCAAGAAGACCCGGTCGAACAAGTCGACCAACCGATTCATTCTCATCAGCCGCCACAAGCGGAAGAAGTAAAGGAACACCGGACATGGTTCGTTCAGTCTGGAAAGGCCCGTTCGTCGAGGGATCGCTGCTCAAGAAGGCGGACACCGCGCGCGCGTCCGGCCGTCATGACGTGATCAAGATCTGGAGCCGCCGCTCGACCATCCTGCCGCAATTCGTCGGCCTGGTGTTCGGCGTCTACAACGGCCAGAAGCACGTGCCGGTCTCCGTGAATGAGGAAATGGTCGGTCACAAGTTCGGCGAGTTCTCGCCGACGCGGACCTTCCACGGCCATTCGGGCGACAAGAAAGCCAAGAAGGCTTGAGGATTAAGCGATGAGCAAACCAAAGCGCC
>Ga0116129_1000659_pt1 | contig 20931 bp, 22 predicted proteins | sample June2015DPH_17_2_FD_89732 | JGI IMG/M metagenome (GOLD analysis project Ga0116129, IMG submission 89732) | Peatland microbial communities from SPRUCE experiment site at the Marcell Experimental Forest, Minnesota, USA - June2015DPH_17_10 | ecosystem: Environmental > Terrestrial > Soil > Wetlands...
CGATCTAGATCGAGAAGCTGGTGCCGCAGCCGCAGGAGGCGGTCGCGTTGGGATTGTGGACGCGGAACGAGGCGCCGATCAGGTCATCGACAAAGTCGACCTCCGAACCCGCCAGGAACGGCACCGATGCGGGATCGACGACAACCACCGCGCTGTCGCGGGCGATCACCAGATCGTCCTCGGCGCGCGAACGCTCGACGTCGAATTTGTATTGAAACCCGGAGCAGCCGCCGCCCTCGACGCTGATCCGCAGCATGGCGCCGTCGCCCTCGCTCCTGAGAATTTCGCCAATGCGGCGGGCGGCCCGCTCGCTGATGGTGACGCCTGTGGTCATCGTGAAACTCCGATAGCATGCAAGATAGCCATTTATCTGGTATCCCGCACACCCATAATTAGGTCTGCCGAACCGCGGAATCAAACCGTCAGGAGATGAATATCCCGTGTCAGTTGGAATGGCAGCCCCTCGTTCGGTCTATGCCTGCGATCCCGACCGCAGCCGAGGGCGTCAGTTCGTGGAGCCGCCAAGCCGGACCCGCAGCCCATTCCGGCGCGACTGTGACCGCGTGATTCATTCCACGGCGTTCCGGCGCCTGAAGCACAAAACCCAGGTTTTTGTGTTCCACGAAGGCGATCACTACCGCACGCGCCTGACCCACACCCTGGAAGTGGCCCAAATCGCCCGCGCGCTCGCCCGCCAGCTTGGACTCGATGAAGACCTGACCGAGACGCTGGCGCTCGCTCACGACCTTGGTCACCCACCGTTCGGGCATGCTGGCGAGCGGGCGCTCGACGCCTGCCTGCGCACCCATGGCGGCTTCGACCACAACGCGCAGACGCTGCGCGTGGTCACCTCGCTCGAGCACCGCTATCCCGAATTCGACGGGCTCAACCTGACCTGGGAGTCGCTCGAGGGGATCGTCAAGCACAATGGCCCGCTGACGGCGCGCGACGGCAGCCCGGTCGGGCGCTATCGCGAGCACGGCATTCCCGTCGGAATTTCGGAATTTGTCAGGACCTATGATCTTGAATTGTGGAGCTGTGCATCGCTTGAGGCCCAGGTTGCGGCGATCGCCGACGACATCGCCTATGACGCGCATGACATCGATGACGGCTTACGCGCCGGGCTGTTCCGGATCGACGATCTCAAGGCAATTCCGCTGACAGCCGGCATAATCGCGGAAATCGACGCCCGCTATCCTGGTCTCGACGAAAGCCGGCGCGGCGCCGAAGTCGTGCGCGAACTGATTTCCCATTTGATCGGCGCGGGGGTTCTGGAAGCGCACCGCGCTCTGGAGCGGATACGGCCGGCGTCTGCCGACGACGTTCGCAACCAAAGCGAGGCGCTGATCGCGTTTCCAGCCGAAATGGCGGAAGCGGAAGCCGCGATCAAGGCATTCCTGAAGCTGCGAATGTACCGGCACGAACGGGTGATGCGGGTGATGCAGGATGCCGAACAGCTCGTATTCGATCTCTTTGCGCGCTATCAGAGCGACCCGGCCGCCATGCCCGCCGAATGGCTGCCGTCCGCAAACATTGCTGAAACCGAGGCCGAGCGGGCGCGGCGGATCGGCAACTTCATCGCCGGGATGACCGACCGTTTCGCGCTGACCGAACATCAGCGGCTTTTTGACTCGACCCCGGATTTACGTTAGGCGGCGGCCATGGCCGACACATGTCAGACACAACATCTTTTCGCCCAGGTGCTCACACGCGTGCACGCCGTCTGCGCGGCGGAACTCGGTGCCGCTATCGATGTGTCGCGGGTTGTGGTCGAGCCGCCGAAAGACCCGACCCACGGCGACATGGCGACCAATGCTGCCATGGTGCTCGCCAAGGAGGCGAAGGCAAAGCCCCGTGATCTAGCCGAAAAGATCGCCGGGCGGCTGCGCGCCGACGATTTGGTCGCCTCGGTGGACGTTGCCGGTCCCGGTTTCATCAACCTCACTTTGAAGGTCACGGCCTGGACTGACGCGCTGCGGTCGGTGCTGCACGAGGGCAGCGCTTACGGCCAAAGCGCGATCGGGGCGGGCGAGAAGGTCAATGTCGAGTACGTCTCCGCCAACCCGACCGGGCCGATGCATGTCGGACACTGCCGCGGCGCGGTCTTTGGCGATGCGCTGGCAAGCCTGCTTCAGCTCGCAGGCTTTGCTGTCACCCGCGAGTATTACATCAACGATGCCGGCGCCCAGGTCGACGTGCTCGCGCGCTCGGCGTTCCTGCGCTACCGCGAGGCGCTCGGAGAAGACATCGGCGAAATCCCGGAAGGGCTGTACCCCGGCGATTATCTGAAGCCGGTCGGGCAAGCATTGGCAGCAGAACACGGCAAGGCGCTTCTTACCATGCCTGAGGCCGAGCGGCTGCCCGTGGTCCGCGCAAAAGCGATCGCCATGATGATGGAAGCGATCAAGGGCGATCTTGCCGCGCTCAACATCAAGCACGACGTGTTCTTCTCGGAGCGCTCGCTGATTGCAGGCGGCAACAATCGCGTCGCCGAGACGATCGATTTTCTGCGCGCCAAAGGCGATATCTATGAGGGCCGTTTGCCGCCGCCGAAGGGCGCGCCGGTTGACGACTACGAGGACCGCGAGCAGACGCTGTTTCGCGCCACCGCCTATGGTGACGACGTCGATCGGCCGTTGTTGAAATCCGACGGCAGCTATACGTACTTCGCTTCCGACATCGCCTACCACAAGAACAAGTTCGATCGTGGATTCCGCAACCTCGTTGACGTCTGGGGCGCTGATCACGGCGGCTACATCAAGCGCGTCGAGGCGGCGATCAAGGCGGTGACAAGCGGGGCGGCGACGCTGGACGTCAAGATCGTCCAACTCGTCAGGCTGCTGCGCAACGGTGAGCCGGTGAAAATGTCCAAGCGCTCGGGCGATTTCGTCACCTTGCGCGAGGTCGTCGATGAGGTCGGCAGGGACGCCGTCCGCTTCATGATGCTCTATCGCAAGAACGATGCGGTGCTCGATTTCGACCTCGCGAAAGTCATCGAGCAGTCGCGCGACAACCCGGTCTTTTACGTCCAGTACGGCCATGCCCGCGGGCACTCGATCTTCCGCACGGCGCGGGAGGAGGTATTGAGCGACCTTCCTGAGGAGGAGGGCGCGCGGCTCGCCTACCTCGCAGCCGCTCCTGTAGAGCGGCTGGTTGACCCGGCGGAACTGAGCCTGCTCAGGAAGCTCGCCGTCTACCCCCGGACGGTGGAGGCCGCGGCGTCGGCGCACGAGCCGCACCGAATCGCTTTTTACCTGTATGATCTTGCCAGCGAGTTCCATGCGCTATGGACGAAGGGGCGCGATTTGCCCTATTTACGCTTTATTATCAATAATGATGCCGTGATGACCACGGCCCGGCTGGCGATGGTGCAGGGCGTTGTCACGGTTTTGGCATCCGGCCTGAGAGTTCTCGGTGTCGGTGCTCCAAACGAGATGCGCTAACGAAGTGCCACCGCCCTGGGGATTGTTGGGTGGTATCCGGCAGAAGCCGGGTCGATTTGAAGAGCGGGTTGGCGACCTTCCCTAAGGGGACGCATCACGACGATGGCTGAACGATATCAGGACAGAGCTTATCCGACCGGCAACGATTACGATCGTGACGCGGGATCGCGCACATCCGCGGAAAGCGATCCGCTTGCGGAGCTTGCGCGGCTCATCGGCCAGACCGATCCGTTCGCTGCTCGCCCCATGAGTCGGGCCAATTTGCCGGTGCAACCGCAGGGAAGGCCGGTCGATCGTGAGCCGCTCTACGACAACTACGCGGATCCCGAACCCGACGAGGACCCCGTTCCGGCGCCGCCATCATGGATGCAGCGAGCCGTCAGGCAGGAGGCTCCCCCGCCACCGCCGCAGCAAGAGGATTATCCGAGCGAGGCACATCCGCTGCACCGCTACGCTGCCGCGCATCCACCGGCTGAGCCGGACTACGCCCCCGAGCAGTTGTTCGCCGATGCGCCTTACGAGCATCAAGAGCCGGATCTGTCGCGTTACGACGAAGCGCTTTATGGCGGCATCGATTCAGGGGCGCAGCAGGCCGAGGCCGAGCACGATCAGGGCTACGCCGACGATTCCTATGCTTACGAAGAAGACCAGGGCTACGAGGCGCCTCAAGAGCCGCGGCGCCGCGGCGGCATGATCACGGTCGCGGCCGTGCTGGCCTTGGCCGTATTCGGGGTCGGCGGCGCCTTGGCCTATCGCAACTATACCGGCGGGGTCCGCAACGGCGAGCCTCCGATCATCAGGGCTGATGCGGGACCGACCAAGATCATTCCTGCGCCCGCCGATGCAGGGACGAAGGTGCCTGATCGCATGGCCGCCGGCGATGGCACGGAGAAAATTGTTTCGCGCGAGGAAACGCCGCTCGATCCCAACGCGAGATCCGGCCCCCGCGTGGTGTTTCCGTCGCTCACGCCAAATGGCAGTGCGCAGTTGCCGACGAGTATTGTGCCTGGCGCGCCGCCGCCGGCTGCCGGCAACCCGAACGGGTCGTTTTCGAACAATGAGCCGCACTCGGTGAAAACGGTCACGGTTCGGCCAGACCCGGCGGCCTCCGGTACGCCGGCAGCCGCGACACCTCCGGCCGTACCACCGGCGAAGCTTCCGCCGCGCGCGGCAGCGACGACGAGCGCCCGGGCGTCGGCTACCAACCCCAATGCGCCATTGTCGCTCGCGGCACAGGCGGATACCCCAGTGGCGCCGGAGCCTCAGCGGATGGCTGCCAACACCCCAACTCAGCTCGCGCCGAGTGTTCCCAGCACACCTAGTGCCGGCGCGGTGAGCGGCAGCTATCTCGTGCAGGTCTCTTCGCAAAAAAACGAGGCGGATGCCCAAGCCTCATTCAAGGCATTGCAAGGCAAGTTCCCGTCGGTGCTCGGGTCGAGGGCGCCGGTCATCAAGCGCGCCGATCTCGGCGACAAGGGGATCTATTACCGGGCGATGGTCGGTCCGTTCAATTCGTCAGACGAGGCCTCGCAGTTCTGCGGCAGTCTCAAATCGGCGGGCGGCCAATGCGTCGTCCAGAGGAATTAGCGGGCACTTCGCTCCGCATTGTTGACCCTCCCAGGTCAGCGGGCTAATCGGCCTCGATGAATAGTACCAGGGCATTCATCACAGGCATATCGGGAACGGGACTGAACGCCGACGAACGCGCGTTCATCCGGGCCGAGCGTCCCTGGGGTTTCATTTTGTTCAAACGGAACATTGAAACGCCTGGCCAAGTAGCCTCATTGGTTGATGAATTGAAGAAGTGCGCCGGCCGCAGCGAAACTCCGGTCCTGATCGATCAGGAGGGCGGCCGGGTTCAGCGTCTCGGTCCGCCGCATTGGCCGGCCTATCCGCCGGGCGTCCTGTTTGGGAAACTATACGATCTCGACCCGGCGCTCGGTCTTTCGGCGGCCCGTTTGAGCGCGCGGCTGATCGCCGCTGACCTCTCGGAACTCGGCATCAACGTCGACTGTTTGCCATTGGCGGATGTGCCGGTAGCCAATGCGGATGCCGTCATCGGCGACCGTGCCTACGGAACCGAGCCGGGGAAAGTGGCCGCGATTGCGGGCGCCATCACTGAAGGCCTTCGGGAAGGTGGTATTCTACCGATATTGAAGCACATTCCTGGTCACGGTCGGGCCACGGCAGATAGTCATTTGCGGCTTCCTACCGTGGATACGGCCCGAAATGAGCTCGAAAAGACGGATTTTGCCGCGTTTCAACCGCTCGCGGGCCTCCCGATGGCGATGACCGCACATGTTGTGTTTAGCGCACTCGACCCGCTCCATCCGGCCACGACTTCTGCGACAATCATCAAACAGGTGATTCGCGGCGTGATTGGGTTCCAAGGTTTGTTGATGAGTGATGACGTGTCGATGAAGGCGCTCTCCGGATCGATTGCGGAGAGGACAAAAGCCATTTTTTCTGCCGGCTGCGACATGGTTCTCCACTGCAACGGTAACTTTGAGGAAATGCGCGACGTCGTCGCCGAGACGCCGGAATTGTCTGGAAAAGCATTCGATCGGGCCAGCCGCGCGCTGGCATCGCGTGGGGTGCCGCAGCCGTTCGACAAAGCTGCCGCACGAGCCGAACTGGAAGCGATGATGAGCCAAGCAGGGACGACGGGCGCATGACCGCTGAAATTCTCTCGTTCGAAACCGGCCGTCCGGCCGAACTCGCCGATGGTGAGCCGTCGCTCGTTGTCGATGTCGAAGGCTATGAGGGCCCGCTCGATCTCTTGCTGGCGCTGGCGCGGCAGCAGAAGGTCGATCTCGCCAAGATTTCGATCCTGGCGCTGGCCGATCAGTATCTGCAATTCATCGAGGCCGCGCGAAAGATCCGGCTTGAGCTTGCCGCCGACTATCTCGTGATGGCGGCCTGGCTCGCCTTTCTGAAGTCGCGGCTGTTGTTGCCGGAGCCGGCGACGCCGGAAGGTCCGAGCGCGGAAGAAATGGCGACGGCGCTCGCCAATCGGCTGCGCCAGCTGGAGGCCATTCGCGAGGGGTCAAACCGGCTGATGAATCGTCCGCAATTGCAGCGCGATATTTTTCCGCGCGGCCTTCCGGAAACGATCGCGGAAATTCGCCACCCCAAATATACGGCGACCTTGTTCGATCTGCTTACCGCATACGCCGCGCAGCGTCAGCAGCGGGTGCTGGCATCGGTGCATTTGGCGCGGCGCACGGTGTGGTCGCTTGCCGAGGCGAGGGCTTCGCTGGAGCGGATGGTCGGCATGGCCGAAGAATGGAGCCGGCTGGATGAATTTCTAATCGACTACGTCGTCGATCCCTCGCAAAAGGCCACCGTGTTTGCCTCAAGTTTTGCCGCGGCGCTTGAGCTCGTGCGGGAGGGTGAGGTCGAATTGCACCAGCAAGAGCCGTTCGCTCCGCTGTTTTTTCGAAAGCGTCCGCCGCAGCCAATACCCGACGCCACGGCGCCGGCTGTCCCTGTTGAGTGAGTAAGTGGAAGAAGGAGATTGTGCCATGGCAAGCCTGGCGGAAAAGCGCATAGCCGATGCCGAGGAGCACGCCGACAATCCGCAAACTCAGCAAGCACGGCCCGAGGAACCGCCTCCGCAAACACGGTCCGAGGAACTGTCTCCGCAAGCACGGCCCGAGGAATTGCGATTGCTGGAAGCGCTGTTGTTTGCCTCCACTGAGCCGCTCGACCAAGCGACGCTCGCCAAGCGGATGCCCGATGGCGTCGACATCAAGGTCGCTCTCGCCCAGTTGCAGGCGGACTATGCCTCGCGCGGCGTCAATCTGGTTCGCATTGCCAATAAATGGACGTTCCGGACCGCCGGCGATCTGTCGTGGCTGATGACGCGCGAGAGCACCGAAACGCGGCGGCTGTCGCGCGCGGCGATCGAGATGCTCGCCATCATCGCTTACCACCAGCCCGTCACCCGCGCGGAGATCGAAGAAATCCGCGGCGTCGTGACGTCGAAGGGAACGCTGGATGTGCTGCTGGAAACCGGATGGATCAGGCCGCGCGGCCGCCGCAAGACTCCCGGACGCCCGCTGACCTTCGGAACCACGGAAGCCTTTTTGTCACAGTTCAGTCTGGAGGCGCTCGGTGACCTGCCGGGCCTCGAGGAACTGAAGGGTACAGGCCTCCTGGATTCGCGGTTGCCTTCCGGTTTCAATGTTCCAACGCCTTCCGATGATCCGGCGTTGCGCGAGGACGAAGACCCGCTGGAGGCCGGCGATCTGGAACTGGCTTTGGCGCCCGCGGTCGAACCGGAAACCGGCCCGGAAAGCCAATAAAAGCCGATTTCGAGGCCGTCACAGGTATCAGCGCGCAAAGTCGCTTGGCGGGTTAACGGTTAGCCGCGTAACACTGATTTTACGCGGCTTAAGTCCTTGTTTTTGGCACCTCTTGAGCCTACCTTCGCTGAAGGATAGTCCGGGGTCGAAAGGCCCCGCGTTTCGCGTGTTTGGAGGATTGCAGGATGGGTTCGCTTAGCATTTGGCACTGGATCGTCGTGATCGCAGTCGTCCTGCTGCTGTTCGGTCGTGGCAAGATTTCCGACCTGATGGGCGACGTCGCGCAGGGCATCAAGGCCTTCAAGAAGGGCATGCAGGACGATGACAAGGTGGCCGAAAAGACCGAGCCCGTGAAGTCGATCGACCACAACGCCTCGCCGCAGCCGGCTCGCACGGATGTCGGCAGCAAGGCTGTTTGACTCCGCCAGTCACATCATAAGCCAGCGCCCTGACAGGGATCATGCAAGCGGCAGGACCGGTGGAATAAAAGCGCGCACGGCCCGGTCTCGGAAACGAGAGACGCTGGCCTCGCGGAAGCGGAAGCTTTGATGTTCGATATTGGTTGGAGTGAATTCGCCGTTATTGCCGTGGTCGCGCTGATTGCCATCGGCCCCAAGGAATTGCCGGGCGTTCTGCGTATGGTCGGGCAATGGGTCGGCAAGGCGCGCAAGATGGCCGCTGAATTCCAGGGCCAATTTCAGGAAGCGATGCGCGAGGCGGAAATGGCCGACCTCAAGAAGAGCTTCGATGAGGTCAAGGAAGCAGCGAGCGGGTTTGCGGGCGGCAAGGTCATGACCTCGCTTCAGAAGGATGTCAGCGCAGCCCTGAGTGTCGAGGCTATCGAAGACAAGCCTGCCGTCTCTGCGGAGGTGACTTCCTCGTCGGAGGAAACCGCAAGCACTCCTGTTGAAGCGCCGGCTTCCGATTCCGAGCCGCTCGCGATCGCTCCGGAAAGTCAGCCGCAGCCCGTTACACCGGATGTGCATCCGGCTGCCGTTGAGGCCGAAGTCCCACGGGATGCCAAAGCGTCATGAGCGCCGAGGATATCGAGGCCAGCAAAGCGCCGCTGATGGATCACTTGATCGAGCTGCGCTCGCGCCTGATCAAGGCGCTGCTCGGCTTCGGCGTTGCTTTCATCTTCTGCTTCTTCTTTGCCAAGCAAATCTACAACGTGCTGGTGTGGCCTTTCGTCTGGGTCGCGGGTCCGGAAAATTCGAAATTCATCTACACCGCACTTCTGGAATATTTCCTGACCCAGTTGAAGCTCGCGCTGTTCGGCGCGGGATTCATCTCGTTCCCGATCGTGGCCGCACAGATCTACGCCTTTGTGGCGCCCGGCCTCTACAAGCACGAACGCAACGCCTTTCTGCCGTATTTGATCGCCACGCCGTTCTTTTTCGTGCTCGGATCGCTCCTGGTCTATTTCGTGGTGTTGCCGATGCTGGTGCGGTTCTCGCTCGGCATGCAGCAATTGGGGGGGCCGGAGACCGCGCAGATCCAGCTTCTGCCCAAGGTTGGTGAGTTTCTGTCGCTCACCATGTCGCTGATCTTTGCCTTCGGTATCGCCTTCCAGCTTCCGGTGATCCTGACGTTGCTCGGGCGGATCGGCATCATCACCTCCAAGCAACTGCGCGATAAGCGACGCTACTTCATCGTGGTCGCCTTCATCATCGCCGCCGTGCTGACCCCGCCCGATGTCCTGAGCCAAGCCTCGCTCGCCATTCCCCTATTGCTGCTGTACGAAGGCTCGATTATCTCCGTCGCGATCGTGGAAAAGAAGGCTGCCGCTTCCAAAACCGCCGCTACGCCGCCTCCGGCGAGCCCACCGCCCGATCCGACGCCGGCGGAGTAAATCCAGCCCAACTGCTCTCAAATACTGGATCACCCGCTTTCGCGGGTGATGACGGGTGTAGCCATAACGTTGTATGTCAACGTTTACGTTGACATTTAACGAAACGGCGATTCCCTCATGCACGACATCAAATGGATCCGCGACAATCCCGGCAGCTTCGACGCCGCCTTGAAGCGGCGCGGTCTTGCGCCGCTCTCGGCTTCATTGCTGGCGATCGATGAAGCGCGTCGCGCCGCGATCCTGAAATCGGAGCAGGCCCAAGCCCGCCGCAATGCTGCTTCGAAAGAAATCGGCGACGCCAAGAAGGCAAAGGACGAAGCACGCGCGGCGAGCCTGATGGTGGAAGTCGCTGAGCTCAAGACCACCATGCCTGAGCTGGAAGCCGCCACCAAAGCGGCGGATGCCGAGCTGGAGACGGCATTGGCCGCGATCCCGAATCTGCCGCTCGATGAAGTCCCCGATGGCGTCGACGAGCACGGCAATGTGCAACATCACGTGTTCGGCGCGGTGCGCAACTACGCCTTTGCGCCGAAGCCGCATGACGATCTCGGCGAGACGCTCGGCCTGATGGATTTCGAGGTTGCCGCGAAGTTGTCCGGCGCGCGGTTCGTGGTGCTGAAGAAAGGCTTGGCGCGGCTGGAGCGCGCGATCGGGCAGTTCATGCTCGATCTGCACACCGGCGAACACGGTTACGCCGAAGTGAATCCGCCGCTGCTGGTGCGAAGCGACACGATGTTCGGGACCGGTCAGCTGCCAAAGTTTAAAGAAGATCAATTTTACGCAACCCGGATGCTTTCCGAAGAAGAACACCAAGAACGTATCAAGACAGCTGAAGCTTTTTCGGGTGAATATACTAGAGCTTTTCAAAAATTCGTCGTGCCGGATCGTGATTTGTATTGGCTCATCCCCACCGCCGAAGTCCCCCTGACCAACCTCGTCCGCGAATCCATCCTCGACGAAAAAGAATTGCCGATGCGCGTGACGGCGCTGACGCCGTGCTTCCGCGCCGAAGCGGGCGCAGCGGGACGTGATACGCGCGGCATGATCCGGCAGCACCAGTTCACCAAGGTCGAGCTGGTGTCGATCACGACGCCGGAAGCGAGCCGCGACGAGCATGAGCGCATGCTCGCCTGCGCCGAGGAAGTGCTGCGCCGGCTCGACCTGCATTATCGCGTGATGACGCTGTGCGCCGGCGACATGGGTTTCTCGGCACAAAAGACCTACGACATCGAGGTCTGGATGCCCGGGCAGGGCGAGGGCGGCGCCTTCAGGGAAATTTCCAGCTGCTCGGTCTGCGGCGACTTCCAGGCGCGGCGGATGGATGCGCGCTATCGCGGGTCCGACAGCAAGCCGCGCTTTGTGCACACGCTGAACGGGTCGGGTACGGCGGTCGGCCGCGCACTGATTGCGGTCATGGAGACCTATCAGCAGGCCGATGGCTCGATCGCGGTGCCCGACGTGCTGCGACCCTACATGGGTGGCACCAAGGCCGTCACACCCGATCGATAACCTGAGTTGTTTTGACGCAAGCTGCGATCTCAGTTGCCAAGGCTTGCTGCGCGAGTATGTTGGTTTCCGATTGTGCCTAAGTGTATTTTTTTCAAAAATAACGACAGCCGATGGCCCTGCACCGCGACATCTATTGGGTGGGCAAGCAATGGGCGGTAACCGGCCACGGCATTCAGGCCTGCAATCAGAAGCAGAAGAGTCAGTTCGACATCGACGCGTCCCGGCTGTGGGAAGACGGCGTTCAGGATGCCGTGCGCAGTTTGAACTGGGTCAATACGGAAGATTTCGACAAGGCGATCGCAGCCGCCCGCAAATACTATCCCGAGCCGCCGCGAAAAGTGCCGCTCCCGCGCCCGCCGATTGTGCCATCTATCCACATGGCGCCTGCACCTGAACCCCAACCGTCGAGGCTCGCCAAGCCTAAATTCGATAAGCCTAAGCTCGATAAGCCTAAATTCGATGTGTCGAAATTCGATATGCGGTTCGAAGGGGCATCGGCCAAGCTGCGGCCGGTGTGGCGCATCCGCACACCGCGGTGAGGATGTAATCCGGCGCCGCGTCGCAGAGCTGAAGAAATTTTGTAACCAAAACGACAGGTTTGCTTGGCGGCCAATAGCCGGATAAGACGGCTATTGCTTGATTGATCGGAGAGGCCGCGCGAGCGATGCGAATTTTATGCACCAATGACGATGGCATCCACGCACCGGGCCTGAAGATTGTTGAGGAGATCGCGCGGAAGTTGTCCGATGACGTCTGGGTCGTCGCGCCGGAGCTCGATCAGTCCGGCGTCTCGCATTCGCTGTCGCTCAATGATCCACTTCGCCTGCGTGAAATAGGTCCTCGCCATTTCGCCGTCCGGGGGACGCCGACCGACTGCGTCATCATGGGGGCGCGCCACATCCTGGGAGAGAAGCGGCCGGATCTCGTGCTCTCGGGCGTCAACAAGGGACGCAACGTCGCCGAAGACGTCGTCTATTCCGGCACCATCGCCGGCGCGCTTGAAGGCACGATCTTGGGCTTGCCGTCGTTTGCGCTGTCGCAGGAATTCACGCTGGAGACGCGCGAGAAGCCGCTGTGGGATACGGCCCTGCATTTCGGCCCCTCGATCCTGCGCAAGGTGATCGATGCCGGTGTGCCGAAGGACACCGTGATCAACGTCAATTTTCCGGCTTGCGCGGCGGATGAGGTGGCCGGGGTGCGCGTGACCCGGCAGGGCAAGCGCAATCTGGGATTCCTGAAAATCGACCAGCGGCGCGACGGCCGCGGCAATCCGTATTTCTGGATCGGCTTCGAGCGGCTGGCCAAGGTCGACGTTCCGGCCGAGGGAACCGATCTCTGGGCGCTGGCGTCGCGCTACATTTCGGTGACGCCGCTGCGGCTCGACCGCACCGACGAGGCATTTTCCGCAGCGCTGGCATCGACGCTGAAGTGACGCTGATTATCCTGCGGAAAGCACCGCGCTAAGCGGCCGTGCGATTGAGCGTCTGCTCGATAATGCGCGCCAGGGTTTCGATCTGGAAAGGTTTTTGCAGGGCAGGGCGGTCGCGATATTCCGAGGGCAGTCCCGACGATCCATAGCCTGTAGCGAAGATGAAGGGGCGTTTGCGTGCCGCAAGGAGGTCCGCGACCGGCGAAATCACCTTGCCGTTGACGTTGACGTCGAGGATGGCAAGATCGAATTCGACCGATTGCGCAAGCTTGATGGCTTCGTTGATTTCACCGGCTTCGGCGGCAATGCTGTAGCCAAGTTCTTCCAGCATGTCGGCCACCATCATTCTGATCATGACCTCGTCCTCGACGAGGAATATCGATCTGCCTGACGTCCGCGCCGCACCCATCCGTGAAATCCCTGCAAATCCGGAAACAAAGGATCGCAAATATCGACACCGGGCGCAATCTCGACCTAGCGGGACGAAAAGGCTGGCCGCAGCCGGGAACACGGATTTGAATGATATGTTTTCGGGAATCGGGGCGATTGTGCCATCCCATGCTCGTTCGCCGCCGATCAGCCAGTTGACGGACCCAAATGCCCGATCCCCAAAGCCCACCCCAGAAGATGATGTTTCAGCTGACTCTGCGACGGCGCGGCATCAGCGATCAGGCAGTGCTTCGCACCATGGAGGATGTGCCGCGCGACAGGTTCGTCGAACCGGCGGATCGTGCCGATGCCTATCGCGACATGGCGCTCGGCATCGCCTGCGGGCAGACCATCAGCCAGCCCTTCGTGGTGGCCTACATGACCGAACGGCTGGACCTGCAGAAATCCCATCGGGTGCTCGAGATCGGCACCGGTTCCGGTTACCAGGCGGCCGTTCTGTCGAGGCTATGCGCCCACGTGCTGACGATCGAGCGGTATCGAACCTTGGCGGACCGCGCCCGGGTGCGGCTTACCGAACTCGGTTTTGACAATGTCGAGGTGATGCTGGGAGACGGCTTTGACGTCCCCGAAGGCGCCGGCAGTTTCGACCGCATCATCGTGACGGCGGCGATGGAGCAAATTCCGGACGCGCTGGCACAACGGCTCGAACCGGAGGGCGTCCTGATCGCGCCGGTCGGCCCGCTTCACGGCGTCCAGACCCTTGTCCGTCTGGTCAGGACCGAATCCGGATTCGAGCGCAAACAGCTTGTCGATGTGCGCTTCGTGCCGGCATTGCCCGGTATTGCACGGGAGCTGTAGGCAGGGGGATCGGCTTTCCCGCCAACATCTTAATCCTAACCTTAAGCGGTTATTTACTCGGTACGTGTTTACTCAAAGGAGTATTTTGTTGCGTACGAGTGAGTAACCATGTCCCGTGCCGTCGTGTTGCTTGGCTCGCGTCGCGCTCCGCAAATTGCGGTGCTGGCGCTGATGTCGGTCGCGTTTGCTGGTTGCAGTGCCGACATGCAGACACGCCTTTCCGAAAATCCCTTTGCCTCCGAATCTACAGCATCGGTGCCGCCTGCCCAGGTTGAGCGCCGTGAGCTTCCGCAATATGCGCGGCCCCAGCCGCAATATCAGTCCCAGAATACTCCGCCAGCGATTTCCGCGCCGCAGTCCTACCCCGCGGCAAATGCTGGTGTTTCCGGAGGCGGTCGCGGCATAGCGTCCTATGCGCCTCCGGCCCATCCGATCGAGGCAACCGGCAGCGTTCCGCACTCGGTTGCCGCCGTGCATGCCCCGGCTCAGGGTACGACGATCATTGTCGGCACCAGCGACACGCTCGAGATTCTGGCTCATCGTTATAATGTGACGCCGGCCGCCATCCTTCAGGCCAACGGCTACAAGGGCCCGCGCGTCCTGTCGCCGGGACAACAGCTGATCATTCCTCGCCCAGGCATGGTCGCCGCCGCTCCCACCATGTCGGCACCCGCCAGCAGGCCCGTTGCCGTCGCGGCCGCCGCGCCATCCGTCCATTTCGTCAATCGCGGCGATACGTTGATGGGCATCGCGCGCCGCAACCATATTTCCCCAGGCGAACTTGCCAGGGCCAACGGCCTGGAGCCGGGCGCGAAACTCAAGGTCGGCATGAAACTTAACGTGCCCGTGAAGGCATCCGCGGCTGCCCCGGTGACGCAGCCGGCCGTGGCCCAGGCGGCGCCGGCTCCGGTGCCGCCCGCGACCAGGATGGCGGCCGTTGCAACCGATCCCCAGCAAAAGGCCAGATTGGCGCAGACGACGAATGTCGAGGAAACCCAGGCAGCCGAGGCTCCGATGAAGGCCGCCGAGGCCACCGGAGCCCTGCCAACCTTCCGTTGGCCGGTTCGCGGCAAGGTGATCACGAGCTATGGCGCCAAGACCAACGGCAAGGCCAATGACGGTATCAATCTGGCGGTGCCGGAGGGTACCCCGGTGAAGGCCGCAGAGGACGGCGTAGTCGCGTACTCCGGAAATGAGCTGAAGGGCTACGGCAACCTCGTCCTCATTCACCATTCCAATGGTTATGTGACGGCCTATGCCCATGCCAGCGAGCTTCTCGTGAAGCGCGGCGAGACCGTCAAGCGCGGGCAGGTCATCGCCAAATCAGGTCAATCGGGCGAGGTCGCTTCGCCCCAGCTTCACTTCGAAATTCGCAAAAATTCGACCCCGGTCGATCCGCTGCAATTCCTCAACGGAGCTTGATCCGTACCCCCAGGCGGCCCGCCAGTTCCTGCGTGAACTGCCAGGCCACGCGGCCTGAGCGTGAGCCGCGGGTAGTCGACCACTCAAGCGCCTCGCGTTCGAGCTCTTCTTCGTCGAGCTTGATGCCGAAATGGCTGCAATAGCCTTTCACCATGGCCAGGTATTCGTCCTGGCTGCACCGGTGGAAGCCGAGCCACAGGCCGAAACGATCCGAAAGCGAAACCTTTTCCTCGACCGCTTCGCCGGGATTGATCGCGGTGGAGCGTTCGTTCTCGATCATCTCGCGCGCCAGAAGGTGCCGGCGGTTGGAGGTCGCGTAGAGGATCACATTGTCGGGGCGACCCTCTATGCCGCCCTCCAGCACCGCCTTCAGCGATTTGTAGGAGGCGTCATTGCCGTCGAAGGAAAGATCGTCGCAGAACACAATGGCATTGAACGGAGCGCTACGCAGGATATCCATCAGCGCCGGCAGGGTCTCGATATCCTCGCGATGAATCTCGATCAGCTTCAGCCGGTCCACCGGCTTGCGATCGCGGTTGATGCTGGCGTGGGCTGCTTTTACCAGCGAGGATTTCCCCATGCCGCGCGCGCCCCATAACAGCGCGTTGTTGGCAGGAAAGCCGTTGGCGAAACGTTCGGTGTTCTCGATCAGGATATCGCGCATCCGGTCGATGCCCTTGAGCAGGCCGATATCCACGCGGCTGACATGCGGGACGGGCGCGAGCCGTCCGTCGGGATGCCAGATAAAGGCATCGGCGTGGTGCAGGGCGTCGCCGCCACCGGATGCAGGCGCCGCTGCGGCGAGGTGGGTCGCAATGGTCTCGAGGGCCAGCGCAATTCGTTCCGCCGTATCTTGCCCGGAGGGTGAGCCGGCGCGCTTCCTGGCCGATTGCGGAGCGCTCGGCCGCTTGGTCTTCTGAGCGGGACGCGGGGCTTTTTTCGCTGGCTTTTTCGGCATCTTGGACCTTTCTGACGGCGAACCCTTAACGGGCCTTGCGGAGGCTCGCAAGCGGCCCAAATGAGGGGGTGGCGGCGTTGCAATTGGGGCGCTGGCCGCTATAGTCCGCGCGAAATTTGCCCCGGATCGGCCAGGCGCCAGGCGTGCGCTTTGCGGTCACTAGTGGTCCAAATCTAACATTCGCATCCCTTCCCAGCGGACACCTTTGCGAATGTTAGAATTAAAGGACCACTAGCAATCATAAGGTGCTAGTGGAGCTAGGATTTGACATTCGCTTGACGAACCCGCGGCTAGGTGGGTAGCGAATGTCAAATCCACTCCGCTAGCCGTTCCACGAGGATAGAACGAATGCTGATTACCCCTGCGTTTGCCCAGGCCGCAGCCGGCGGCGATACCAACAGTATGTTGATGTCGCTGCTGCCGTTCGCGCTGATCTTCGTGATCATGTATTTCCTGATTCTGAGGCCGCAGCAGAAGAAGGTGAAGGACCACGCCGAACTCGTGAAAAACATCCGCCGCGGCGACACCGTGGTGACGTCGGGCGGTCTGGTCGGCAAGGTAACCAAGGTCGTGGATGACGATCAGATCGAGTTCGAGATTTCTGACGGCGTACGCGTCCGCCAGATGCGGCAGATGATCTCCGGCGTCCGCGCCAAGGGAGAGCCGGCCAAGGAGAAGGGCGAGCTCGGCAAGGACGAGACCGCCGCGGGCTGATATCAGGCACCGCTTTCTCTGGATCTGACGAGTCAATTCAATGTTGTACTTTACACGGTGGAAAGCGCTGGCGATCATCCTGACCGCGCTGGTGATATGTCTGTGCGCCGTGCCGAATTTCTTTCCTGAAGCCCAGGTAAGGACCTGGCCGCTTTGGGCGCAGCGTCATCTGGTCCTCGGTCTCGACCTGCAAGGCGGCTCTTACCTGCTGCTCGAAGTCGATTCCAACTATGTCCGGAAAGAGAAGCTCGACGCGGTGCGCGACGATGTTCGCCGCGTGCTGCGCGAGGCCAAGATCGGCTATACCGGCCTCAACGCGCGCAACGACGCCGTCGAAGTGCGCATCACCAAGGATACCGATCAGCAAACCGCGCTGTCGAAGCTGCGTGATTTGTCTCAGCCGCTGGGCGGACTGCTTGGTTCCAACGGCCAGCGCAGCCTGGACGTGACCGAGGCCGGTGGCGGAGTTATTCGACTGACTGTGCCTCAGGCGGCGATCACCGACCGGGTGCGCCAGGCAGTGGAACAATCGATCCAGATCGTCGAGAAGCGCGTCAACGAACTCGGCACCGTGGAGCCTCTCATCCAGCGCCAAGGCTCCGATCGCATTCTCGTGCAGGTGCCGGGCTTGCAGGATCCGACGCGCCTGAAGGAGCTCTTGGGCAAGACGGCCAAGATGGAATTCCGAATGGTCGATCTGACGGTGTCGCCGGACCAGGCCCAGCGGGGCAATATCCCGCCGGATTCAGAGTTGCTTCCAAGCGCCGACCCATCCAATCCTCAAGCCGCTGTCATCAAGAAGCAGGTGCTGGTCTCGGGTGGGGAACTGATTGACGCGCAGCCCGGCTTCGACCAACGCAACGGCCAGCCGATCGTATCGTTCAAGTTCAATACGTCGGGCTCGCGCAAATTCGCCCAAGCCACGACGGAACACGTCAAGGAGCCATTCGCCATTGTGCTTGACGGCAAGGTGATCTCGGCTCCTGTCATCCAGGAGCCGATCACAGGTGGGCAGGGTCAGATATCCGGCAATTTCACGGTGCAGCAAGCCAACGACCTCGCCATCCTGTTGCGTGCCGGCGCCCTCCCGGCGCCGCTGACGATCATCGAGGAGCGTACGGTGGGTCCAGGCCTCGGCCAGGACTCGATCGAAAAAGGCGAGCTTGCCGCTTACGTCGGCTCGATCCTGGTCGTCGTCTTCATGCTCGTGACCTATCGCCTGTTCGGCCTGTTCGCCAACATTGCCGTCGCCGTGAACGTCGCCATGATTTTCGGCGTGCTGTCGCTTCTCAACGCAACGCTGACGCTGCCCGGCATTGCCGGTATCGTGCTGACGGTCGGCATCGCGGTCGATTCCAACGTGCTGATCTACGAGCGTATTCGCGAGGAGATTCGCGGCGGACGCAACGCGATTTCGGCGATCGATGCCGGATTCAAGCGCGCGCTGGCAACCATTCTCGATTCCAACATCACCACATTCATCGCTGCCGCGGTTTTGTTTTACATCGGCACAGGGCCGGTTCGCGGATTTGCGGTGACGCTTGGCATCGGCATTCTCACCACGGTTTTCACCGCATTCACGCTCACCCGGCTGATCGTCGCCGGATGGGTACGATGGAAGCGGCCGCAAAGCGTGCCGATCTGAAGGAAATGCGGCCGTGACTCACACCGTTCTGATTGGACTGGGCATTCTGATCGTCGTGCTGACGGTGGTCAGCATTTTCGGGCTTTTGCCGCCACTGCGGATCGTGCCGGACAATACCCATTTTGATTTCACGCGCTTTCGCCGCATCAGCTTTCCGATCTCCGCGCTGCTCTCGATTGTCGCGATCACGCTGTTCTTCACGCATGGCCTGAATTTCGGCATCGACTTCAAGGGTGGCACGCTCATGGAAGTGCGTGCCAAATCCGGTACCGCCGATATTGCGTCGATGCGCGCTACGCTTGGCGGTCTTGGCCTTGGCGACATCCAGTTGCAGCAGTTTGGCGGCCCCGACGAGGCCTTGATCAGGGTTGCCGAACAACCCGGCGGCGACCAGGCGCAACAGGAAGCCGTCCAGAAGGTGCGCGGGGCGCTTGGCGATTCCGTCGAATATCGGCGTGTCGAGGTGGTCGGACCGCGTGTCTCGGGCGAGCTGTTGGCCTACGGCATGCTGGGGCTGATGCTGGCGATCGTGGCCATCCTGATCTATCTTTGGTTCCGCTTTGAATGGCAGTTCGCACTCGGCGCCATGATCGCCAACGTGCACGACATCGTGCTGACGATCGGATTCATGTCGATCTCGCAGGTCGACTTCGACCTCACCAGTATCGCCGCGTTGCTGACGATTCTCGGCTACTCGTTGAACGACACGGTCGTCATCTATGACCGAATCCGTGAAATGTTGCGCCGCTACAAGAAAATGCCGATGCCCGAATTGCTCAACGAGTCGATCAATTCGACGCTGTCGCGCTCGATCATTACGCACGTTACCGTGACGTTGGCGTTGCTCGCACTGCTGCTGTTCGGCGGCAATGCGATCCACAGCTTCACCGCCGTGATGATGTTCGGCGTGGTGCTGGTCGGCACCTATACGTCGATCTTCATTGCCGCGCCGATCCTGATCTACCTTGGCGTCGGCACCCACCGCGCCGATACGCCGGATACGCCTAAGAAGAAATAACACGGGCATGATCCCGCAAAGTGGGAACCGGTTTTCGGATAAGGTCATGCCCAGACAAGCAACAGACCGCTCGGACGCCCCACATCTTCCGAGGTCAGCGCCGATCGATGCTTACGGCAATGGCGGCTTTGCCTTCGCCGATATGTCGCACCGGGGTTCGCTCCTGTGCTTGCCGGATGGCATCTGGGCCTGGCCGGTTTCGAAGGCGGCCGAAATCGACGAATATTCGCTTTCGCGCGTGTTTGCTGCCGCCAACGGAATTGACACGTTGATTGTGGGCACCGGCACAGACGTTTGGATTGCACCTCATCGGTTGCGGGAGGCGTTGCGCGCCGTCCACATCGGCCTCGATACGATGCAGACGGGGCCGGCGATCCGCACCTACAACGTCATGATCGGCGAGCGTCGGCGTGTCGCCGCGGCGCTTATCGCCGTGCCATGAGCGCTGCCGCAGACGACAGAAGCGCGGCCGGCCATTGTGCCGAGCTTGTTCGAGCGCATGACTTCAGCCGTTACGCGTCCACGCTGTTCGTGCCGGCGCCGGAGCGGCGGGCGCTGCTGGCGCTGTATGCCTTCAATGTTGAGATCTGCCGGATCCACACCCAGGTGAGCCAGCCGCTTCCAGGCGAGATACGGCTGCAATGGTGGCGCGACATGCTCGCCGGCCATGGCCATGGCGGTGTCGAAGGCAATCCCATTGCCGCCGAATTGCTGCTTGCGACCCGCAGCTATCGCTTGCCGGTCGAGCGGCTCTCGCGTTTGATCGAGGAGCATCAATTCGATCTCTACAACGATCCCATGCCGACCATGGCGGCACTGGAGGGCTATATCGACGATACGTCATCAGCCCTGTTTTCATTGGCCGCGATGGTGATGGGACCGCCATCAACCGAGGTTGAGCATCTGGCGCGCCATGCAGGACTGGCGCAGGGGCTGGTTCAGGTGATGGCTTCGATGCCGTTCGATGCCTCGCAACGCCGGCTCTTCGTACCGCAACAGGTATTCACGAAGCATGGCTGCGATCCCGAGGACGTATTCGCGGGCAGGCAGACGCCGAGGCTGCGCGAAGTGCTGGAGGACGTTTTCGGCGAAGCGCGGGCGCATCTCGGCACGGCCTATGCGCTGCTTGGATCCGTCGCGTCGGCCGTTCGGCCGGCCTTTCTCCCGTTAGCGCAAGTCAGGCGCGACCTTGCTTTGCTGACGCGGGCGGACAACGACCCCTTTGTGGTACGACCGCCCTCGCGGCTTGGAACGCTGTGGGCGATATGGCGCGCGTCACGGTCGCAAGCGTTTTCGCGTTGACGGTCAATTCATATCTTCGGTTTCGAAATTGAAGCGGTCGCGCAGATTTTTCCGCGACTCAAGAATGTTCTTCAAAAAGGCGCG